>WNEW01000789.1_pt1 | contig 15342 bp, 15 predicted proteins | sample 5399891 | NCBI WGS metagenome assembly WNEW01 (sample SAMN13153336, study PRJNA577476) | soil metagenome | isolation source: 40 cm grassland meadow soil pre-rain plot 5 | place: USA:California | collected 2015-09-08 | reverse complement strand
TTCGGCAGGCGAAAACAATCGTATGGAATGGGCCCATGGGTGTGTTCGAAAATCCGAAGTTCGCTGAAGGCACATTCGCAATTGCGCGCGCAGTCGCGGATTCCAGGGCTTTCTCCATCGTCGGTGGTGGCGATTCCGCCGCAGCGGTGGCGGAATCCGGCGTCGCCTCGAAGATCACGCATATCTCCACTGGGGGCGGCGCATCGTTGGAATTTTTATCGGGGCAGAAACTTCCGGGGGTCGAGGTGTTGACAGACAAAAAATGAGACGGCCGATTATTGCGGGCAATTGGAAGATGTTCAAAACGCGCGCCGAAACCCGCGCGTTCTTTGATGCGCTCATTCCCGAGATCCAGAACGTGGAACATTGCGACATCGTCGTCGCGCCGCCGTTCACCGCGCTTGCGACCGCTGTCGAAGAAACAGAAGGAACACGGGTTGCGGTTTCCGCTCAGGATGTTCACTGGGAAAAAGAAGGCCCGTTTACTGGCGAGGTCTCGGTGAGGATGCTGACCGAGGTTGGATGTACCTATACGATCATCGGTCACTCCGAGCGACGGCAGTATTTTGGAGAAACCGACGAGTCTGTCGAAAAGAAGACGCTGGCCTCGGTTACCGGTGGACTGAATGCAATTGTATGTGTGGGAGAGACCCTGTCGGAACGCGATTCCGGACAAGCACTTGAAATCGTGCGCAGGCAGGCTCGCAACGGTCTCGGCCGGTTGACCGGATCTGCGCTTTCTCATATCATTGTCGCTTACGAGCCTGTATGGGCGATCGGCACCGGGCGCACGGCCACCCCGGAAATTGCTGCCGAGATGCACGCCGAAATCCGAAAGATCTTCGCAGAAATCTACAGTCCGGCTGCAGCGGATGCGCTTCGCATCTTGTACGGTGGAAGCGTGAAGCCCGACAATATTTCGGCTCTGATGAAAAAAGAGGATATCGATGGTGCGCTGGTCGGCGGCGCGAGTTTGGATCCCGCTTCCTTCGCCCGCATCATTAAATACTTATGATTACGTTGCTGACTGTCTTTCACGTTATCGTTTGCATTTTTTTGATTCTTGTCGTGCTTCTGCAGCAGGGTAAAGGCGCAGATTGGGCTGGAGCGTTCGGCGGTGGCGGCAGCCAAACGACGTTTGGTGCCCGCGGCGCCGGTACCATACTTAGCCGGGCCACAACCGCCGCCGCGGTTATTTTCATGATCACCTCGCTCGCTCTGACGATTTTGATTTCACAGCCCGGCGGCTCTTCCGTCATTCGCGAAGGCGCCACGCAACAAAATCAACCGCAACAGCCGCCCGCTCAGCAGCAACAGAATCAGCCGGCCCAACAGCCACCGGCCCGACAGGCACCGGCCCAACAACCGCCGGCTCAACAGAACGCTCCGGCTACACCGACAACGCCGGAGAAGAAGTAAACACTTCGCCGAAGTGGTGGAATTGGCAGACACACCATCTTGAGGGGGTGGCGCCGCAAGGCGTGCGGGTTCGAGTCCCGCCTTCGGCACTCAGTGAAAGGCTCTGGAATGCGAGAACGGGATTCGACGCACCACTGCCTGAGACCGATTCATAGGCGGCGTAAGCGCGTTCGAACAGATACAAACTCAACCCACAAATCGCCCGATCCGGGAGTACCGGTGAATACCCCAGGCGACGAATAGGAAGAGTCCGGAATCCACTAATGCCGCTGAATCAGTGCCCATTACGACGGCACCGGCGAGGACGCTAATGGCGGCAACCAAACCGGTTACGGCAGCGACAAACAGCGACGCCCAAAAACCCTGCCGCGCTGCTTCTTTCGCAGTCACTATGTCAGTGATGTTGGGATAGACCCACGCGAATCGGCTCGTTTTTGTTTGGCTCTCCATGAGAAGCTGCGCGTAACGCTTCAGTAGGTTATTGCTTCGTCCTCTTTCTGTAATCAACCACCATCTTGGGTGTAACATCCTTCTCGAAGCAGAGCGGCGACACTCCACCGGACTTATCGTAAGCGCTCCACCATCCGCACATCCGGCCAGCTCCATCCGCGCTGTACGGGCAGGGACAGCTTCCCTTATAACGGGCGATGGATTGCTTGATGATCTCCTGCCTTATTTCGGCGTTGGTCTTCGCAGTCTTCGCGGTTTGTGCCGCCGCAAAGCCCAAGGCGAGAGTCAGAACAATTAGTAAGAAGGCAGTAATCCCGGCGAGGCGTGTTCGCTTCATGTGTCGAATCTCCATTCCATTGGGCAGCGTGCAGACGACTGCCTTCTACCTCGCGCATGTCCTTACGGCAAGGATTCTCGGCTGTCGCCAGCACTGCGAACACTCACTATCACTTCTGATATAGCCGCGCCCATCAGCAAGATGGCAAAACCCGCCGCCAGCGTCGAGCACGTCGGGTTCGGGCCGCCGTCGGTATGACTGCTTCACTCAATCGTTTCAACACTTAGCGAGTCGGAGCGCCCGAATGACTCGGCGGGGCGGGAATGGCACGCGGTCTGCGTTCGAGAGCGCAGCAAGACGAGACGCAGGAATCGGTCAGTGGCTGGCGCCTACTCCAGATCCGTCGATAATACGGCGTGCTCTGTCGTGCCGGGACAAACACGAAACGCTCTACAGATACCGATCCGTCCCGCTCCACTCCACCAACGTTTTCTCCGTCATCTCACGTCCGCAGCGTTGGCAGTGCGCCGGTATTTCGAGCAGATAATCCGTCGTTGGCCCTTGGTGTCCGGTGATCTTATCCAGAACCCAATCCAGAGGAATTTCCGTTTCCGAGTAGCAGTCTTCGCAAGCGGTAATCTCGCGTTCAATCCAGGCAATCGTAGCCTTCTCGATCAGCACGATGTCAACTTGTTCGATTCGCGGGTTGATGAAGTCGTCGAGCATGATGCCGACATTTACTGCTCAAGCGTATTTTTGGCAACGATTCGAAGAACAGCGATCAAGCTTGTAGGACAAGCGGATTCTCGCCTGTCGGCGTACGCCTACTCGTCAATTCGGCAAACAGAAATTGCCCCGCCTCAGACGAGGAACGTTAAATCACCGAAAATTTCTTCTGACGGGGAAAAGAGTGATCAAGAAACGATTCGAGGGTTGACATTGGTCATTGGTTTCGGCCTGCTCGTTGAATCGAATCCCCAATATTGCCCATTTCTGCGCAAGCACCTTCAGAGCTTCATTACCATTGCTTGGGCGCACGGCTACCTAGAACTCTGTGAACGGTCCCGAAAGATTCAGAACATCGTTGACGAAATGGAAATGACTGAACAGAGTGCAGCTTAGGCGGCTGGTTTGGACTGCGAGTTCTTCTTGAGCGCGATAAAATCATCGGCAGGGATCTCGATTGGTTCCCACCGCGTGTTCTCTTCTGGATGCTTTGGGCATTTGGGAAATTTTGCCCCGGCCCGAATAACGATCTCGGAACCGCAGCAAACGCTGCCGTATAACCCGAACTGTGTATTGTATTCGCCGTTTTGAGGCACTCCGATACCTTCGCGCCGCAAAACCTAGCACGCCTATAGCCATCGCACACAAGAGCGCGCTTCAACCGCTTGTCGGTGGAATGGCGGTACCATACTAGAAAAAACCGGGAGGTGACCGTCTTTCGCCCGGGGCAATTTTCCGCCACCTGTGAGTACACACCGCGCTGGAAATTCTCGGTTAGGTTCGGGAGTGCTGGCGCCGTGTTCGCCCGTTTATTCAGCCAAGACCCTCCGTGCCTTTGTCTCTGGCGCACGCAGACGTGAACTATCCTGATTTCCTCGCGGCGGTTTTCTTTTTCTCTGGATTAAGTTCACGGACCATGTTGGCAAGCGCGGCGATACAGTCGGAGCATTCCCGGAAGTGAGCTGATTCTTCTGGCGTCAGAATTGACGACAGCGCTACGTAGCCTGCGTCTGCCAGTGATGGCGCAGCTACGTCCCAGAGCTTTTTAACGGAAATGTGATTAGAAGAATCTCGTCCATGACTCAAATATGGGCTCCAATGACAAATATGGGCTCCAATGACAAACTGCATGTTCACATAAGGGCGCTCGGGATCAACATACCTTTCCTGGACATTTCAAGCGGCTGCTCCGAGTCCGTCTTTTTTGCGTAAGAAATTGTCGCGCGACCAGGGCCAGTGAGCCGCTGCCGAAGCCCAGCGTACAAGCCGCCGTCAGGACCGCTTTCTCTTCGCAGCGCATAGAACACGCAACTTTCTGAATAGCAAAAGCGCCACCCTTGAATGGGGTTCGGGAATGGCGCCTCAGGCATGAGCCTTTGAGCGGGAAAAGAAACGCACAGAAGCGAAAGCAGCGTAAGCCCAGCGGATTCTGAGCGCCATCGGAGTATGACGTAGAAGGGATACCGGACAACCACCTACGACTGCCGCACTAAAGAAAGTCACCTAATGGACGCGCTTCGTCACTCCGATCACCAGTTCGCTGATCCTGTTCCGCGCCTAGCGGGCTTCTTCGCACGCCGCTTCACGGACTCCTCCAGGCTAGCAAGCAGCATCAGGCTACGCGGCAGGCTCCGATTTGGCTTTCTTCATGATCTCGGGGGTCTGCATCATCTCAAAATCCACAGGTTCCCAGATGGTGGCGAGGCTTCGATGATTCGGACACTCCGGAAAGGTCGCACCTTTCCTGATTACAATTTCCGCGCCACAGCACAGGCTTTTATATACTCCGAACTTCTCGTTTATCTCGCCATTCTGTGGCACGCCGCAACCCCCTGAATCACGCGCATCCGTGCGGCTTCTGTACGCTAGCATACTTATGTCCAACCCTTGCAAAATGCATTTTCAAGAGTTTATCGACAGAATCGCATTACCACACGGACGAAAAATGGCATTCACCCGGACCAAAATGTCCGTCGTCTACCAACGTGGAGAGCTTCAATGCACGATGAGACTGACGACTTCATGTCGCCGCCGCCATCTCTCGTTGCCGAATCGTCCTTGATCGAAATTTCCGTGATCCTTTCGTCAACGATCTGAGCGTAGGCGTTTACGGCGTTCACTGGGAGTCATCGAGCGAAACTCGGAAATAACGCGCCTAATTGCCGTTTTTTGATCCTCTCGCGTTTGCCTGGACGGCGGCTGGTTGTGGCTTGGTAATACCGGTACGCACCCTTGGCTTTGTAGTGGTTTTTCGGCGGACGGGTGTTTCCCAGACGATTTTGCTGAAACCGTGTAGTGACACTTCATATCTCATTAACTCCCGTAACGCGCTGACAATCTGTCGATCATCAGCGTTGTTCAGTACTTGGACAGGCAACCCAACGGTTGAGATTGGGTTATACGACGCATTCAGAGCCGGGACGGGCCGTACGTGCTGCCGGATCGTGCAGATTTTGAGTTCAATTTAGTCTTTTGTGGAAAGATGACCAGTGCGGATAATACCGGCCAACTCAGGGACGAGAAAGCCCTCGCTGCCACAACTGGGCTTGAGTTGGGCCACGGGCCCGTTTTCTTCCGCGAATCGGACGGACAAAGGAGATGCCATCGAATGCCTTACTCCGCAGCCCAACGTTGCTTTGAAGCGAACGTCATTCAAACGCCTTTACCTGATGTTCAGACGAATATCGCATTGAATCTGAGCAAAGGACTTTCGGAATTGACCATTTCACTGGCTGCGGACATTCAGGATCTGCACACCCAGCTGAGGGCTCTTCGGAAAGAACTTGACGACCTCAAGGCTGATAGAAGACGTCTGAATATTTGAGTTTCGATAAACGCTGCCATCCTGTTTGAGCGGTGATACACACGATCTACCCTGTCTGTGTGTGGCTGGTGTGTGTCGTCCCGGTTCTAGGGTGCGTTCTGTGCGCTCGGTGAGAACGAAGAAACAGTAACTCACATCGCCTCAGACGGCCAAAAAGAACGAGTCCCGCCTTCGGCACTAATCACAAAACCAGAGTGGAAGAATGGCGTCTCAGGCGACGACTTTATCGGCGGTGGCGCGGGCCCAGGCGACGCTATTCAGGTAGGCTTGACGGATCTCGCTTTCACTCAGATCGCCGCATCTGGCGTGTTCCCAGTTGCACTGTTCGTACGCCTCAACGCACTTGAGCGCGGTGCCCATGAGTCCCGCGCGATCCAGGATCGCATTCTTCACTTCCTCGACCAGGGGCAGGAGCTCCAACACCTCGGTCATTGGACGGTCGGTTACGGCATCAATCAAAGAAAGAAGACCGACAGTAAAGAACTGGTCCATATTTCGTTGACGCATCGCCACGCCCAATTGGCGGCACATGTGCGCGCGGACGATCGTCGTGATCATCAGTTCGCGCGGTTTGTCGTCGATGCCTTCCAGCAACATCATGCTTGCCCAGTTGGAAATCAGACGTGTGCCGACAAGCGCTATCCCGTGGCGCAAAGAGATGATCTTCCGCGTCAATCCATGCAGTGGAGAGTTCAGATATCGAAGAATCCGGTAACTGATTCCTAAGGTTTGGCCGACCGCCAGCTCGAGTTCATCGATGGTAATTTGGGGATCTTGTAGTTTCGCCAGCAGGTTGAGGATCGACAAGCGATCGGCCGGAATTTTCCGCTGGCTGACGATCTGAGGTCTACAGAAGAAATATCCCTGGTAGTAGTCAAATCCTAGTTGCTTGCAGTGTTCGTAGGCCTCATATGTCTCGACTTTTTGGGCAAGCAGCTTGACTTCAGTTTTTCGAAGAACAGCGGTTTGCTCGGCGATGGTTTCGGGCGCCACCGCTCGAGTGTCAACCTTGACAATGTTGGCTACCGTCAGAAGCGGGTCCTGCGTTTCGTGAAAACCGAAGTTGTCCAGAGCAATCCTATATCCTGCTTTCGAGAGATTCGACAATCTTTCGAGCAGGACCTGATCGACCGGAGTACGCGCGTCGATCTCCAGCACAACCCGGTCTTTGGGCAGCGAGGTACAGTAGTTACTCAGCAAGAAATTCGGAGTGACATTTACAAACGCGGTCTTCGGTCCGACAATTTGATCCAGTCCGATATCGACGAATGTTTCGAGAAGAAGCCGTGCCGTCGCTCGATCGCCATCTGTGAATGCGGCACGATTCAGTGCACTGTCGCGGCTAAGCAGTTCGTAGGCAAACACATCCACGCCGTGGCGGTAGATCGGTTGCCTCCCGACAAACGCCTTATCCAAAGCTTCCTCCCAAATTTGCTGTATCGACGGTGAGGGCCCTACACTTTAGCTTTGGCTGGGCGGTAAGGCGATTATTTGTGGCAATTTATGCAATTTCTACGAATAATTGCACATCGGAACTTCATTCGACACCAATCGAGTCGCGCATAAGGAGAACGAAGAATGAGTAATGTCACATTGAAGGTGAATGGCAAAGCCCACACCTTGGATATCGACCCTTCGACTCCGCTGCTTTACATTCTGCGGAACGATCTCGGATTGCGGGGGCCGCGGTTTGGATGCGGGCTGGGGCAATGCGGAGCATGCACAGTGATCATCAACGGCGTGGCGACACGGTCCTGCATCACGCCGGTTTCGGCGGTCAAAAGCGAGGTCACGACGCTGGAAGGAATCGTTAAAAACGGCAAGCTGCATCCCGTACAACAAGCCTGGATTGACGAGCAAGTGCCGCAGTGCGGCTTCTGCCAGAATGGGCAGATCATGACGGCAAAGGCCCTGCTCGATAAGAATCCGCACCCGACAGATACCCAGATCCGCGAGGCCATGGCCAGGACGCTCTGCCGTTGTTTTACCTACTACCGCGTCCAATTGGCCATCAAGCGCGCCGCGAAGGCAATCGCCTCGCTCGGTTCTACTCGGAGCAAGGAGGTGACAATATGAACGCCTTCACAAACATTCCGAAACAAGTCGAAGAAGTTCTGGAGAAGTGGAACACCACGACATCCCGAAGAACCTTTCTGAAGAGTTCCGGTCTATTTGTTGTGAGCTTGAGCGCTGCGCCGCTCGTAAGCACCGCGGCAGCCGAAGCGACCGCGACGCCGCAGACCGCTGGTGGTCTGTATCCGGACCCGGATTTCCACCAATTGGATTCGTGGATCGTGATCCGTGAGGACAACACGGCGACTTTCTACGTCGGAAAGACTGATCTTGGCCAGGGAACCGGTACCTCGTTCCGGCAGATGATGTCCGACGAGCTCGACATCCCCTTCGACAAGACGACGTGCATCATGGGCACAACCAACCTTACCGTCGATCAAGGCGGTTCCGGCGGTTCGGATGCGATCCAGGTCGATGGCTGGCCGATGAGGCGCGTCGCTGCTGAGGCTCGCCGGGTTCTGCTCGATATGGCGTCGAAGCGGTTTGGTGTATCTGTTGATGAACTCACCGTGAGCGACGGAGTGATCACGGTAAAAGCCGATCCGACGAAGAAGATCACGTATGGTGAACTGATCGGCGGCAAGAAGTTCAATGTCACGCTGACGGCCACAAACAACAATATCGACAACACGACAGGTGTGGCCAAAGTAAAGCCCGTCCAGCAGCTCAAGATGGTCGGCCAATCACCTCAGCGGGACGACATTCCCCGGAAAGTGGACGGCTCGGGAACATGGGCAGTCGATGTGAAACTTCCCGGTATGGTGCATGCGCGGAATGTGAAGCCCCCGGTGGCGGGCGCGAAGCTCGTCAGCATCGACGAATCATCAGTTCGAAACATTCCGGGGCTGGTGAAAGTCGTCAGCAAGGGCAACTACGTGGCGGTGGTCTGCGAGCGAGAGGAACACGCAATCCAGGCCGCAAAACAGCTCAAGGTTAATTGGGAAAAACCGGCGACCGCACCACTCCCCACCTCCGACGATCTTTTCAAATTCATGCGCAACGAGACGCCGACCTCCAGGCGCCAGCCCAACGTGGTCGGGAATCCCGATGCGGTTTTCGCAAGTGCGGCGAAGGTCGTAGAAGCCGAATACGAGATGCCGTTCCAGGGACATACTGCCATCAGTCCCGCTCACGCGCTCGCCGATCCCTCGAATGGACAAATGACGATTTACTCCAACGACATGAAATCGTATGGGCTGCGAAATGGAGTTGCTCAATTCCTGGAAATCCCGCGCGATCGCGTCCGGGTCGTCTGGATGGACGGGCCGCAGGCCTACGGACGGACGGCCGCCGATGACGCAGGTTTTGAAGCGGCATTTCTGGCGAAAGAAATCGGCCGGCCGGTTCGAGTGCAGTGGATGCGGAACGAAGAAACCGCCTGGGATACCAAGGGGCCGGCGTTCACGTTCAAAGTTCGGGGAGCCCTGGATACCCAGGGGAATCTCATTGCGCTTGACTTCAACGCCCGCGCTGCCGATTACAATCACCTCGGTTATAACGAAGCCGACACTGTGCTCATTGCTCAACTCATGGGCAGGCGCCGCGCGATGCCGGCGCCCGGTAACGGGGACGTTCCCTCGGATATGTATGCTATCCCGAATCGCCGGATGGTCGCTGAGGTTGTCAGTCTTCCGATGATTTGGGAGACGCCGCTTCGCACCGGAAATTTGCGCGATCCCAACGGCCCGCAGGTCACATTCGCGGGTGAGTCGTTCATTGACGAAATGGCGGCCGCAGCGGAAGCCGATCCGATTCAGTTCCGGTTGAAGCTGCTGAATGGAGCAGCGAACGACGACAATGGCTTCCGGCGGGCGCGCTCCCTTGCGTCGGTCAAAGCCGCGGCAGAGGCGTTCGGGTGGGACACCCGTCCTTCGCCCAGGAGGCCGGGCAGCGGAAATATCCTCACCGGACGAGGTGTCGCCTACACCTATCGCGGTCAAACTGTCGTTACAGTTATTGCCGAGGTCGACGTGAACCGGAAGACCGGACATGTGTGGGTGAAGCGTCTCGTCTGCGCGCATGACTGCGGTTTGATCATCAATCCCGAAGCGCTGCGGCGCAGCGTCGAAGGCGGCATGCTGCATTCCCTGAGCCGTGCGCTTTGGGAGGAAGTGAAGTTCGACAGCGAAAAGGTCACCAGCATCGATTGGATCACGCATCCGACGCTGACGCATCTCGATGCGCCGGCGAAGATCGACGTTCTGCTGGTGAACGGTGATCCGAATCCGAACCGGCCCGATCTGCCTCACTACGGGGCCGGCGAGGCGTCGTTGAAACCGACAATCGCTGCGGTGGCAAACGCCATTTATGATGCGACCGGCGTCCGTCTCCGCCGCGTGCCTTTCCGGGATGCTCGCGTGCTCGAAGCCTTGAAAGCCGCCGGGGTGTAAAGCTTTGTGTTAGGGGCGGTAAGAGAACTCCCCTCCTAACTTAGGAGGGGAGTTACCGCTACAACAACGCTCTCAACCGTCCCAAAAACGCGAGTTCATTTTCTTTCGCTGAAACCCGGCTGTCTGCTTGCGGACGCTGATCTCGCGCGCCGCCATGCATCAATCGAACATCCTCGTTAAAGAACGGTTTGCCGCCGGCGGCTACTTCCACTTGTTTTCGGAGCGCTTCCTGCCAGCGGGGAATCTCGGCAAGCAAATTCTCCAGATCCGACGGTTTCCGGTTTTCCATGAGGTTAAGTAAATCGATGGTGTCAGCCAGGGCATAACTCTCCCGGCCGACAACGGCTGTGAGATAGCGCTCGAGAATCCTGCGACGTCCCGAATCTTCCCAAATAGACCGTCGCACAATGGCTTTCAGCAGGGGCTGGTCTGTTGGAGAGCATCGCTGGAGCAGGTGGAAAATTGTATCCGGAATGGTCGCTTCCAATCGAAGGCGGTGCACATATCGCTCGATGGTTACTCCACGGAGCGTAACCGAATGGACTGTCCCATCCAGCGTCATCAATCGAGCCTGCGTGGGCCGTTCCAACAGTTGCTGAACTAAGGCCGGCCATCCGTCCCGCGGCACCGATTCGCGTCCAAGCAACTCGGCGAAGACGGCCTGGTCCGCCAGCTTCGGCGTGAAAACGGGCGAAAGAATGAGATCGATTTCGTAGTCTTCGAGCTTCGGCAGTTCTTCAGTCAGGAAACTGCCAACAGCGTCATGTTCAATGCTGTAATTGTCTTCGATGTAGTTGAGGACGCGAGGCGAAAGTTCGCGGGGCCTTTCCAACCCGGCTGCGAGCGCTTCGACTAAATTACTCACCAGCCGTTCCCCGATCAGTGCGTCATCGTGTAGATGATGTAGTTGATGCCGAACTTGTACGCCTGAGCCGTGAATGGGACCGGGTAGTAGGGATCGTCAGCGTGCTCCCAGCCGTCACCCATGTCTGAATTGAAATTGACGGCGACCATCAACTGATGCTGGTCATTGTATATTCCACGCCAATGTACCGGGCCTTCCAGTCGCGCGAAAATCTCACCGCTGCGATTCATTCGCAAATGCCGGTCACCCGGAATCGCCATCGTTCGATCAAGGTCGAAAAACACGTGCATGAGGGGATCATCATCCGGGATTTCAATGATCGGCCGGTCCGGAAAGACCTGTTTGATGGCCCGCTCGAAGATCGCCCAGGCCCATTCACTATGGAGATCGTCCACCAACAGGAACCCGCCGCGCAGGCAATACTCTCGCAAGCGAGCGGCTTCGTTGGGTGTGGGACGCCAGTTGCCTTGGCCCGGCTGCTGCAGGAACAGGAACGGATACTCGAAGATCTGATCGTCGCTCAATTCCAGATGCCGTTCTTCATCGGCGACCTGGAGGTTCGTCGTACGCCGCAAGGCGGCAAAGAAATGCTCTTCGGCTAAGGGATAATCGATGGCCCACCACGGTTGGAAGTAGCCATGCGAACCTCCTCCGCCAAATGTTCTGTATTTCACGCGCGCCATCTGGAACTCGGCTTCCGGCCCGTTTCCATGCGTATCGCGAGTTCGAGGACTGGCGTGAGTGCTGGCGATCGCGGCTGCCAGACAAACGATCAAGATACCAGCCGTCTTGACGTGAGCTGTCGCTTGTCTCATGGCTATCCTTCGATGGACTCGACCAGTTTAACCTCTTGGGAGGTCAGTTCTATATCTGAAACTTTCAAATCCTGCTTCATGTGTTCCAGGCTCGTCGTTCCGGTAAGCGGAACCATGCCCGCCTGCACTGCAAATCGAAAGATGACTTGCGGTGTATCCACGCCGAGCCGTCGGGCTATGGACAGCACTCGCGGATGCCGCAACACGTAAGGGTTCGCGGTCAAGAGCGAAAAACCCTGATACATGATTCCATGCTCTCGACAGATCATTCGAACCTCCCGGTCCCAACCCCGATTCGCAAAGCAGCGGTTCTGCACGACCCTGGGTTTGGTCTTGCCGCGATCGATTAAAGCTGAAAGCTGAAGAGCGTTAACGTTACTCACTCCAATCATTCCAACGCGGCCGGAGTTGTGGATGGCTTCAATCGCGCTCCAAACTTCCCAGTCCTCACGACCGAGACCGGGGTATGAATAGGGGCCGTGGAGAAGATAGGAATCGACGCGATCGGTTCTCAGATTCCGCAGGGAAGACTCAAATGATTGCTGGACCTGGGTCGTCAGCGATGCTTGTGGATCGTAAGGGATCCGGTGATCGTGGCCGTTTACCGGGGTGAACTTGGTTTGAAGAAACAGCGAATCTCGACGAACGCCTTCCGTTGCCAGGGCAGCCAGGGCCTCACCCACCAATGCTTCGCTGTAGTGCCGTGGCTGATTCGCTGTGTCGATCGCCTTAAAGCCGGCACTGATGGCACCGCGGACTAATAGTGCAGTCGCTTCCTTCTTCCAGGCAGTACCATAAATGAAAGTAGGAGGAGGCGCGGTCGGCATGAAATTTATTGCAATTCTCCAACTGTTCGCTGTCGAATCGTAGTTGCCAAAACCGGGGCTGTCAAATAATCCATTTTAATCGGCGAGGAGGATCCATGAGAAACATCCGTGGGAACTACGTTGTCTTTGCCTTAGTCGCGATTGCGGCTGCTTCGATCTTTATCAGCGCACAGCAAAGGGCGCCCGACTTGATATTGACGAACGGGAAGATCATCACGGTGGATGAACGCTTTTCGATTGCACAGGCCGTGGCGATCAAAGGTGAGCGCTTCGTGGCTGTGGGTACGAATACGGATATATCTAAACTCGCTGGATCCAGCACTCGGCGGATTGATCTCGGTGGTAAAGCGGTTGTTCCCGGGCTGATCGACAACCACACTCATTTTATGCGGGCAGGCGAGACCTGGACGGAAGAAGTGCGCCTCGATGGGGTCGAATCGCGCAAGCAGGCCGTCGAGATGCTGCGGGCTAAGGTCAAGCTGTCGAGTTCCGGCCAGTGGGTTTACGCGCTGGGCGGATGGACCCATCACCAGTTCGGGGACGATAAAAGGCCCTTCACCAAAGATGAACTGGACGAGATTGCGCCGGATAATCCCGTTGTGTTGCAGGAAGCTTACTATCGCAGCTATTTGAACACCCGTGCCATACAAGCCGTGGGCCTGGAAAGGATGACCGACAAATGGATTGCCCGCGACGGCGCGGGGAAACCGACCGGCATCGTTGAGCAGGACGGGACGCGCATCGTCGCCGCCAAAATTCCTGCACCGAAAGATAAATTCGAATCCAGCTCCCTGGCGATGATGCGGGATTGGAATAGGGCGGGCCTCACCGCAGTGGGGAGCGCCGGATGTCCCGCCGAGCAATATGACAGATACCGGGAATGGGAAAGGCAAGGGCGCCTCAGCATGCGTGTCTTCTGCATCCAGGCGTTCGGTGCTCAAAATCCGCAAGCGGTCGATCGGGTTCTGCCGCAGATTGCGCAATTCAAATTGTTTCAGGGGGACGATTATCTCAATACGACTGTTTACGGAGAGCAGGTATACCAGCCCGTGAATGACAATATGCTGGACGTCAAACCGGACCAGAAACCCGAGGATTGGGTACAGCTCGGGCGTGTCCTTCGAGAAATGGCGAAGGCGCGTTTACCGCTCCACGTTCATACGACACTTACAGCAAGTATTGAAGGATTCCTGAACACGATCGAAGAGGTTAATAAGGAATACCCGGTCCGGAGTCTGCGATGGACACTCATACATCTGGATCAAATCAATGCATCGCATATCGAGCGAATGAAGAAGTTGGGCATGTATGCGGCCGTCCACACGCGTCCCACGATTATGGGAGGCATTTTCAATGAAATTCACGGCGAGCGTTCTTATGATATGCCGCCCCTGAAACTCGTGCAGGACAGCGGGATCACGTGGGGTTTCGGGACGGACACGACAGTCGTGAATCAATACCGGCCCTTCACGACGCTGTATTGGGCCGTCACGGGCAAGATGGTCGGCGGAACAAAAGTTCTTCGGCAGACCATCAGCCGCGAGGATGCGCTCATCGCCCATACGCGCAAGAACGCGTATTTTCATTTTCAGGAGAATAATCTCGGCTCGGTCCAGGCCGGCAAACTGGCGGACCTGGTGGTGCTGGATCGGGATTATCTGACCGTTCCGGCAGACCAGATCAAAGAGATAAAGCCCGTTCTGACCATGGTCGGTGGTAAGATCGTTTTCGACGCTGCGAGCACGGCTGGGGCGTCACGATAGACGTGAGCAAATTAAATGGCTTTAGAGAGTTGACAAGTTTGCCGCTTCAGGGTTTACTGTTCGGCAATCTAATGTAAATCCTCCATAGGGGGCTCAAAATGAAACGGAGAGTGCATCTGCAGGTCGTGGCAAGCATTTTTGTCGCGACAATTGTGTTTTCGTTGATTGGAGTGCAAAGTCAGAACACGCCTCAGGCCACGGTGGCAGTCGATTCCGACGATATCGGCGGTGTCGTTACGAGTTCCAAGGGGCCCGAGGCAGGCGTCTGGGTAATCGCGGAAACGCGGGACACGCCCACGCGACTCATCAAGACCGTTGTGACTGATGATCGCGGACGCTACCTCATCCCCGATCTTCCCAAAGGCAATTACGACGTTTGGGTTCGCGGGTATGGGCTCGTGGATTCGCCAAAGGTGAAGGCTGCCCCTGGCAAGCAGTTGAATCTCTCTGCCATGGTCGCTCCGGCACCCGGCGCTGCCGCGCAGTATTATCCGGCGCAGTATTGGTATGCGCTGATGGAACTGCCGCGACCTAACGAGTTTCCGGGAACCGGAGAAACCGCCAACGGAATCGCCACGGCCATGCGCAGCCAGGGCGAATGGATCCGCAACATCGTCGGCACCGACGGCTGCACCGGCTGCCATCAGATGGGCAACAGAGCGACGCGCGAGATTCCCGAAGCTCTGGGCACATTCCCGAATTCGGTTGCAGCTTGGGAACGGCGTATCCAGTCCGGGCAAGCCGGTAATGGAATGAACTCGAGGTTCACCACAGTCGGCCGCCCGCGTGCTTTAAAGATGTTTGCAGACTGGACCGACAAGATCGCCCACGGCGCGCTGCCCGATGCCACACCACTGCGGCCACAAGGCAAAGAGCGCAACGTTGTGGTGACGATGTGGGATTGGGCCGACCC
>WNEW01000786.1_pt1 | contig 15356 bp, 14 predicted proteins | sample 5399891 | NCBI WGS metagenome assembly WNEW01 (sample SAMN13153336, study PRJNA577476) | soil metagenome | isolation source: 40 cm grassland meadow soil pre-rain plot 5 | place: USA:California | collected 2015-09-08 | reverse complement strand
AGAATTCTGGAAAACTCGGAGTATGTCATCGCTATCGAACTGCTTACAGCAGCTCAAGGAGTAGATCTCAGGGACTCAGCGAGACTTGGAGACGGAACAATTGAGGTTCACCGGCTACTCCGTGACCACGTCAAGACTTTGACCGAGGACAGGTCAAGTCACGAAGACATCGAGGAAGTGAGGAGCCTCGTAAAGCTAGGCAAAATCGCTGACATCGTCACCCACCAGTTATTACACGGTGAATAGTACGGAACTGCTCCCGGTAAGATCGTCCACAATCCAGCCATGGGACTCACTGATTGAAACCTTGAGCAAGGGTTTGGCTCGATCAGGTCAGAGACTTGGAAACGGTGACATTGTAGCGGTCGCGAGCAAGGTCGTTTCCATGAGCGAAAACAGAATCATCAATCTCGACACCATCAACCCTGGGAAGCGTTCTCTCGGCCTCGCAAGACTATACGGTCTCACCCCGGAATTTTCCCAAGTGGTGGTCGATGAGGCAGACAAGATATTCGGCGGGGTCAAGGGTGCAGTATTGACGCTGAAGCAAGGCTTTGCGACAGCCAACGCAGGAGTAGACCGGAAAAACGCTCCAGACAACTCGGTTGTACTGTGGCCTCGGAACCCAAAGAAATCAGCTCGCCAACTGAGGATGGGATTGAAGAGAAAGACTGGCCAGACTGTAGGCGTAGTTATTGTAGACAGCAGAGTGACACCGCTTAGACTCGGTACTGTTGGCCTGTCTCTGGGTAGTGTCGGGTTTAGGCCTGTCAGGGACTTCAGAGGGAAGCCGGATCTTAACAACAGGAGGATACGAATCACGTTCCAGTCTATGAGTGATGGAGTTGCAGCTGCAGCTCACTTACTAATGGGCGAGGCGAGAGAGCGGATTCCATTTGTAATCATAAGAGGGGCACCAATTGACGCAGATGACGGAAGAGGTCCAAGCGAAAAGATGCGCTTGGAGAATTGCCTCTATATGTCACAAATTCAGGCTGAAACTGGCTGAGACAATGTCATACCGATTTCTGGCAATAGACTAATTCCGGCTGCGACCGCCGTTGAATAATTGCCGACAAATAAGTCCAGTTCCCAGACGCTGAATCCGACTGTAAGCTTTCTAGCTCATTTCGCTACTGCGACCGCCAGCCAATCATACTGGCTTCTGGCAATAGTCGCAGTACCATCGACCCATCGCAGGGTCCCACCGTAGAGCCCTATTACAGGTGGGACACCGGTAATACGCAAGTCCACCAGAACTTCTCTTGTGGAAGACCAAGAAGCCCAGGACTAGCCCGATGGCGGCTCCCAGCAGAATACCGAGGATGAGGTATATGCCTCCGCTGAACCCGCTGAGGAGTCCTCCACCTTGTGCTTGTGCGTTCGCCGCGTCCTGAGCTGCTATTAGCGAGTAGGAGACTGCGCCTTCATAGTCCATGGCATTGTATTTTTGTTCAGCAGTTGCCATGGCGGCCTGCGCTGCTGATATGCTTCCGGAGTTGAGCAGCGAGGAGCCTGCTTTTGCTATCGTAACTTGTGCATAGATTAGCAGTTCGTCGTTTATTGCTCTCAGCTCGAGGTCTCTGTCAAACTGGCTGTAGGTGTTTACGCCGGGGTAGTAGGCCATTACCGAGTTGACAAAGTCTTCATCAGGATCGTAACTGAAAGGATGGACAAGGCCAAGCTCATGGCCGGACTCGTGAATGATAGTGTTGGTAAACCCGACACCTTTTCCAGGCTGGTACGTTCCGGTGCGCTTGTAGGAGCTGCCAATGTTGAAGTCGTTCTGGTTGTGGCCTATCAGCACTAGGTCTCCAAGTGCAACCCCGAAAATCGAGTCGGGCTCTCTCTGAAATAGGTCACTCTTGAAGGTGAAACCAAACTCGTAGTTGCTCCCGAATGCGAAAATGAACTCGGGAATGTCAATTTGGTCGGTAGTATAGGTCGCGTTTATGAAATGCGACAAGTGCCCCTCAACATTCAACCAGTTGTAGACAACACGAGCATCAACGATGGTGTCATTACTAAAACCGTCAAACACCGTTGTCGTCGCATCGCTCACAATCTTGGATAGGCCCGGATCCAATGCCAAAGTTCGAAACTCAGGAATGACACTGATGTCAGCAAATGGTACCAGGCTTGAAAGCCGACTCTTGACGAGGGAAGCATTCACTGTACTCGCTATTGGCGGGGTTGAACCGAACGGTCGAGCGTCGTAGACGAAGAGGTGGAAGACATACTTGGCGGAGTAGTTTATCGAGTACAATTGGTCCGGTCCAAAAAGATTGTAGACCGCCCCGGATACATAGTCCGCAACGTACTGAGTTCGCCAGGCGAGCAGATAGGTCGGGGGGCCGACCGTTCGTATGTCCTGGGCTACCTGAAGGGGAGGCTCGCCTGTGTCATCGCTCGGTCCAGCGGACAGGTCAATGAAAAATGAACGTCCGTTTCCACCCCAGCCCGTCATGAAGGGGCGTGGCCGGACCAGTCCCAGATCGGGATCTTTGACTGTGATGTTATAGTAATGCGGGTGTGCAGTGACAGAACCGATACTCAAGCATGGCTCACAATGGTAGGCGTTGTACTCCGACGTGGTAAGAGATGGAAGATAGGAGTGCAGGTCGGCGACGAAAAGAGTGTAGCCGGGAATCGGGTTTGAGCCGAAGCCCTGTTCGGAGTTTAGGAGCGCCTCTACCTTGTTTGCATCGTAGAAGGTATTGGCAACATTTCCTATGTTCGTCGACGAGGAGTTGAAGTAGGGATTCTGGGACGGATTAGTTGATCCTTGTGGACCGGCTGCAGTGTTTACCGTCTTACTCATCGATGTGATGTTCGCGACCAAGCTTGAGACGGTCGAAGGGTCTGCGAACACTGTTTGATACGTGAAGTTGAAAGTGACACTTCCCATCGACTGGGATGAAGCTAGGACCCCTTGTTGCTTCTGGTCTGGAATGTTGATTCTGCTTACGAGATAAGTGGCATTGATGTCGGTCGGTTGGAAGCCGATTAGAACGATCTTGATTGTGAGAGGAACAGTCCTGGCGCCGGTGATTGACGTACTTGCGGTTGGAGATCCGGTGTAGGCGCCCTGAGCTTGTGCTAATCCCGATAAGAGGATTACTAGAATCGGAATGGCGATGTTAATTTTCAAATTCATGCCGAAGTGTGCGGCGAGCTTTGGCTCTATTAACGTCTTTTACTAGCTGGACAGGAACGTGCGCCAAGCTCTGAGAGCCTCTCGGATCTTGGAACAGTTTTGACTCAGTTGGACTTGAAAACCGGAAGCGTAAGGTCCCCTCGTGTCACAATGAGTACTCGTGCATCCTTGCCCTCCGCACGGATCGAGGACTGAATTGCTGCCGATGCTGTTCTCGCTGACTTGAGGTTGAACATTCTTACGTAGTGGTCTGGTAGGACTGACACCAGCTGGACCCGGTTTCGTTCTACTGCTTCTTTGAGAAGAAGTGCTACGTGACCTTCTGGCCTAAAGTGGTGCCGTAAGCCTGTTAGAAGCGATTTGCGATCCTCAAACCTTCTTGAAAACTCAAGAAACGATTCATCACCGACGCCCTTCGCACACTCGGCAGCCAAGATTAGAGTCCCATCTTTCTTTGCAGCGTTCCAAGCATTTGGTAATATCCTAACACCGTGATATAGATCCGCTCCGAACATTTGCCCTGCGGCAAGAACAGTGATATCGGGTCTCACGTCGATTCCTTGGTTATGAACTTGGGAATACCTCGTAATCGCTTCCTTGAAGGTGGGCTCAAGCTCTCCAGCGAAGGCGGATTCAAGGCCACCAGAACCGTCTGGGACACATGAGATGGATAGGACCGGTCCGACAAGTCTGCAGGCATCGAGTGTGTCTGTCAAAATGGGTCCCTGGGCATTGTCTTCGGTTGGGCCCGTACCTTTCAGTAGTAAAGAACGATTCTTCGTCTCGGTTTCTACAGAGCACATTCCTGGTAGTATTGTCTCGGGGCCGCCAGTAAAGCCGGTTGCGAAGTCCGGAGTGACCATGCCCAAGGAGATCTTTACCTCGCACGAATGGAAGTCTTGTCTCACTTCAACTGGTGTCCCGGAAGCGGTCTTGCCTAACTCGACAAAGGGTCCTTCGGAAGGATCAACCAATACAGTCTCGGCCTTCCCCCGGACCATTAAGGCGCTCGACGAGCGTTTTCTGAGGAAAACTGTGACGGAGTCGATTCCCATCGGAGTCAGTCGATTTCTGAGCTGTTCAAGGGTAACCTCGACAATCTCGGGAGGCACCAGTGGGCCCACGACTAGGCCTACTTTCCCCCCTCCAAAGGAGGAGATGGAAAGGCCTCCAACCGGCGAGTTGAGGGCTTGGTCGACCAGTATGTTCGGGTCCTTGTGAGCAGTTCGTGGAGGTTCTAGAATCTTGTAGAAGTTGTCGTCTGGAACTCGAATTGGGACCTCGGTCTCTCCATAAGGTATCCAGAACTCCAACGGTTGCGCCAGAACTCGTTCCCATTTGCAAAGGGGCTTGTCTTTAAATTGGTACTTCCTCGACCGAGTGGCTTGTCCGGGTGGGCTTGTTGGACTCCGCGAATTCGAGATGGTTGATTTGAGTCATAGTTCTCTTGACGATTTCTGCCGAGTACTTGTCAAGACGGGAGCATTGAAGTTTGGACTCTTCACGCTTTCCGGGGGAAAGCTGAGCTCGTACTATCTAGACATGAGAATTCTCCCAAGCTTCCCCGACGCGTTTCGACTTGCAGTCGATCATCTCGTTGCCGAAGCCAAGAAAGTGAAAGGAATGGACAAAATTGCCGGAATACCGACTGGGGGGCTCCCTTGGGCCTCAATCCTTGCCTACAATCTCTCCAAACCCTTGGTCTACACGCGAAAAGAGGTGAAAACGCATGGGAGAGAGCGGAGAGTAGAGGGCGTGCTGGCATCCGGCGACAGGGTTCTACTGATTGACGACGTCACGACAAGCGGGAAGAATATACTCGAAGCCTATGAGATTCTCCGTGCTGAGGGAGGAGTCGTTGAAGATGCATTGGTTCTTGTCGACAGGGAGGAGGGAGGGAGACAACGTCTCGAGAAGAAGGGACTCAAGTTGCACACGGTTACTAGAATGTCCGAGATTGCCCAGAAACTCTTGGATATGGACGCGATTACAAAGTCCCAATACGGAGATATCGTCGGAAAAGAAACGGGCGAAGTCTCTGAGGACAAGCCCCGAGACTCAGGCTCTGACGAGGAATAAGCAGCCTTGGAGCCGGTACTCTCTCTATCACGCAAGCTAGAGGTTTCCCGGCATGAGCTCGATAATGGGCTGAAGGTGCTCATTCGTCACATTCCCAACGCACCAGTTTCGGGCTGCTGGATGATCTACAAGGTGGGATCCCGCAACGAACGACCAGGAATAACGGGCATTTCTCACTGGGTCGAGCATATGCTCTTCAAGGGAGGAGGGAAGCTCGCGAAGGGCGACATAGCACGCCTAGTCAGCAATGTGGGAGGAGAATTCAATGGGTTCACGTCGAAGGACTTTACCGCATACTACGAGATTCTTCCAGCGGACCAGATTGAGACCGGCTTGCTGATAGAGTCAGAACGCATGATGAACGCCGCCTTCGACCCGCGAGAAGTTGAGAAAGAGAGGACAGTTGTTCTCTCAGAGAGAGAAGGCAATGAGAATGACCCTGAATTTCAGGCGGTTGAGGAGTTATTCCTCACTTCGTTTAGGTTTCATCCTTACAGATGGTCCGAAGGCGGACTCAAACATGATCTCTTGAAAATCACAAGAGACGATCTCTTCAATCACTACAGGCAGTACTATGTACCCAACAACGCCCTTCTAGTCGTTGTAGGACCATCCCCGTCGTCCGAGACACTTCCCAAAATACAGAAGTACTTTGCCCCGCTACAATCTACAGGAAAGCTCCCGCCTACACAAGACATTGTTGAACCAGCTCAGTCTGGGGAGAGACGGATTGACCTCCATCTCCCATCTGAAGCCGACTACGTCAAGGTGGCATATCACACACCAGCATTCGGAAGTGAAGATGTCTATTCGCTCATGATGCTCGATGCCGTTCTTAGCGGAATCCGACTCTTCGCCTTTGGACCGGGCCAGACCTCTGGAAGGAGCGCGAGACTCTACCGAAGTCTAGTTGACAGGAAGATTGCTACTCAAGCGTCCTCGGAGTTCTGGCCGAGCATGGACCCCTCTGTCTTCAGCTTGGACCTAACGGTTTGGGACGGAGTCACCGTGGAGAGAGCGGAAAAGGCTCTATTGTCAGAGATTGACAAGATTCGCAAACACCCCCCAGGCAAGCACGAGCTTGAGAGAGCGCTTGCCCAGGTGAAGGCACAATACGCATACACCCTGGACGGAGTGGCTCGTCAGGGTTTCGTCATCGGCATCTTCGAACTCGTCATATCCTTCGAAACAATGGCGCGACTTGTCGAAAAACTCTCCCAAGTCACACCGGAAATGGTCTCAAGCGTAGCCGAGAAGTATCTTACCGAAAAAAATAGAACAGTTTGCCGAACTTTCGGACTGAGGAGCGCCCATGACTCTTGACCTGGATCTTCCGAAACTGATAGAGGAAGTCCAAGTATCACCCGGAGTCAGATGCCTGCTATACAGGGCAAACGACAATCCAACCCTCGCTATCTTCGGAAGCATCAGAGCCGGAACCGCATTTGAACCGAAGGAAAAGCAGGGGCTAGCAGAACTTACAGCCCGCCTCCTGATACGTGGAACGAATAAGCTCGGGGCTGCAAAGCTAGCAGACGACTTGGAATCTGTAGGGGCCGCGATTGCATTCCGGAATAATCAAGACACGATCAGCTTCCAGGCACGTACCATATCCACTTGGACGGAGAGAATTCTCGAGATACTCACTGGATGCCTGACGAGTCCAGCGATTAGGCCCGGCGATATCGAGAAGGAGAAGGAAGAGCTGATCACCGACATTAGGCTCCGAGACGACGACACCACCCGCAGGGGGATGAAGGAGCTGCAGAAGTTGGTGTATCCACTAGAACATCCTTACAGACACGACAGACTCGGAACCACCGAGACAGCGAAACGGATTGAAAGAAATGACGTCAAGACCTATGTCGAAGACAAACTATCACACGCACCCGTCATCCTGGCATTTGCTGGGATGTTTGAAAAATCACGGGTGGTGAAATGGGCCGAAAAGACATTCGGCCAAAGAGATGACTCTGTCGGAGCTGACAGGACTGCCAAGGGCTTCCAGCCCAAGTCTGAGACCCGGGAAATTGTAATGGCACACAAGATGCAGTCTGACATTCTCATAGGCGCAGCAGGAGTTCCTAGAGTCCACTCTGACTACGAAAAGCTCAACCTCCTAAATACGATATTGGGAGAGCTTGGCTTCATGGGAAGGCTCGGAGCTAGAGTTCGTGACAAGGAAGGTCTCGCCTATTCCGCGACTAGCTTTCTCAACGCTGCAACCATGGGTGGTAACTGGACCGCGCTGGCAGGGGTGAACCCGAAGAACGTTGAGCGTGCTTCCCAGCTTATGGAGGAGGAGCTGAAAAGGATCCGGGTAGAGCCCGTTAGTATCGAGGAACTAGCTTCGGCCAAACAGAACCAGATAGGGTCCGCTCTTATGGAGCTCGAGTCCACCGAGGGCATGGCTCGGACGGCTCACAGCCTAGCCCACTTCGGTCTGGGAATGGACTATTTCTCACAGAGAAGGCAAGCCTATTCAAAAATCGAACCGGTTGACCTTCAAGCCATAGCTGAGAAATATCTCGATCCATCTTGCCTATCAAGAATAGTAGTAGGCCCGAAGCTAAAAACATCAATCGCCAAATGAGACGGAATCGCCCGCCGACACCGATCAGTTCTAGACTGCTAATGCTAGGTTTATCTTAGGATTGTAGTAGTTTCTAGCGGGTAAAGCAAGCGGGTTTGATGGCAAAGTTCATGCAATCGCTAAACCCGGGCGTGTATGCTGAACTGGAGAGAATGGCCAAGGATAGAGACATCACTATTCAAGAACTGTTCCGGTCAATAATCATACCCGAGTGGCTGAAATTCCAGTCCGCTCCCCCAGCTCACAGGAAACAGGCTGAACTTCACGACTTCTCGGCCAAACTGAAAGAGTGATTGCGATTGAATCAGGCCAAGACTAAATATCGTTAGGCAATAAGCTTCCAATTCATGGAAGACTCAGCCAAAGAAGTGACCATCGACGAATTCAGGAAGTTGGAAGTTCGAGTAGGAACCGTTGTGGATGTATCGAGAGTTCCGAGGACTGAGAAGCTCTACAAGGTAATCGTCGACTTGGGGGAATATGGGAAGAAACAGACGATAACAAGCCTCGTAGGCCACTACTCTACTGAGGAGCTGCTGAACAAGAGGATTGCCTTCGTCTGTAATCTCAAGGAAGCAAAATTCGCCGGACAACTCTCACAAGGCATGCTATTGGCTGCATCAGCAGACAAAATGCTATCCCTACTAACTATCGACAGAGACATCACGAACGGAGCAAGAGTGAGCTAGCTCCAAGAGGTGGACGATTTTGGGACAAGACTCAGTTCTGCGCCACAAGGTAAGCGCGACTAAGTGTAAGTACCTCTGAAACACCGTTCCATTCGATAATGACGAAGGCATGGGTTCAGAAGAGGAAGAGGGATCAGTACTATCGCCTCGCTAAGGTGAGAGGCTACCGCAGCCGAGCCGCGTACAAGCTACTCCAGGCCGCAAGAATCTACCAGATCATCAAACCGGGAGACAAGATGGTGGACCTCGGTTGCCATCCCGGTGGATGGTTGCAAGTATCCAGGGAAATTGTTGGTCCGGAAGGAATCGTACTCGGATTGGATCTGAAACCCGTAGAACGTCTTCTTTACTCCAACGTGAAGACCCTTGCCATTGACATCAAAAGCCCGGAAATTGACAGAATAATTACTTCGGCGCTAGGCGGACCAGCAGACGCCGTCGTGTCAGACCTCGCACCCTCGATTATAGGTTCCTGGGAAGTGGACCATGAGAGACAGCTAGACTTGGCATGGACCGCCCTTGCTATTGCCAAGAAGGTTCTGAATTATCATGGAAACGTTCTCATCAAGCTATTCCAAGGTCAGCGTCTGAAGAATTTCGAGGAAGAGGCAGGACTGCTATTCGACCGAAGCAGGCTCCTCAAACCCAAAGCTAGTAGACCGGAGAGTTCAGAAGTATACTTCGTAGGGTTAGGGTTCAAGCTGAGGTGGCAGCCTGACAACTAACGAAAGCGCCCTCCGAAGGTTCTTCCTCACCGGACCACCCGGCGTCGGCAAAACAACGCTGATGTTGAAGATCAACGACCATTTCAAGCGACTCGGCTTGATGGTTTCCGGCATCCTCACTGAGGAGGCAAGGACAGATGGAGTCAGAACAGGGTTCAAGATCAGAAACCTCGCCTCCGGCGAGGAAGGATGGCTAGCGAGAACCACGCTTCAAGAAGGGCCCAGAATTGGAAACTACAGAGTAAACACTCAAAATCTTGAGAAAATTGGGGCGATGACCTTGGATAATGCGGCACGTGGGGAATCCCCGCTTGTCCTCATAGACGAGGTAGGTCCCATGGAGATGACGAGCGGATTCTTCAGACGCGCATTGAAAGAGGTCTTGATGAGCCATAAGATAATAGTCGCAACTGTGAAGTACGGTTCCCGCTACGCCGAGATTGAGGAAGCTTCCCGGTTGGCAACTGCAAAAACAGTGACTATGTCTCCTGAGAATCGCGACCAACTCCTCCCTGAGCTCATATCGATGATCGACAAGTCGCTTACTTGACAGGAGAATCGAGGTCAATTGCAAATCTGTGGCGTTGACGATGCCGGGCGCGGACCAGTAATAGGACCGTTGGTCATAGCAGGTGTTGTCCTCGACGAGGCGAAGATCGGGGCCTTGCGGTCTTTGGGTGTGAAGGACTCCAAGAAGCTTCTTCGATCTACACGCACCCGTTTAGCTCTTGAAATTCCAAGATTCGTAGACGATTATTACATTCTCGAGCTGGAACCAGCAAGGCTGGACATGATTGTTCACAAGGCTCCGAAGTTCCAGCGGCTCAACATGCTCGAGGCCAAGACCATGGCTCAGGTGATCCAGAAGCTGCGGCCTGACATCGCATATGTTGACGCTTCTGACGTCAACCCCGAGAGGTACAAGACGAATATTCTTGACGAACTGACCTATAGGCCAAGAATAGTTTCCGAACACAATGCAGACGTCAACTATCCGGTCGTTTCGGCTGCAAGCATCATAGCCAAAGTACGAAGAGATGAGCGGATAAGCGAAATACAGAAGGAGTTTGGAGACTTTGGCTCAGGATACTCGCACGACCCGAAGACAAGACAGTTCTTGACCGATTATTATCGGAACAACGGGGATTTCCCCCCCATCGTTAGAAGATCTTGGGCAACTCTGAAACAGATTGACGAACTCGTTTGTCAGTCGACGCTTGTTTAGTATCTTAGACGGCTCAGGCAAATGCCTTCTCGGTCATCAACAAGTTCCGAGTAACTTTGACCAATCATCGCCGTCCACTTCAATTTCCCCTGTGGCTAGTATAAGGGCATTGAATCAGAAGGCAAGGTCAGGCGATCTGGAATCGGGCGTGAACCGACATGTAACACAGCAAAGACAGCCCACGGCCTCTCGCGCGGCTAGAAGATCCAATCCCGAAGTTTAGATATCAGAGCTCGGCAGAAAACGTCGAACCGGACATCGAGCGACCGAGTATCCAGACAAAACCTTGAAGATTTACACGATTAGTAACTGGACCGTCAAACGGGGTCACGACAAGGAATTTGTCACAGCGTGGAAGAGCTTCGCAAATTGGATAGTCCTTCAGAAAGGAACGGGACCAACTAGCCTCTTCAAGGATGAACTCGATCCTGCTCACTACGTCTCGATCGAATCATGGGAGGATCAGAGCATCCGAGCTGCGATTCAGAAAGGAGTACCGTTCGGCAGACAATCTTACAAACTTCAGCAACTCACGATTGACTTCTCCTCGAGATCTTTCAAGAAGGAAGGGGAAGAGTTTCGCCTACCTCAGACCGCCGAGACTAATCCTAACTTCACAACGCAAGAATGTGATTGACCAACGGGTTTCCCGAAACTTCACAGGTCAGACGATTTCTGTTTGATCCTTCCCTCTATTCTGAAGAAGAGTTCTCTGCCTTCGGCCCAAGTGCCGTTAGTCAGAACTTCAAGAGGAGTATATTGACCGTCAATCCAGATTGATAGGCGAAGGATTTCAGAGGACGAGAGTAGCTGGTCTAACTTGAGCCGATTCGGGTTCCTCGCCAATTCCAAGATGGCCGTACTCAATAGGTAAAGGGCGCAATTAAGCAGTGACCCAAGAATGTTCTAATCTATAGCCTAATGAAGAGATTGATATCTGTCCAGTCATGTGCATGCGGGTTTAGGAATGCTTGGCGATCCGGTGTGTGGCTAGCAGGGTGCGGTCGGGAAGGTCCCCGATCTCACGTAACGTCGGCCCATTTCGACGTAGGCCTTGTAGGACTCTTTGATTGCTTTCACGTCCGCGGTGGTGGTCCGTCGTGCCACCTGTGCTGGGACACCCACGGCAACAGAGCGGGGAGGTATACGTTTACCACTGGGGATGACAGCTCCGATTCCTAGAATCGAGTGTCTACCGATCCTAGCTCCGTCGAACACAATAGATCCCGCTCCTACCAAACACTCGTCGCCTATTCTACAAGCATGTACGATTGCACTGTGGGCGACCGTAACCCCATTTCCGACGACGCAAGGGTTTTCAGCGGAACAATGAAGAACCACATTGTCTTGTAGACTGCAGTTTGCTCCTATTCGGATCCATCCGTAGTCCCCACGTACAATGGCACCGGGCCAAATGCTGGTGTTTGGTCCAACCGTGACGCTGCCAATTACTACCGCCGTGGGAGCAAGCATGACAGAGGGATGCAGCTTTGGCTTCTTGGAACCTAGAGCATAGACCGGCAGGGGTCTTACCTGGCCCGGTCAGGCGTCTCAGAGGGAAGTAGTACATCGTGAGGTCGGGCTTCCTCAGCTCCGGAGGGAGTTATCGACGCTAGCCGAGCTTTATCCCACAAGTCGTTGATAGTCCTCGCGCCCGCATAACCCATTGAGGCTTGCAGGCCGGCAACCATCTCCTGGATTACAACGCTTACCTCGCCCTTGTAGGGCACCCAGCCCTCAACTCCTTCCGGTAATCCCTTGGACGGCATAGCGTAGCGGTCGAGTGAGAAACGTTTGGCCATTGCGGAGGGACTCCCCATACCCCTGTATTCCTTGTAGTACCTGCCTCCGATCGCAATCAAAGTGCCCGGCGCTTCCTTGCATCGCGCGAAGAGGTTGCCCATCATTACCGCGGACGCGCCGAGAGATAGGGCGACAGCCGCGTCGCCTGGCCCCCGAATGCCTCCATCAGCAATTATTGGAACTTTTGAGCCGTAGGTCCTCACGGCATCTGCAACCTGAGCTGTGGCATAGACTGTGGGAGATCCAGCTTTTGTCGATTCCATCGTGGTGCAAATTGACCCGGACCCTATTCCAACTCTGAAACCCGCGATACCGTCCAACTTAGTCAAGGCGTCCTCGGCGGCCTTGTAGGTTCCTATGCTTCCCACGATAACGTCCGCCTCGACCTCGTCGAGCATCTTCTTCGTCGCTGCAAACACGTTAGCATTGTGAAAGTGAGATACGTCAATGACCAGAATGTTGACGAATTCGTCAAGCTTCTTTGCTCTCGGAAGATCAAACGGTGACACAGCAGCTGCACAAAGCAGCTGTCCTTCTTCGTCGCGTGAGGCGCTAGGGAATCTTCCACGCAGAAGAATGTCTTTGATCGTGATGAGGCCCTTCAAACTGCCTTCTTTGTCCACCAAAGGCAGCTTCTCGACCCGGTGTTTCTGCAGAAGCTCCTTGGCACCCTCGATGTTCGTGTCGGAAGGAGCCGTGACAACCTTCTTTGTCATAACGTCCTTCGTCAGCAGGCTCGCGTCAGCGAACCTCACGTCTCGTCCAGTAACAATCCCGACAAGTCTGTGTCCATCAACGACAGGTAGTCCGGAGATGTTGTTCTTCTGCATCAAGTCCATCGCGGTCTCAACGGTCTCTGTGGGCTTGATCGTAATCACGTCCTTAATCACCAACGACTCTGCACGCTTCACTTTCCGCGCCATCTCCACCTCCTCCTCAACCGTACAATTCCTGTGAAGAACACCAAGACCGCCCAGTCTAGCTATCGCAATCGCCATTTCGCTCTCGGTTACAGTGTCCATCGGACTGGCGACAAACGGGACGTTGACCTCGTATCCGGTCGATACTCTTGTCGAGAGCCTGACCTGTGATGGCTCAACCTCGGTCCAGCCCGGAAGAAGTATCAGGTCGCGGAAAGTAACGGCCACGTCAGTGTCTTTGACTCGAGAACGGAACCCCGCTGAAGACATTCCACTATACTCCTAGGGTTCCGAAGAAACAACCCGCTGTTCCTTATTATATGTTCCCGCATACAAAGCCGCAAACAAGCGTTCCATCGAACCGAAACCACGAGCAACGCAACACCCGTGTTCCGAATTCAAAGTGTTCTCAACAGAATTTCCCGTTCAAATCGCCAATAATCAGCCCTGAATCACGTTTTGACAGCCGATCAAATTCACCTAACTATCAACTATGCACGAAAATCGATAAGTTCTTGGGAACGAATCGCGATTGCTAGCAGATTCCACGCGATTAGAAGGAAAAATCGTCCAGAACAGTTCCTAGTAAAAAACGATTCTCAAGGGGGTACCATTCCCGGCAGATCGCGTCCCAAAACACCCGATCACGGCTGGTTTCAAGGGTCCAACGGATTTTCCCCCAAATTTTCGCCTCCCCCCCGGGGGTCGTAGTCCCGACAGAATACCTGATATTCTTAGACCCTCCAGCACCGCGGCGACATGAGCCTCGTCAAGGATCCAAGCGTCGCCCCGACCGGCGCGGTCAAAATGGCATGGGCCCGGGAAAACATGCCAGTTCTAGACAGAATCTTCCGACGTCTCAACTCCAAGCGGACCCTTCGCGGTCACAAGATCGCCATGTGCTTACACTTGGAGGCTAAGACAGCGGTCCTCGCCGAAGATCTTCACAAGGCAGGAGCAGAGGTTGCCATTACTGGCAGCAACCCACTATCAACACAAGACGATGTCGCTGCAGCACTGTCAAAAACCGGAGTCAACGTATTCGCGTGGCGCGGAGTAAGCGACAAGGACCACCAGCTCAACCTCAAGAGGGTCCTATCACTAACGCCCGATGTAATAATCGACGATGGGGCTGAACTGAGCATCGCAGCCCACGAAAAAGGGCAACCAGCTCTTTCAAAGATTCTAGGGGCATGCGAAGAAACTACTACCGGTGTCACGAGGCTCAAAGCATTTGAGAACCAGAAGAAGCTCAGATTCCCAGTAATCGCTGTCAACGACGCCCCAACTAAGTTCCTCTTCGACAGCCGATACGGAACCGGACAGTCAGGACTAGAAGGAATCATGAGAGCCACAAACCTCCTACTCGCCGGACGCAACGTCGTCATAGCGGGCTACGGCTGGGTTGGACGAGGAGTAGCCCTCAGAGCGAAGGGAATGGGCAGCAGAGTCATCATTACAGAAGTCGACCCTGTCAGAGCGCTTGAAGCACTGATGGAAGGCTGTGACGTCATCCCAATGGACGAGGCCGCAAAGGTCGGCGATCTCTTCATAACCGCGACCGGAGGAACAGACATCATAACAGCCAAACACTTCCGACAAATGAAAGACAAAGCAATCCTCGCCAACGTCGGGCACTTCGACGTGGAAGTAAAGGTCAAAGACCTTGAAAGAATCGCCGCTAAGAAGAGACAAGTCCGAGCAGAAGTAACCGAGTACACGCTTGAGCGAGGCAAAAGACTGTACCTCCTCTCACAAGGACGGCTCGTCAACCTCGCAGCGGGCGACGGTCATCCGGCAGAGGTGATGGACATGAGCTTCGCAGACCAAGCGCTCTCAGCCGAATATCTCATCAAGAACGGACCGACATTAGGACCAAAGGTGATCCCTGTCCCACAAGACATAGACCGCGAAGTCGCAGACCAAAGGCTGCGGGCTTTTGGAAAACAAATCGACAAGCTTACGCCCGTTCAAGAAAAATACACACAGTCATGGAAGCTATGATGGGCCGCACAGGGGACGCACAGCCCTGCACAACAACCCATTCTGGCAACCCTCTTAAATTTGGACTGTAACAAGTCAAACCACACACGTCGCTACGCTCGGGATTTCGCCAGACTCGACAAGCAAAAAGCCCAAACCTCCCCGGCAAGCATCAAAACTGA
>WNEW01000785.1_pt1 | contig 15358 bp, 19 predicted proteins | sample 5399891 | NCBI WGS metagenome assembly WNEW01 (sample SAMN13153336, study PRJNA577476) | soil metagenome | isolation source: 40 cm grassland meadow soil pre-rain plot 5 | place: USA:California | collected 2015-09-08 | reverse complement strand
CTGTGAGGATCCAGGGGTCCTTCCTGCTCGGCTCCTGCCCTCTTTCCATTCCTCCATCCCGCTCTGGTCGTCATTGCGCGAGTGTGATTCCCGATGGGCGGAGGGGCCGAGCAAGGAGGGAGATCATGACCAACGCTCTTACAGAGCAGTTGATGCGGGCGCTCCCCGACGGAGACGACCCGTTACAGCGACTCAAACAGCTGGCCCAGGAGATGGGGATCGAGCGACCGACGCGCCGGACGAAGCGCGCGTTCCTGCGAGTCGCTCAGCGGCTGGGGATCGAGTGCCCAGCCGAGACCCATGGGTCACCGGCGCCGATGCTGGATCTGCCGCCCGCAGCCGAATTTGTGGTTCGGGGGCGTGAGAAGGCGTGGCGCCAGACGCGCGAGGAGCAGCTCGCTCGCGCGGCCAACCGGCTCCAGCATTCGAAGGTCGGTCTGAAGGTGGCGCTCGCCGCCAAGGACCAGGCCGCTGGGGCGCGCGCGCTGCGTGCCCTCGCCGGGTTCGAGATCAAACCCGACGACGTTGGCCGGGACGAGCTCGCCTTCGCGGCGTCGCTCACCGACCAGCAGCTCCAGCGTCTCATGGGCAAGGACGCCGCGCTCCTGCCCACGTCCGAGGCGCTCGAGCGCGGGTTTCAGGCCACCCGCGGCCGGGCGCGGATCATCCTGATGAGCAACGTCAAGCGACAGAGCCTGGATGGCGATCCGGCGCAGCTCCGGTACGAGGTCAATGGCCTCGAGTTGAGCGAGAACGTTGCCCGCGAGTTACTGGGCGACTACTCGCCGACGGTCGCCCGTCGCGCCGCGATCAAGCGTCGTATGACGAGCCTGCTGGAGTCGCTCTCCCTGGACGGCAAGTTTCCGGAGCGGCTCCCCGACGAGACATGGGCTGCGCTCGCGTGGCTCACCATCGTCGGCTACCTCACCCCACCGGTTCACATGCCGGTCGGTCGGGTCGAGGACGGTCGGTCGGTCCCGATCGATCGCTGGCAGGCCCGGCGGATGGTCGAGGCGGAAGCGCGTCGCCTCGGCTTCGAGGTCGGGCAGCTCCAGGCGAGCCTCGAGGTGGCTCGTCGCAACGTGCTGGGTGCATCGATGGAGCGGTTCGCGCAGGCGCTGCGGTAAGGCGTCAGCGCGGGGAACGGCAGACACGGCCCCTCTGCCTCACCCTTTCTCGACGGCGGGACGGCCGCCGTCAACGGTTCTTTGACAATCGAACGGGAACCGGTCGCGCGTGAGTTGGGCCGCGCGGCCGGGAGTGGTGGGGAAGGACCGATGCTCGTCCGAGCATCGGGTCCAGGGCGCCCCTGCCTCCTCCCTCCCCATTTGGGCCAGCAGTCGGCAGCGTGGGGAGGGCCAAGGAGGAGGGGGAATGACGCTCTGGGACAGCTTGGTCGATGTATGGTCGATTCTCGCGGGGGTGCTCCAGGCCCCGGGCCGCGTCGTCGAGGAGTTACGACGGGCTGCGAGCGTCCTCCTGCACGGGATCGCCGCCGGCGAGATCGCCGGCAACGGCTACCGCGGCACGGAGTCGCTCAAGCGAGACCTCCTGGCGTTCGGAGGCACCTGCGCCGAGGGCGAAGAGATCGCCAAGCAGCACGGCGGTTTCGACAAGCTCAGGGCGCAGGTCTTCGGGGCCAGGAAGCGCGTGCTCGAGAGCGCCGGGCTCCAGCCCTGGGTGCTCCCGAAGCCGATGTACCTGCCGGCGTCCATGGACGTGCCCCAGTCGACGGTCACGCAGCTCGTCAACTGGGCGTTCGGACGCCAGGCGATCGTCGAGGTGCTCGAGGGACCGTTCGTCGGGGAGAGCCTGGCGGACTGGCCGCTCGGGCAACTGCAGATGGCCGATGCGGAGTTCGCCGAGGGCGTCACCACGCTCCGGCTCCTGCTCCGTAACGGGCACCGCATGAACGTCAGAGTGTGGCCCGGCTACGAGGAGCCACGGGACGGCGGCGTGCAGTGCCTGAGCTCTGGCAGCGGATGCGAGCAGCACTGTCCCTTCTTCGGCGAGTCGATCTGCACGAAGTACGTCATCGGGATCGGCTGGCCTGAAGAAGCGGTCATCGACTACCGGAGGTTCAGCGAGCAGCCGAGCTGGAAACAGGAGCTCCAGCGGAGCCGCGCCACCGACGTCGGGCACCAGAAGTCCCTGTCTGCCGTCGGCGTGTAACTCAACCGTGGGGGAACCCGGCCCTTCCCCACCCCCACCTACCGCCGCGGGGCCGTCCCCCCGCGGATGTCCGTCCTCGATGAGGCGAGGGCACGCACCCTCGCCTCATCGAGGATCACCCGCTGTTCAACGACGAAGGCATGACTTCGACGACCACGCCAACCTACGCTGTCCTCCCAGGCGAGCGCTCCGCGACGGGGTGCTGGCCGTATCCCTTGCTGTGCCTGCTCTGGCGCCTGGGCCTCGCCGGCCAGTGGGTGCTCGCGCCGAGAGAGGTCACCGACGAGGCGCTCGTGCAAACTTCGGAGCGTCTCCTGGTGGCCCATCGCAACGATCCGCCCCTCACTGACGCGTTCGCCGCGCTCCATACGCTCGAGCGGCGCGCCCAGCAGAGCGCACACCCCCAGATGATCCTGTGCGGAGCGTTTCTCCGCGTGCTCGCGCGGTCGCCGCTCGGACGCCTGACGGCCGCGCACGCGGACCACCCGGCTGCCGTCGTCGCCACAGTGGTGCTGGTCCTCCGTGAAGGCGTCCAAGCTGAGCGGCGGCAGCGACGGCAACTGCCGCTCTTCTGGCATCGCTTCCTGGCGCCCTGCTTCACGGCGGCGCCGCGCTTCTGGGTGCCAACCGCGAAGCCCGTGTGGGATCCGGCGACGTGGCAACTGATCGCGATCCTCGATGCCGCGTGGAATGCCGACGGCGTCAGCTTCGTCGGGCGCGAGCGCGGGCAGCTCTTCCACGTCCTCGGCACGCGCCGTATGGCCCGCACGTTCGGCTGGCCGCGCCGCCGCGCCCTCGCAGGCTGCCGGACCGCGTACCGCGTGTGGCGGCACTGGTTCCAGACGCAGGAGGTGCGCCGGCTCGTCGAGATCGACACGTGGCCACTGCCCGAGGCCGTGCACCGCGTGATCGGTGGGCCGCGGCCTCTCTATCGCCAAGCCCGCGAGGCCCACCGCACCGGGAGGCCCGCCGAGAACCTCGCGGTGCTCCCGGAGACGCTGCGCCAGGCGTTCGAGGCGACCGCCGCGGAGTCTGCCGCGTCGCTGCAGTCCCCGGTCGCGTTTGGTTGGACCCCGCCGCCGGTCGTGCCGCTAACGTCGGCACTCGCACTGAGCCCGCTCGGTTTGCTCGCCGCGCGGGCGCGCGTGGACCGCGAAGAGCTGTCGGGCGCCGCCCGGACGACGGCGGCCCGCTTGCTCCGCGTGATGACCGGGCCCTGGCCGTGGACACCGCGCCCGGTCATCCGCGGCCCGCGGCGCGCGCGCATCGAGGCCAGGCGCCGGGGCGCCGAGGCCAAGCCGACCCGGTGGACGCCGCGCGACGGTACCGGCGGCAGTCCCATCCGACCCGACAATCTGGCCCGCCAGTGAGCGGTTCGCTCGAAGCGCTGGTCTGGACCGTCCTCGGCTGGTTCGGTCTCAGCTCCACGGCGTGCGGCTTCTGGGCCGCGCTGAACACCGCAGCGCTCGAGGCCGATCCCGACAACGTGCTGCATACCGCGGAGCAGTCGCTCGCCGAGCAGATCAATGTGACGGCGGCAGCGGCCGAAACCGCAGCCTGGATCGATCGGTTCGGCGCCCGGGGGCTGCGGGCGCTCACAGGCTTTCCCCCCGCCCCGTCCCCGCAGGCGGTCGCGATCCTCGGCCGTGCTCAGGCGGACGTCGCCGAAGGCTGGCGGCGCGCGGCCTCGCTCGCCGCGACGCTGCCGCGCCGCACCGGCTCAGCTCGCGACACGACCGTCGCCGCCTCGCGTCTGAGCCGTCTCGTCCAAGACGCCGTCGGTTCCCTGGCGACATCGGCCCGCGAGTCATTCGCACCAGGTCAGGCCCCGCAGCTCTCACGCCCGGAGGAGGCGACGCCGACGACCGAGGTTGTCGCACACCTCGCGGCCGCGCAGGCGGCGGCGGCCGCGGCCCACGTCGAAGTGCGCCACCTCCTGCTCCGCACAACGATCTGGTCCCTCGTCGCGCTCAGCGGCGCAGCCGTCGCGATCACGTTCGTGGGCTCGACCATCGTCGCTCTTCGCCGGCTCTGCCCGCCCGTGCCGCCGCCGACGTCACTGCCGCTGACGCCGCGTCGGGGCGGCGCGTCCGCAGCGCTTCTGCTGTCGAAGCCGGATCCCGCCCTCGTCGGCGCTCTCACAACGCGCCTCGTCCCGGAGCCAGTGGCCAGCGACATCGCGACGTGGTTCGCCCGGGCGCCGCACACCCCGGGCAGCCTCAAAGGTCACGACCGCCGCGCCGGCGGGCTCGTGGAGCACACACTCGACGTCGTGAAGGAAATCGGCCGCCTCACCCGCGGCGCCCCCGCACGCGAGCGCGCGCTCGCGGCGACGCTGGCCGCGAGCCACGATCTGGGAAAGCTCTTGAGTTACCGCGAGGACGCCTACGGCACCTGGACCGCGCACTCGGCCGTGCCGCACGACAGCCTCGGAGCCCAGGCCCTCGCCCTGTGTCCGAGCCTGCGCCTCGCCTTCGCGCCCTCCGAGATCGAGGACCTCTTACTCGCACTGCACACCGAGCACGCCCCGGATCTCGTGCCGTCGAACTGCCGCCCGCGCGTCCAGCAGCTCCGCCGCTGGCTGAAGGAGGCCGACGCCGCGGCGGCGGAGCAGAACGAAAGCCGATCCACGCCTACCGCCTCCCCTGCGGAGGTCGAGGAGGAAATCGCGGATGCCTGACCGTCGTGTATACCTCGCGCTGATCGCGGGTCTGACGCTCGCGTCTCCGTCGCCGCCGGACGCCGTGGCGCACCGCCTCATGCTCTGCCTGCCCGACACGTGGGCGCTCGCCACGATGGTCAGCGTCAGCCTCGGGCTCTTGGCGCTCGTGACGCTCACAGCCTGGCGCGCGGATCTCCGGCGTCTGCCCGTGCTCGCGGTGCGCTCACGACCGAAGGAGATCCTGGCGGCCGATGCCTGAGACGCCGACGCCCACGCCGCCGCCCGGGATCGGGAATCCAACCGCTCCGGTCCCGAAGGCCGCGCTGCTGCCGGCCACAGTCACCGCGCTCCTGACCGTGCTGGGCGTGTTCTGCTTCGCCGCGCTCCTCACACCCGTCCTCGGCTGCGTCCCGAGCTTCGCCTGGGAGACGACCGCGCTCCTCGGCCTCGCGGCCGTGTGGGGCTGGTTCCTTTATCGCCTGTGCCTGCGCACCGCGCGCTGGGTGCTCGGCGGATGATGAGATCACCGCGGCGCTTCATCCAGCTGCCCTTCGCGCCGCTCGTCTTCGGCCGACGATCGGACACCGGCGACATGGTGGAGGTCGACGCCGACGAGCTCGTGCGCCACCTGGCGGTCTTCGGCACCACAGGTTCGGGCAAGACCTCACTCTTCCTCGCGCTGATGCTCCAGCTCATGGACCGTGGACGCGGCTTCATTGTCTGCACGACGAAGCACGACCCGACGATGCCGCGCGCGCTCGCCTGGGCTGCGCTGCAGCGCCAGCAGCTCTGGCGCCTCCGCGTGTTCGATCCGGCGCATCCGGTCCACGTCTACAACCCGACGGCGACGACAAACCCGCTCGCGCTCGCGAGCCTCTACTTCTCGCAGCTGCCGCCGATCGAGCCGTCCTCGGAGGCGAAGCACTACCACGACATCCAGTTCGAGTTCCTGCTTCTCGCCTGCAGCGCCATCATGGCGACCGGGCTCCGCCACGTTCCGAATGACATCCTGCAGCTCGCGCGGAGCTACGAGATCGCCGGACCCAAGCTGCGCAAGCGCCTCCAGGCCCTCGGGAAGGAGGACCGCATGGCGGACCTCGACGCCTTCTTCCGCCGCTTCTACCGGCGGGGCGAGTTCCAGGTGAACGAGGCCCAGGAGGCTCTCTCGGGACTGACCTCGGTGCTCCAGGGCCTCGACGTCGGCCGCTTCGCGGGCCTGCTCAGCCAGCCGTTCAGCGAAGTCGACCTCCTCCAAGCCTGCCGCCGCGGCCTCTGGGTCTACATGGGGCTGCCGGCCGCCATGGACGCCGACGGCGGTCAGCTCGGTCGCCTCTTCCTGACGGACCTCATCATGGCCATCGACGAGATTCAGCGGACGGAGGGCGAGCTCGTCCACGCGCCGTTCGTCATCGTCCTCGACGAGTTCCCGAGCTACGCGCTGCCACAGTTCGCGCGCGTGTTCGAGCAGGCCCGCTCGAGCGGCATCGGGATCCTCCTGGGCGCCCAGACTGTGAGCAGTCTCAGCGACCGCGCCGCCGGCCTGTCGGACGGCTTCCGCGATCGCGTCCTCGGCAATTGCGCCCACATCCTGAGCTTCCGCCTCGGGCCGGGCGAGGGCGCGGAGTACTTCTCGCAGTTCACCGGCAAGGCCGATCGGCCGATCGTGCAGGTGAGCGAGACCGAGAGCCGCGGCCGCACCTGGTCGCCGCTCGCGCCCTCAAGCTGGGTGGGCTGGACCAACCGCACCGACGGCCGGGCCTCGTTCTCCGGATACCGAGTGCAGAAGGACCTCGTGATGGAGAGCCGCCGCCTCACGCACGAACTCGCGTCGCGGGGCCAGGCGATCTGGCTCAGTCCGAAGGACGAGGAGACGCTGCCGTTCCCCTTCTGGTCGCTCTGGGCGGAGACGAGCGCGGCGCCCGCCGGGTGGGACTACGCCTCGCAGTGCGCCAGGTGGGATCGCGTCCCGCCGCCGCCCCTCGACCTCGGGCGCTACGTGCGCTTCGTCAACATCCGGCGGAGCGCTGCACAAGGCGTTGCACCGCCTGACGCGCCCGCGCCGCACCGCAACCACGCGGCGCCTGCTCCGGTGCCGGACGCCACGTCGCAGCCAGCCGCCGAGACGCCCTCGCCGGCGCCAGGAACAGGCGGCCCCCAGGAAGCTCCGGCGCAGGGACGCCGACGGCGACGACCGACGCTCCAGCCCACGAGCCTCATCAGCTACGTGCCACCGCGGAAGCCCAAGCGCGGCACGCCCGAGCCGGGACGACAGCCGTCCACCGCGTCACAACCTCCGCTGCCCTACCCGCCTCCGACAGCCAGCCAGCCTGAACTGAGCGGCATCGATGGCGATCAGCCGCGGGACACACACACGATCGCCACCGCGTTCGATCAGGACGGCGACGGCACCCGACTGACCTCGGAGGGTCACACTCCAGAGCCTCCCTGAACCCGAAAGCGCCCCGGGGCGCGGGCCGCGCGGGTCGCACGATGGACACGTCCGACGAATGCGCGACCGGCTCCACTGAGTTCTTCGCGGGCCAGCATGGAGGACAGGTCATGCTCCTGGGCATCGATATCGGGTTCGGATTCTCGAAGACGATCACGCGCCTGGGCGCGGATGTGTTCCCCTCGGTCGTGGGTGATTGGACCCCTGCAGAGTTCCAGATCGGCAGCTTCGATCGCACCGATCACGACGCGGTCGGCTACGAGGGACGGCGATATCTCGTGGGCGAGCGGGCGCTAAAGCTTGCCAGTCGCCTGTTCGTGGGGCTCAGCCGCGAGTGGCTCGACACCGTTCCCTACAGGATCCTCGCGCTGAACGCCATCCGCCGACGGCTCCCCGAAAGCGGACTTTCGGTAACCGTCGTGACCGGGCTTCCAGTCGGCGACATCACACAGCATGTCGCGACCGTCAAACGACGGCTTGAGGGGACGCACCGGCTCGAGATTCTGGCAGCGGGCCGGCCGTGGGAGGTGACGATCTCCGATGTGCGCGTGCTCCCGCAGCCACTCGGAACGGTCTTCTCGCAGGTGATGGATGACCATGGCAACCTCACCGACGCACGGCTCGTCGAAGCGAGGATCGGCGTCCTCGACATCGGCTTCCGCACGTCGGACTACTTCACGCTTCAGGGGTTCGAGGTGATTCCCGCGCAGTGCCTCACCCGCAACACCGGCATCGCCGAGCTCCTCCTCGATGTCAGCCGCGAGATCGGCAGCCGCTACGGCGTGGAGACCGATCCTCACGCTTTGAACGATGTCGTCCTCCGGAAGAAGCTTCCCGTCGGCTCGCGCACGATCGACATCACCAGCATCGTCGAGCCGCTGCTCGATCGACATGCCGAGGCGATCCTCGCGCACGGGAGGATGCTCTGGGGCGATGAGGCGCGCGGCCTTCATGTGCTCTGGATGACCGGCGGCGGCGCGCAGCTCCTCGATGCCCGACTCCAGCAGCTCGCCCCGCACGCCACGCTCGTGGCCAACGCCAGGATCCAGAACGCCGTGGGCTACTACCGCTTCGGCTGCCACCTCGCGAAGCAAGCCAGGAAGTAGCCCTCGGTGGATGGTCTGTGAGTTCTGTGAGTTCTCACAGACGGTCCACCGACCGCTCCTGACGCCCTGGGCTTCACCATGGCGGATGCGTACTACCGCAGCCTCTACTTCAGCCTCAACAGTCCCGAGGACCTCGAACTCCTGGGGCTGCTCTTCGCTCTGCCGCGCTGGCGCCAGCCCAGCGCCATTAAGAGCGCTCTCAGGCAGTACCTCCCAACCGTCCTCGACAGCCCGGCGCTCGGTCCGGACGAGGTGCGCGCGATCGTCGGGACGCCTGCTCGCACGCGGAGGCGTCGACGCGCCCACAGCCAACCGAACGCGTCGAGCCGGCCGTCAACCGCCCCGGAGCAAACGCCCGCGCGAGAGATTCCCGAACCTGGCCCAGGAATTTCACGAGCGAAAGATGCGCCCGATTCGCAGACGGCCGAGCGCCTGCTCGAGAGCAGGCTCGATCAGCTCATGAAGAGCCGCTGGATCGCCTGACGCCGAGGCCGGGTGTGGAGATGCCTAATGAATATATAGGGGCGGCGTGCTGCGAGTGCTCTGGGCTGGTCGCCTTCAACGCGAGCCGCCGACGGTGGGCACCCGCGAGACCCGTTGCGACGCAACGCTGCGCCGCGGCTTGGTGTCGGCTTTGCGGCGCTTGCTTCCATCGCGCGGGTTCGTTCACTTACTCGCGGTGTCCTTCGTATCGGCCGCGGGGTATTGCTCCCGTGTGGCGCCGTCGTGATGCGCGGCGGTCTGACTTCGTCAGAAGGCTCTTGGTGACCTTGTCGAGTTCCTTCGCACGTCCTTGGCCGGGTTCAGGACTCCGCGACACGCACTCGTGGGTGTCGTGCTGGGCCTCATCGTCGTCGTCGGCTCTACGTCGCGGAGTGCAACCGCCGCGTTGCAGCGCGGATCTCGTCGGTCACGGACATCGGCCTCGCTCCTTCTTGGCCGAGACATTACGCCATCCACGAGCGACGTTCGAGGGAGCCTATGCTGCGCGTCCACACGGCCCAGATCGGTAAGTATTACGGCGCCGACGCGCTGGACATCACGATCAAGTCAGCGCCGCCGGAAGGGCGCCCGTTCGCGCCCGACCGGTGGGACATGGTGCTCGGCGCCAGGCGTGGCCGCCTCTCGGCGGACGCTTACCGGGCCTACTACCTCGAGCTCATGCGCGCGAGCTATCACCAGCACCGGGAGGTGTGGACGACCGTGCTCGCGCGCGATGAGGTGACACTGCTGTGCTACTGCGCGGCAGCGACGCCCTTCTGTCACCGGTACATCCTGGCGCGCGAGATCCTGCCGCGGCTCGGCGCCCGATACTGCGGCGAGCGCTGAGACACAGGGAGACGACGATGAAACCGAACCACGTCCCCGGCTTCCTCATGACCTACAGCGCCCTGGCCGTTGTCCTCGGGCTCCTCTGCGCATGGGTTATCGATCTCGGCAACAGCGCGCCGGTCGTAGTACTCGGTACCGGGCTCGGCGCCGGCCTTCTTCTCAGCGCGGGCGCGGTCGCTACCTTCCTCGTTCAGCGCATCGCGCTCTGGGGCTGGAGGCGTTACTTGCGCGCTCAGGCGAGCGAGGCGCTCCACGGTGGGCGACGCTTGTCGCCAGCGATGGCCGCTCCCGCGGCCCCGGCGGACCCAGGCCGTCGGCCGCCAACCGCCGGCCGCACCGCCGTGACGCCGTAGCCTTTCCGACGTTCTACTCGAGCGCGTTCAAAGGGACGTGCCGTGACGCCAGCGATGCGCGTCCGGGGAGCGCGCCTTGTCCCGGCGGCCCGCGTCGTAACCGATGGTTCACCCCGAGGCGAGCGCGGGCGAATCCAGTGATCTGTATCGTTCCCCAGTCCCGTGTCGAACGGAGTCACCGATGTCACCGCCGAGAGCTTCTGCGCCGCGTCCGCCACGCCAGCCGGAGTCACAGCTCGAAGAGGCGCTCGCGCGGCTCATCGAGGCGCGCCGCGCCGCGTCGCGCTGCCCGATGTGCCTGCGCGACCACACCATGAAGCCGACCGGGTGCTTGGCGCTCGCCGAGCGCCGTCACGCTGCGCTCTGCGCGCACCCGCTCTCGGCGCACGCCGAAGGCTGCCGGCTCGTGGCAATGCAGCACTACGTCGCAACGCTCGCCGACTGACTTCGCGACGTCCCACGGGTCGGTCGAGCGTCGCACCTTCTGCCGCGCCTACTCGATCGTTGCGTTCGACGATGGACCGCCTCGCCGGTGCGCCCCCCGCGAGGTGTAGCAGGACGGCCGGCCTACGGCCGTGGTCTGCGAGGCCTCCGCTCCGATTCAGCTCGGCCGGGACGGTCGCTACCCCGACGACGGCTTTCTCGAGCGGGGCCGGGGCCAGGGCGTGTCCCGACATCTCGAACCCTGCAGCCTGATACCTCGGCTCGCCGCTTGTCCCCGAACCGCGCCCGGCGGGCCCTTCCGTCGGCGGCTCCCTCCCCGCCGGCGGTGGGGCCCGACGCGGTGATTGTCCCGGACGTCCACGGCGTGGACGCCGGTCGTCACAGGAGTCCGACCCATGCCCGTTCCGCACACGAACGGTCTCCCTCTCACGCGTGAAACGCTCGAGCAACATCTCGACACGATGACCGTCGAGCAGGGCCGGCAGGCCTACCTCGCCTACGGCAACGTGACGGACGCCATCCAGACCCTGCGCGTCCTCGCCCGCGGGCACGGCGCGAGCGAGAAGGCGCTCGCTCACGCCGTCAGGGCAGTCCGCCGGGGCGCCGCGGAGATCGGGCGGATCCCGATGTCGCGTGCCCTCAGCCGCGGCTCGTCGGTCCCCGCGCCCGTGTTCTGAAGCCCTCCCGTCTCACCTGCCGATAGCGGCTGAGCCGGCCGGCCGCCTCGCTTCAGTACTCCGCGATGCGCGACGCTGCCCGTCGATGGCAGGAGAGCAGCGCTGCCCGGCCGCTTCCCACGGAGCAAGCATGACGTTCACGATCGAACTCTACGCATGCAACGAGCCTGGCACTCCGGTCGCGTGCGCCGTCCCCGACGCGTCGCTGCCTGCGAGCGCAACGCTCAACGTCCGGCTCGCTCGCGCTCTCGAGCTCGTCGCGACCCACCTGCCGCGCGCAGTCGAGGCCGGTGACATCGTGGTCGTCGACGGCGCGCGCTACTTCGTCACCGCCCGGGGCCTTCAGGCCGTGCCAGCGGATTACCGGCCGACGCTCGACGACCTGCTGATCGGGTTTCCCGACGTCCAGGCTGACGCGGGATGACGCGCTCCTTCTCTGCGATCTCCTCGACGATCGCTTCACGGCCATCACCTTCTGAGTCGCCGACGGGCGCGCGCCGCCCGCGGCCGCTCCCGGGGAGACTCCTCATGGATCCTGCCTTGCACCCGGCCCCGCTCAGCGGGAACGAAATGACCTGGGACGCAACCATCAACGCGGCGGTCCAGGCCTACCTCAACGCGCAGTACGGCCGCGCCGAGTCGTTGCTGCTCGTGGCGCTCGAGACGGCCAAGGTCTTCGGCCCCAGCAACCCGCGCATGTCGACCTCGCTCCGCACGCTCGGCATCGTCTACGAGGCGATGGGTCAGTACGCCGAGGCCGAGCGGCTGTTCCGCCAGGCTCTGGACATCCTCGAGCAGGCGAAAGCGCGCGACAGCCTCGATGGTGCCGCGGCCCTCGCGAACCTCGGCGGCATCTGCTTCGTCCTCGGCCGCTACAGCGAGGCGGAGCGGACGGCCGGGATCGCCCTGGCCGTGTACGAGCAGATGAACGGCGAGCAAGAGGTGAACTACGCCAAGGCGCTCGACGTCGGCGCCGACGCCGCGATGCTGCGCGGTCTCTACAGTGTCGCCAGGCGGTACGTCGAGCGCAGCACGGCTGTGCGGCAGAAGACGGTAGGCCAGACGCACCTCACCATGGCCCAAAGTCACAGCCGTGCCGCCGAGCTCCTGATCCTCGAAGACCAGCTCGCCGAGGCTGAGCCCCATCTCGAGCAGGCCCTCGCCATCCGCCAGCGCGCCTGCCACGGCGAGCACCCGCTGATCGCTCAGAGTCAAAACGCGCTCGGGCGGCTGCGACGGCTCCAGCGGCGCGCGCCCGAGGCCGCCTCGCTCCACCGTGAGGCGCTCCGTCTCCAGGCCAGGAGCCTCGATCCGAAGCATCCCGAGCGCGCCACGACGCTCGACCTCTTGGCGAAGGCCGCAGTCGCGATCGGTGATCCGGGCGAGGCGGAGCCGCTCGCCGAGGAAGCTCTCGCGATCCTGGAGGAGCGTCTCGGCGCAGACCACCTGCGTGTCGCCGACACCCTGTTCACATTCGCCGAGCTGCGGGCGCGGCAGGCGCGCTGGGCCGAGGCCCGGGCGCACTGCCGCCAGGCGCTGAGCATCGTCACGCGTGTGCTCGGCACGCGCCATCCGAGCATCGACGGTCATCTCGACGAGTACTTCGCGATCCTGCGCAGGGCCGATCAGGTCTGCGCAGAGACCGTGACATCCACCGGCTCACCAGTGTGATCCGCCGCATCTGCGCAGGCAGTTCTACCCCTCACCAAGGAGTGGCCATGGCCTCGCTCAACAAGGTTCTCCTCATCGGCAACCTCACGCGTGATCCCGATCTTCGGTACACGTCGGCCGGCACCGCGGTCGCCAACCTCCGTCTGGCGGTCAACCGCACGTTCGTGGTGCAGGGCGACAAGCGGGAGGAGACGCTCTTCATCGACGTCGTGGCGTGGGGCAAGCAGGCCGAGGCCTGCGGCGAGTACCTCGCCAAGGGTTCGGCGATCTTCGTCGACGGTCGTCTCCAGAGTCGAGAGTACGAGGTGAAGGACGGGGGCAAGCGCACCGTGATCGAGGTCGTCGCCGACACGGTGCAGTTCCTGACGCGCAAGCCCGGCGTACCCCCCGCGGCCGGCGCGGGTTCGGAGATCGCCGCCGGAAGCGCTGCAGGCGCAGATGACGACGTCCCGTTCTAGTCACCACCGAGCCCTGACCCGCTGCGCGGCAGCGCCCGACCCGCCAATCTGGCCCCTGCCGTCCTCGGGCTCACTGAGCCGGCGTGAGCCGCCTGCCGCATTGTCGATGTCCGCGCGGCTTCCGATGCTGACCACAAAGAGCGTTCCTGATCGCGGCCGAACGGCAAGGAGGCAAACGGATGCGAGTCCTTGTGTGCGGCGGGCGCGACTACAACGACTTCAAGACCGTTCAGGAAGTTCTTGATCGGTTACACGAACAGACGCCGTTCTCGTGCGTCATCCACGGTGCCGCACGCGGTGCTGACACGCTGGCTGGGCTGTGGGCGAAGCACAACGAAGTGCCGGTAGAGACGTACGCGGCTGCGTGGTCCAGATACGGCCGCGCGGCAGGAATGATCCGTAATGAACAGATGCTCCACGAGGGAAGGCCTGACCTCGTCGTGGCGTTCCCAGGTGGAGTCGGCACGGCGGGCATGGTGCGAATCGCTCGTAAGGCCGGCGTTCGCGTAGAGGCGGTCGGTTAATGACCACCCTGTCGCGGCCGTTCGCAGCGCCCACCGCCGGGGTCCTGATTACGTTCGAGGGCCCGGATGGCAGCGGCAAGAGTACGCAGATCGAGCGGCTGGCCGAGCGCCTCCGCGCCGCCAGCGTCGCGGTCGAGCTCACGCGGGAGCCGAAGGGCACCGCGCTCGGCGAGGCGATCTTCGGGCTGCACGGCCTCCGCCCGGAGCCGCTGGCCGAGCTCTTCCTCATGCTCGCCCAGCGCGCCCAGCACGTCGCGGAGAAGATCCGTCCCTGGCTCGAAGGCGGACGGGTCGTCCTCTGCGACCGCTTTATCGATGCGAGCGTCGCCTACCAGGGCTACGGTCGTGGTCTCGGCTCCTGCCTGGTCCAGACTCTCAACGCGCACGCCGCCGGCCACATCGTCCCTGACCTCACGCTACTCCTCGACGTACCGCCGCACGTGGGCCTCGGGCGGATCGGCGACCGGCGCGGCGACCGTTTCGAGCGCGAGAACCACGAATTCCACGAGCGCGTACGCCAAGGCTATCTCGCGCTGATGCGCCGCAGCCCTCGGTTCCGGCGGATCGACGCCGCACGCGCAGTCGACGCCGTGGCCGCCGACATTGCCGAGGTCGTGCTCGGCTTCCTCGCCGCCCGCGAGCGCCTTCCGCTGGCCGTGGGTTCAGCCTGATGCGGATCTTCCTGCCGCGCACGCTCCGCACAGAGCGTCGCTGCCATGAGGTCCCGAGCCCTATGGAGCCTTACAAGCGCGTGCCGTCGCCGCGGATCGTCCGCCGCCGGCCCTCGGCCGTTTCGACATCGCTGCTGTCGACGTCGGCCCTCGACGTGGACCTGCACCTCGCCCTCGCACGCCCGCTGCCCGACGTTGTCACCGCGACCATCTTCGTGCGCGTGTCCTTCCACGCGGAGCGGATCGCGGTCGAACTGTCCGTGTCCGAGCGCCAGGTGGAATTCGACGCCGATGCCTCGGCGCTCGTCGCCGCGCAGGCCGTCGCGCTGCGCCGCAATCCGGCCGCCTGCGGGGAGTTCGTCCGCCAGGCCATCGCGGCCGCGACGGCCCTTTGCCCGAACTGAGCGCGCCTCCGGACGCTCCTGCGACAGCCCGATGACGCCCGAGGAATTCGTCATCCACGCGATCCAGACGCTGCGCATGCCGCCGTTCAAACAGGGAGTCTCCAGTGATTCTGATCGTCGACCCCGTTACCGCGCTCGACACCGACCTCCGCCAGCTCCACCCGGATCTTGCCCGGCCCGTGTTTCTGCAGGCCATCCGCTACCTGCGAGGCCTCGTCCACACGAACGAGGGCTCCTGGGAGGCCTATCGTGAGGGACGACTCCTGCCGAAGGAGGCCGACGCCGTCAACGCTGCCCTCGAGGAGCACCTGGGAATCGAGCCGGAGTACGCCCGGCTGATATCGCTCGGGTTCGCGCACCGCCAGGACGGGGACTGGCGCGTCAAGACGCTGACAGCGCTCAACCGTCAGGAAGAGACGGAGATGCTCGCCGCCT
>WNEW01000784.1_pt1 | contig 15374 bp, 8 predicted proteins | sample 5399891 | NCBI WGS metagenome assembly WNEW01 (sample SAMN13153336, study PRJNA577476) | soil metagenome | isolation source: 40 cm grassland meadow soil pre-rain plot 5 | place: USA:California | collected 2015-09-08 | reverse complement strand
ATAGAGGCGTTCACCGCGCTCCTCGCCGAGGAGCCGCACCGACGCATCCGGATACGGATCTGTGAGGTGCTCGCCCGAGTAGGGGTGCCGGCGATCCCCGCGTTGCTCTCGCAGCTCGATGACAAGCGCTGGTTCGTCGTGCGCAACGCCCTGTACACGCTCCGCAAGATCGGGCACATGCCACCGGTCCCGACCGTCATCGCTACGTTGGAGCACCCCCACCCGCGTGTCCGGCTAGAGGCCGTGCGTGTCGCCATCCGGGGCGGCGGAGCAGCCACGAGAACAGCGGTCCTCCGCCGCTTGCACGACCCAGACCCCCTGGTACAGCGGGCGGCGATCAGCGCGGTCGGCACCCCGGGCGGCGACGACGCCGTTCCCGAGTTGCGAAAGGTGCTGCAGGGCTCAAGCGCGCGAAGCCAAGACGACAGCGAAATCCAGCTCGAGACGATTCGGGCGCTCTCCTCAATCGGTACCTCGACCGCGCTGGCCGTGCTGGAGGCGACAGCCAGCCGCCCAACCTGGTTCTGGCGGCGTGCCGAGAGCCGCCTCCGGCGTCTGGCCGCCCAGATGCTCGACAGGCCGGAAGCCGAGAGGACCTGTCTGCCGGGAGGCCGTGAATGACCGGTAGTTCGACAGAGCAGGCCTCGCACATCTTCGGGTGCTTGCACGGCATGGTCCGGACAGCCGCGCTCTATCCACCGATGCACGCCCAGACGGTCAAAGCCAAGCAAACCCTGCACGAAGCATTGACCACCTACTTGAACGCGTACGGAAGGCTCGTGTACGGCTTTGTCGGCGACGTGCTCGTCGCCGACGATCGAATCCTTCCCCGGGAGAGCCTCCTCTACCGGCGCTTCCTCGCGCTCTGCCAGAACGAGCGGCATATCGGGAGCATCTCCTTCATCGCGGGTGTGGAGCCACGAGAAATAGACGCGCTCCTCGAGGCCGTCACCAACGGAGCGGGTGACGAGCCGTCGTCGTGGGCGTCGCGCAAAGGGCTCACGCATGTGCTGCTGCGCCCCCCGGTCCAGCCCGAGCAACAGAACACAGAAGCTGCGGCCCGACGGGCCTACTACGGTTCCATCGAGACACTCCGCGATATCCAAGCAACCGTCCGCGCTCGCTCTGCCCTCGCCGTGGAGCAAATCGGAACGCTCCGCGTCTTCACCTCGACGATCTTGGAGCAGATGCTCGAGAGTCCAGCACTGGTCCTCCGCCTCGCGAGCATCAAATCCTACGACGAGTACACCCTCTACCACTCGGTGAACGTGGCCGTCATTTCGGTCGGCCTGGGGCTCGTGCTCGGCTTGCCGGAGGCCCTGCTCCGGGAGGTCGCCATGGCCGGCATGCTCCACGACGTCGGCAAGATCGCTATGCCCCTCGAGATCCTCCAAAAGCCCGGCCCGCTCGACGCGCAGGAATGGCGGATCATGCGACGTCATCCCCTCCTCGGTGCGGATCTGCTGAGTCGTCTGCCGGGGTCAAGCCGCCTGCCGATGATCGTCGCCTTCGAACACCATCTGCGGCTCGACATGCAAGGGTATCCCTCTGTTCCCGCCGGCTGGGTGCAGCATCCGCTCAGCCGCCTGGCCTGCGTGGCCGACGTGTTCGACGCCATGACCTCGCGCCGGGCATACAAGAAGGCCATTCCGAGGACGGACGTGCGCGGCTATCTCCGTGACGAAGCGGGGCGAACGTTCGATCCACGACTCGTTCGCGTCCTGGAGCTCATGCTCGGACAGCTGGACGAGGAAACGTCCGAGGAGGGTGGCGATGACGGGGCCCATCGAATCGATCGCGCTTGAGGGAACCGCGCTCACGGTGACCCTGGCGCCGGCGCTGCCGGTCGACGGCCAGGCACTCGCCACGGCCACGGCTCGCCGCGTCTTCGATCGCTATCCGGTCATCGATCGTGTGATCCTCGTGACCGGCTCAAATGAAGGGCCGGAGATCACGCAGGTTTTCGAAGCCGAGCGCGAGGGCGGCCACGGGTCCGGCGCCGGCGGGACGACGGTGGCACCTCGCAGCCCGAGCCAAGCGCAGCCCACCCAACGGTTCGGCGATCTGCTCGTCTCCGATGCCCTGATCACACAGGACCAGTTCGACCAGGCGCTGGCCGAGCAGAAGCGGACGGGCGGGAAGCTCGGCGAGATCCTGGTCCGCCTCGGGGTGATTGCCGAGGCCCGGCTCGTCCATTTCCTCTCGCGCCGGTACGGCATCCCCGAAGTCGCGTTCCCCGAGGAGATCGCCCCAGAGATCATCAAGCTGATCCCGGGCCCGACCGCCTGCAAGTACGGCGTTGTGCCGACCGGCCGGACGCTCGACGAGATGACGCTCGCCGTCGCCGACCCCACCGACGTCGCCGCGCTCGACGACATCGCCTTGAGGACGGGCCTCAGGGTCGTACCGCGGCTCACGTCGCTGTCGATCATCCGGCAGGCGCTCGAGCGCTACTACGACAACGCCCCGCCGCTCGGAGGCATGCTCTCGAAGGTCGACGCCGAACGAGCCGAGGTCGACGTCGTCGAGGGGCGGGAGGCGAACGGTCAGATCTCGAGCGCTGGGAGCCCGCTCCTGGAGAACTACGTCCATGACGGAGTCGTCGCGGGCACATCGGAAGAGCTCTCGCGGGTTCTCGAACGTGTGCTCACCGAGGCGCGGCGGCTCACGCGCGCCGAAGGCGGAACGATCTACGTCCGCGAGGGCAACTGGCTTCGCTTCACGGTCGTCCAGAACGAGGCCCTCGCGCGGCGGCACGGCGAGCGCGAGCTGCCGCGCGAGCTCCTCCCAAAACCGCTCGAGTTGAACGAGCGCAGCATCGCCGGCTTCGTCGGGCTCACGGCTCGAGAGCTGAATGTGCCCAACGCGTATCACATTCCGCCGGACCGGCCGTACAAGTTCGACGCGACCGTGGATGCACGTCTCAATTACTGGACCATCTCGGTATTCCTGGTGCCGATCCTCGACACATCGGGCACAGTGCTCGGGGTGCTGCAGCTGATCAACGCACTCGATCAACGCGGTCGACCCGTTCCCTTTCTTCCCTCGTACGGCGACGCGCTGCGAGCGCTGGTGTCGCACGCGGCGGTGGCGATCGCTAACAGCACGCCCGGCAGCATGTCCGCCCCGGCGCCCGCGTCTCCTCCCCTCGAAGCGAGTGAGCTGCCGCGCGCCGAGACATCCGCGCCAGCGGCGGTCGGGCGGCGACTCTACGAAATCCTGATCGCACGCGGCAAGATCGCGCATGAGGACCTCGGCCGGGCGCTCGTCGAGCAGAATCGAACGCGGGAGAAGCTGGGCACGATCCTGATCCGCATGGGCCTGCTTACCGAGGACGAACTCATGCAGGCCCTGGCGCAACAGTACGGTTTCCGCATCGTAACCCTGCCCGAGACCGCGGACCCCGACATCGTGAGACTTGTTCCGGCAGAGTTCGCGAAAAGGTACGAGCTCATCCCGATCGAGCGCTGCGGCAACACGCTCGTCATCGCGATGTCCGACCCCACCAACCTGCCGGCGCTCGACGGTGTCGCCTTCATGACGGGACTCAAGGTCGTGACGACGATCGCACCACCGTCGGTCATCCGTCAGGCGATCGAGCGCTACTACGTGAACGTGCCAGGGGCGCTGGCGAATATGCTCTCAGAGGTCGAGGCGGCGGCCGCCGAGATCGAGATCGTCAAGGGGGAGGAGGCGAACGGCCAGGTCGACCTCAACGCGCTGCGGTCTTTGGCCGACGAGGTGCCGATCGTCCGGCTGGTGAACTCGATCCTCCTCGACGGGCTGAGGCGGGGCGCCTCGGACATCCACATCGATCCGGGGAACGGAACTCTGGGGATCCGGTACCGGGTCGACGGCATCCTGCACGAGGTCATGGCGCCGCCCAAGCGGGTTGAGGCCGCGCTCGTCTCGCGCCTGAAGATCATGGCAAACCTGGACATCTCCGAGCGGCGACTGCCGCAGGACGGACGCATCAAGCTCCGGCAGCAGTCGCACGAGATTGACTTCCGCGTCTCGGTCGTGCCCTCGGTCTACGGTGAGAGCGTCCTCCTCAGGATCCTCGACAAGCAGGCCCTGAAGGCCGACTTGACCCAGCTGGGGTTCGAGCCCGCGGCGCTGGCCGACTTCCAAAAGGCGATCGGCTCACCGCACGGCCTCATCGTCATCACCGGGCCGACCGGCGCGGGCAAGACCACGACCCTTTACTCGGCGCTCGGCACGCTCAACGCGAAGGAACGGAACATCGTGACCGTCGAGGACCCTGTGGAGATGGATCTGCCGGGCACGACGCAAGTCCAGGTCAACGACGACATCGGGCGCACCTTCGCGGCCGCGCTCCGCTCGTTCCTGCGCCACGACCCCGACGTGATCCTCGTGGGCGAGATGCGCGACCAGGAGACGGCGCAGATCGCGGTGCGCGCGGCCTTGACCGGGCACCTTGTTCTGAGCACGCTCCACACGAACAGCGCGGTCGAGAGCATCTCGCGGCTGAGGGACATGGGCGTCCCGCCCTTCCTCCTATCCTCATCGCTGCGCCTGGTCGTGGCGCAGCGCCTCGTGCGGAAGGTGTGTCAGCGGTGCCGCGAGCCCCACGAGGCTGACGGGCAGATCTTGATCCCGTACGGCCATACGCCCCTGAGCGTCGGCCGATGCACCCTCTACAAGGGCCGGGGCTGCGCTGCGTGCGACTTTTCCGGGATGAAAGGGCGGATCGCGCTCTACGAAGTCCTCGTCGTGTCGCCCGAGATCCGCGGCCTTGTCCTCAACAACAGCTTCGCCAGCGAGACCAATGACGTGGCGAAGAAGCAGGGCATGACGACACTGCGCGAGGCGGGGTTGCGGAAGGTGCTCGAGGGCGTGACCACGCTCGAGGAAGTGCTTCGTGTCACGGCCGAATAGCACCGTGCGTACGCTCCGTCGATTGTCTCACGCGACGAGCAGCGCTCAGCGGGATGAGGCGAGGCGCTCCAGGCCACCCACGTAGGGGCGGAGCGCGGCGGGGATGCTGACCGTGCCGTCGGCGTTCTGGTAGTTCTCGAGCACGGCGATGAGCGTGCGGCCGACGGCCAGGCCCGAGCCGTTCAGCGTGTGGACGAAGTCGGGCTTGCCGCCGCCCTCGGGCTTGTAGCGGATGTCGGCCCGGCGGCCGCCGAAGTCGGCGTAGCTCGAGCACGACGAGATCTCGCGGTAGCGATCCTGCCCCGGCAGCCACACCTCGATGTCGTAGCCCTTGGCCGCGCTGAAGCCGACGTCGCCGGCGCAGCGCTCCACCACGCGGTACGGCAACTCGAGCCGCTGCAGCACGTCCTCCGCGTCGCCCACCATCGACTCGAGCTCCTCGTAGCCCCGCGCGGGCGTCGTGAGCTTCACCAGCTCGACCTTGTCGAACTGGTGGTTGCGGAAGATCCCCTTCATGTCCTTGCCGTACGTGCCTGCCTCGCGGCGATAACACGGCGTGAGCGCGGTGTACTTGCGCGGCAGCGTGCTCTCCGGCAGGACCTCGCCGCCGTGGAGCGCCGACAGCGGCACCTCGGACGTCGGGATCAGGTAGAGCGTGCGGCCCTCGTCGGCCTCGACGGTCTTGAAGAGCTGCTCCTCGAACTTCGGCAGCTGCCCGGTGCGGAGCATCGTGTCGGCGTTCACGAGGTGCGGCAGCCACAGCTCCGTGTAGCCGTGCTCGCGCGTCTGCACGTCGAGCATGAACTGCGCGATCGCGCGCTCGAGCCGCGCCAGCGGCCCCCACATGACGGCGAAGCGCGATTTCGCGAGCTTCGCGGCGCGATCCATGTCGAGCAGGCCGAGGGCGCCGCCGACGTCCTCGTGCGGCTTCGGCTTGAACTCGAAGCGGCGCGGCGTGCCCCAGCGCCGAACCTCGACGTTCTCCTCGTCGCTCTTGCCCGGCGGCACCGACGGGTGCGGGACGTTCGGGACCTGGACGAGCAGCGCCTCGATGGCCTCGTCGATCGCCTTCAACGCGGCGTCGAGCGCCTTGATCCGGTCGCCGACCTCGCGCATGCGCGCCTGCTCGGCGGCCGCGTCCTGACCCGCCTTCTTCGCGCGGCCGATCGCCTCGGAGGCCACGTTGCGCTGGGCCTTGAGGTCCTCGACCTCCTTGAGGAGCCGCCGGCGCTCGACGTCCCGGGCGAGGATCTCCGGGATGAGCTCGGTGCCGCCCTTGTCGGCGAGCGCGCGCTGCACCTCGTCGGGCCGCTCGCGGATGAGCCGGAGATCGAGCACAGGACTACTGGGCTTCGGCCGGGGTGGAGCTTTCGGCCTCGACGCGGGCGATCGAGCCGACCTTGTCGTCGGCGTCGAGATCGATGATGCGCACGCCCATCGTGTTGCGCCCCTGCGAGGACACGTCACCCGCGTGGAAGCGGATGATCTTGCCCTTGGTCGTGATCACGAGGACGTCGTCGCCCTCGCGGACCTGAAGCATGCCCACGACGGTGCCGTTGCGGCCGCCGGTCTTGATGTCGATGATGCCCTTGCCCGCGCGGCCCTGCAGCCGGTATTCGTCGAGCGGCGTGCGCTTGCCGTAGCCCCGCTCCGAGATCGTCAGGATCTGAGCGCCCTCCTGCACGACGTCGGCGGCGATGACCTCGTCGCCCTCGTCCACCTCGATGCCACGCACGCCCGTGGCGCCGCGACCCATCGGGCGTACCTCGTCCTCGGGGAAGCGGATGGCCATGCCGAGCTTGGTGGCGATCATCACCTCCCGCGTGCCGTCGGTGCGGCGCGCGGTGATGACGGTGTCGCCGTCCTCGAGGCCGATGGCCTGGATGCCGCCCGCGCGCGGATGCGAGTAGGCCTCGAGCTCCGTCTTCTTCACCTTCCCCTGCTTCGTGCAGAAGAAGATGTAGCCGCCGCCGGCGGCGAAGTCGCGGACGGGCACGCACGTGGCCACCGTCTCGCCCTCGCCGAGCGAGAGGAGGTTGACCATGGCCTTGCCCTTGGCCTGCCGGCCGCCCTCCGGGATCTCGTGGACCTTCAGCCAGTGCACCTTGCCCAGCGTGGTGAAGAAGAGAAGGTACGAGTGCGTCGAGGCGATGAAGAGGTCCTCGACGATGTCTTCCTCTTTCGTCTCCATGCCCGTCACGCCCTTGCCCCCGCGCCGCTGGCTGCGGTAGGCCTCGACGTGCGTGCGCTTGATGTAGCCCGAGCGCGTGATGGTGACGACCATCTCCTCGTCGGCCAGGAGATCCTCGACGGTCAGCTCCGTGGTCTCGGTCAGGATCTGCGTGCGCCGCGCGTCGCCGTACTCCTCCTTGATGGCGCGCAGCTCTTCCTTGATGATCCCCATGAGCTTGACGTCGGACGCGAGGATGCTCTTGAGCTCCTCGATCAGCTTCAGGACCTCCTCGTGCTCTTCGACGATCTTCTGCCGCTCGAGCGCGGCCAGGCGTCGCAGCTGCATGTCGAGGATGGCCTTGGCCTGAATCTCGCTGAGCTCCAATCGCCTCATCAGGGTTTCGCGCGCGGCGTCGGCATTGGCCGCCTCGCGGATGATGCGGATGACGGCGTCGAGCTGCTCGACCGCCTTGCGCAGGCCGGCCAGGATGTGCGCGCGCTCCTCGGCCCGGGCCAGCTCGTAGCGCGTGCGCCGGGTGACGACCTCACGGCGGAAGCGGATGAACGCTTCGAGCGCCTCCTTGAGGTTGACGATCTGCGGGCGGCGATCGACGAGCGCCAGCATGATGATGCCGAACGTGGTCTGCATCTGCGTGTGCTTGTAGAGCTGATTGAGGATGATCTGCGGGAGCTCGCCCCGTCCCAGCTCGAGGACCACGCGGATGCCCTCGCGATTGGACTCGTCGCGGATCTCCGAGATGCCCTCGATCTTCTTCTCCTTCGAGAGCTCCGAGATCTTCTCGATGAGGCTGGCCTTGTTCACCTGGTACGGCAGCTCGCTGATGATGATCGCCTCGCGGCCGCCGCGCATCTTCTCCGTTGCCGCTTTAGCGCGCAGCGTGATGGTGCCGCGGCCGGTCGTGTAGGCCTCGCGGATGCCGCCCGTGCCGTAGATGTAGCCGGACGTCGGGAAATCCGGGCCGGTCACGATCTTCATCAGCGCCTCGAGGGTCGTGTCGGGCCGCTCGATGAGCGCCACCAGCGCGTCCACCACCTCGGTGAGGTTGTGGGGCGGGATGTTGGTGGCCATGCCGACGGCGATGCCCGCCGAGCCGTTGATCAGGAGATTGGGGATCCGCGTGGGAAGGACGACCGGCTCCTGCTCGGACTCGTCGAAGTTGGGCACGAAGTCGACGGTGTCCTTGTCGATGTCGGCCAGCATCTCGTGGGCGATCTTGGCCAGTCGCGCCTCGGTGTAGCGATAGGCGGCGGGCGGATCGCCGTCGATCGAGCCATAGTTGCCCTGCCCGTCGACGAGCGGGTAGCGGAGCGAGAACTCCTGCACCATCCGCACGAGCGCCTCGTACACCGGCGAGTCCCCGTGCGGGTGGTACTTGCCGAGCACCTCGCCGACGACCTTCGCGGACTTCTTGTACGCGCGGTTGTACGCGAGGCCGAGGTTCTGCATGGTGAAAAGCACGCGGCGGTGAACGGGCTTCAGACCGTCGCGGATATCCGGCAGCGCGCGTCCGACGATGACGGACATCGCGTAGTCCAGATACGACTTCCGCATCTCCTCTTCGATCGGGACCGGAACCTGTCTCTCGTTAGGCATCTATCTCGCTAGATATCCAGGTTGGCGACGTCGAGCGCGTGCTTCTCGATGAACTCGCGCCGCGGCTCGACGGCGTCTCCCATCAGGACCGTGAACATCTCGTCGGCGCCGACGGCGTCCTCCATGGTGACCTTGAGGAGCGTCCGCGTCTCCGGATTCATCGTGGTTTCCCAGAGCTGTTCCGGATTCATCTCGCCGAGGCCCTTGTAGCGCTGGAAGGTGGCGCCCGCGCGCGATTTCTCGAGCGCGACTTTCCAGAGATGGTCGAGGCTCTTCACCGGCGTTTCGGCGTCGTGCTCGTCGAGCACGACCGTCGGGCCCTTGGCGGCCGCCGCCACCTTTTCCCACTGCTCGAGCAGGGTCGCGTAGTCCTGCGAGCGGAACAGCTCGGTGCTGAACGTCACCGGCGGCGTGCCGGCGATCACGATCATGTGGGGATCGCCGTTGTCGCCGGGCCGGACCTCGACGTCGTGGCCGTTCACCGTCGTGGCGGCCGTCTTCACGGCGGCGCCGATCTCGGCGTGGCCCACGCCGCGCTTGTTGCCGCGGAACTTCTGGCGCAGCAGCTCGGCCAGGATGGCCGCGGGCACGCCGCGCTTGACGAACTTGCCGAACAGCGCGCGGTACTCGCTCGCCGCGTGCACCAGCTCCAGCAGCGCCTCGCCGGTGATCGGCGTCTTGGTGCCGGGAACCTTCACCTTGGCCGTGGCCACCCAGGAGGCGAGGAAGAACTCCTCGAACTCGCGCTCGTTCATCAGATACTTCTCGACCTTGCCCTTCTTGACCTTGAAGAGCGGCGGCTGCGCGATGAAGAGGTTGCCGGCCTCGATGACCGCGTTCATGTGCCGGAAGAAGAACGTGAGCAGCAGGGTGCGGATGTGCGCACCGTCCACGTCGGCGTCGGTCATCAGGATGATCTTGTGGTAGCGCAGCTTCGTGAGGTCGAACTCCTCCGTCCCGATGCCGGTGCCCATCGCCGAGATGAGCAGGCGGATTTCGTTGTGGGACAGGACCTTGTCGTAGCGCGCCTTCTCCGAGTTGATGATCTTGCCCCGGAGTGGAAGGACGGCCTGAGTCTTCCGGTCGCGGCCCTGCTTGGCCGAGCCGCCGGCGGAGTCGCCCTCGACGAGGAACAGCTCGCGGTTCTGCGGGTCGCGCTCGGAGCAATCGGCCAGCTTGGCGGCCAGACCCTCGTCGTCGCGCCCGCCCTTGCGCGTCAGCTCGCGCGCCTTGCGCGCGGCCTCCCGTGCCTGGGCCGCGCGCACGCACTTGTCCGCGATCTTGCGCGCGGTCGTCGGATCCTCTTCGAAGGCCACGGCCAGCTTCTCGTTGACGATCTGCTGCACGAGGCCCTTCAGGTCCGTGTTGCCGAGCTTGGCTTTGGTCTGGCCCTCGAACTGCGGCTCCGGCAGGCGCACGGAGACGACGGCGCACAGGCCTTCACGGACGTCGTCGCCGGTCACGCCGCCCTTGAAGTTCTTCAGGAAGCCGTTCTTCTCGGCGTAGGCCGACAGCTGCCCGGTGAGCGCCGCGCGGAACCCGGTGAGGTGCGTGCCGCCCTCGCGCGTGTTGATGTTGTTGGCGAAGGAGAACACGCTCTCCTGGTAGCCGTCGTTGTACTGCAGCGCGACCTCGACCTCGATGTCGCCCTTCTTGCCCTCGAAGAACATCACCTTGGGGTGGATGGGCGTCTTGTTCTGGTTGAGGTGCTTGACGAACTCGACGATGCCGCCCTTGAACAGGAAGGTGTTGGCGCGGCCGTCGCGCTCGTCCTCGATGACGATCTTCAGCCCGCGGTTGAGGAAGGCGAGCTCGCGCAGCCGGTTCGACAGCGTGTCGAACGAGAAGCTCGTTTCCTCGAAGATCGTCGCGTCCGGCTTGAACCGGATGATGGTGCCGTGCTTCGCCGTCTTCTCGCCGGCCGCGAGCGCCGCCGTCGGCACGCCGCCCTTCTCGTAGCGCTGCGTCCATACCGTGCCGCCGCGGCGAATCTCGAGGTCCAGCCACTCGCTGAGCGCGTTCACGACGGACACGCCGACGCCGTGCAGGCCGCCCGAGACCTTGTAGGCCGAGTGCTCGAACTTGCCGCCCGCATGCAGGACCGTCATCACGACTTCGGCTGCCGACTTGCCGGTTTCCTTGTGCGTGTCGACGGGGATGCCGCGGCCGTTGTCGCCGACGGATACCGAGCCGTCGGCGTGCAGGATCACCTTGATCGAGTCGCAGGAGCCGGCGAGCGCCTCGTCGACGGAGTTGTCGACGACCTCGTAGACCAGATGATGCAGGCCGTAGGCGCCCGTGTCGCCGATGTACATGGCCGGACGCTTGCGCACAGCCTCGAGGCCTTCGAGAACCTTGATGTCGCTCGCTGTGTACGTCTCTGCGCTCATGCGGCCGACACCTCTCCTGCATCAACGACCCAACGCGCGGCGCTGTTCACCGCGAGTGGCTCGGGGGACGTGAGGAACACCTGCTCGGCGCTGTGGATCTCGCGCAGGACGTTGGCGCCCACGCCGGCGTCCAGCTCCGACAGCGCGTCGTCGAGCAGCAGCACCGGCGGCGTGCCGGCCGCCTCCGTCACCGGCAGCACCTCGGCCAGCCGCAGCGCCAGCGCGAGCAGTCGCTGCTCACCCCGCGAGCCGAAGGCGCGCACATCGGTGCCATCCAGCTCGATGGCGAGATCGTCGCGGTGCGGACCGACGAGCGTGACTCGGCGCCGCAGTTCCTCGGCACGGCGCCGCTCGAGCGCCGCGAGCAGCGCGGCCGGCTCAGTGGCTTCGCCCAGGCTCGTCCGATAGGCGACCTGTACTTTGCGGCGCGCGCCGGCCAGCGCCGGATACACCCGCGCCAGCTCGGTGGAGAGGGTGGCGACCGCACGGCGCCGGCGATCGATCAGCTCCATGCCGATCGCCGCCAGCTGCTCGTCCCACGGCGCCAGTCGGCTCTCGGCGCCCGGCGCCTGCAGCAGCCGGTTGCGCCGCGCCAAAATCTGACGGTAGCGCAGCAGCGCCGGAACGTGGCCGGGGTAGAGCCGCGCGGCGAAGCCGTCGATGAAGCTTCGGCGCTCCGCGGGGGGGCCGTTGAGGATGCCCAGATCCTGCCAGCCGAAGACGATCACCCGCGCCCAGGGACAGAGGTCACCGGCGCTCTGCCACGTACCGTCCTCCAGTTGCTGGATCGTCCGGCGGACGGAGCGGGTGCCTTCCGTATGGATCAGGTCGCCGCCGAGGGTGGCCGCCTCGGTCCCCCACGATGGCAGCTCGCCCAGTCGGGAGGTCCGAAACGACCGTCCGGTGAGCAACACGCCGAGGCCTTCGAGGAGGTTCGTCTTACCCTGCGCGTTGCGTCCCGAGAGGACGTTCAGACGGCCCGACGGTCGATAGGAGAGGCTGCGATAATTGCGAAAATCACGCAAAACCAAGCTACCAATTTGCACCCTTCAAGCGTACCATTTCCCGTCGAAAATTCCGCCCCAAATTCCTCCTAAATTTCCTGCTAAATACGCATCGGCATGATCACGCAGCAGTAGCCGTCGTCCTCGACGCTGCGAATGACGCCCGGGCTCAGTCCGTCCTTGAATTCGAGCACGATTTGTTCGCGCTCGATCGGCGCGATCGCGTCGAGAACGTACTTCGAGTTGAAGCCGATGGTGACCTCGGCGCCCGCGTAATCGACGTCCATGGTCTCCTCCGCCTCGCCCAGGTCCGCGCTCGAGGCGGAAAGCTTGAGCACCGTCGGCGCCAGGACGAACTTCACCGGCTTGTTGCGCTCCTCGGCCATGACGGCGACGCGGCGCAGGGCACCGGCCAGGGCCGTCCGCGAGATTACCAGCCTTCCAGGGTGCGCCTTGGGAATCACCGCCTCGTAGTTCGGGAACTGCCCCTCGATCAGTCGCGCCGTCATCATGAAGTTCGGCATCTGCAGCAGGAACTGATTCTCGGTCAGCGCGATCTGCACTTCTTCGCCGGCGCCCAGAACGCGCTGGATCTCGAGCACCGCTTTGCGCGGCACGATGCCGGTCACCGCGGGACCGACGATGCCGACCGCGCGGCTCGCCATGGCCAGGCGATGCCCGTCGGTGGCCACGAGCCGCGCGTCCTTGCCGGCCAGCGCGAACAACACGCCGTTGAGCGCGTAGCGTGTCTCGTCGTGCGAGATCGCGAAACTGGTCGCGGCCAGCATCTCGCGCAGCATCTTTCCCTCGAGCTTGATCCAGGCGGCCTGCACCGCCGGCACCACGGGCGGAAAGTCGTCGGGGGCCATGCCGACGAGCTTGTATGAAGCGGTGCCGCACTTGAGGCTCACCGTCGCGTTGTCCTGAACGCGGAACGACAGGTCCGCCGCCGGCAGCTCCTTGACGATCTCGGCCAGCTTGCGCGCGGACACCGTGATGGCGCCCTTGCCCCCGACCCGGGCCGGCACCGTGACGCGCGCGCCCACCTCGAGGTCCGTCGCCGTCACGCGCACCGCCTCGCCGTCCGTCTCCAGCAGGACGTTGGCGAGAATGGGCAGCGTCTGGCGCGGCTCGACGATGTTCTGGACCATTTGCAGGCCCTTGAGGAACGCGTCACGGTTGAGGACGACTTCCATAGATGACTCCAGTGTTTGTTTAGAAGAAAGACAGAAACAACTTCGTAGTCGGAGTAGAAGCCGAGCGGTGTGGACGGAGCGGATGCGCGGCAAGCCTCGACGGCCGTGCGGCTTTCGCGCGCTGATGGCCTGGGACAAGACGGTGGAGAGCGCGGGGAGCGCGGTGGATCACAGGGTGATGCCCTGGATAAGTCCGTCGATGGACTTGCGGAGCTTGGGGTCCTCCTGCAGCAGGACCTGGATCTTGTCCACCGCGTGCAGCACGGTCGTGTGGTCCTTGCCGCCGAAGGCGCGACCCACCTCGGACAGCGATGCGTGCGTGAGCTGCCGCGCGAGGTACATCGCGATCTGACGCGGGAAGGCCACCGCCTTCGTGCGGTTCTTGGCCTTGAGGTCCGAGAGCTTGATGCCGTACGCCTCGGAGACCTTCCGCTGGATCTGCTCGATCGTGATGATCTTCTCTTCCTCGCCCCACAGCTCGCCCAGCACCTCCTGGGCGAGGTCCACGGACATCTCGCGGCCGGTCAGCGCGCAGAACGCGATCATCCGTGTCAGCGAGCCCTCGAGCTCGCGGATGTTGGACTTCACGCGGCTGGCGATCAGGTAGGCCACGTCGTCGGCCAGCCGCACGCGCTCGAGCGCGCCCTTCTTCTTGAGGATGGCCACGCGCGTCTCGAAGTCCGGCGGCTGGATGTCGGCGATCAGCCCCCACTCGAAGCGCGAGCGCAGCCGCTCCTCGATCTCCGGAATGTCCTTGGGTGGCGAGTCGCTCGATACGATGATCTGCTTGCGCGACTCGTAGAGCGTGTTGAACGTGTGGAAGAACTCCTCCTGCGTACGCTCCTTGCCCGAGATGAACTGGATGTCGTCGATGAGGAGGAGATCGATGTTGCGGTACCGGGACCGGAACTCCGCGGTACGGTCGTAACGGATCGCGTTGATCAGCTCGTTGGTGAACCGCTCGGATGTGATGTAGACGACGATCATCCCGGGGAACAGCTTGGCGCTCTGATAGCCGACGGCGTGCAGCAGGTGCGTCTTGCCGAGGCCGACACCGCCGTAGATGAACAGCGGGTTGTACGCCTTCGATGGCAACTCGGCGACGGCCTGGCAGGCCGCCTGCGCGAACTGGTTCGACGAGCCCACGACGAAGGAGTCGAACGTGTAGCGCGGGTTGAGGCCTTCGGTCGAGCCGCCGCCGGGCCGCGCGGCGAGCGGCGGCGGCGCGTCCGCGGTGGGGGCGGGCTCCGCCGCGCTCTCGTCGACCACGATCGTCAGCCGCGGCTGGCCACCCACCACGCTCTGCGCCGCCTGCTGCAGCGTCTGAAGATGATGCTGGATCAGCCAGTCGCGTGAAAACGGGTTGGGCGCGCCGATCTTGAGATGGTCGCCCTCGACGGCCAGGAGGCGGCAGGGGCGGACCCATTGATCGATGATGGCGGGGGCGAGCTTGTTGGCGACGGCATCGAGGAGGCGACCCCAAAGGCTATCCAGCACAGGTCAAGCCCTCACTTACACACAGAGTTATCCACAGATGTGGATAGCTTTGGGCGCCTTGTTCGATAGGAGTATCCGTGCCGGAAGCGCCGGCTCACACACGACACGCACAACCACGCGAGTCTTCACGCCCAGCCAATCACGGAGCACGAACGGTAGCACGGCCCTTCGCGGCGTCGCAAGGGCGTTCGTCGGTTGACTGCCCTCGGGCGCATGCCTACACTGGGTCGGTTCGACGACAGGAAGGGAGAACTGCTCGATGAAGCGGACGTTTCAACCCAATCGGCGCCGCCGGGCCAAGACGCATGGATTTCGCGAGCGCATGAGCACGAAAGGCGGACGAAAGGTATTGAAGCGCCGTCGCGCGAAGGGCCGCAAACGCCTGACCGTCTGAGTGGCGGCCTTTCTCGACGTCAACGAGTGACCACCAGCGCCGAATTCCAGGCGCTCTTCCAGCGGGGCAAGCGGATCGACCGTCCTGCGCTCATTGTGCTCTGGCGAGAATCGAACGAATCCACGCGCGTCGGCTTCGCGGTAAGCCGCCAGCTGCGGCTGGCGGTGCAGCGCAATCGCGCGCGCCGACGACTGCGCGAGGCGTACC
>WNEW01000779.1_pt1 | contig 15421 bp, 13 predicted proteins | sample 5399891 | NCBI WGS metagenome assembly WNEW01 (sample SAMN13153336, study PRJNA577476) | soil metagenome | isolation source: 40 cm grassland meadow soil pre-rain plot 5 | place: USA:California | collected 2015-09-08 | reverse complement strand
GGCGAACAGGTGCGTGGAGTTGATCGGCCCGCCGTGGGTGAGCACGTAGACGATGTTGAAGTCGCTGAACGTGAAGATCGTCGAGAACAGGACGACGACAGCGAGCACCGGCTTGAGCAGCGGCAGCGTGATGTTCCAGAACCGCGCCGCGGGGCCGGCACCGTCGGCCTCGGCCGCCTCGTAGAGCTCCTTCGGGATGGACACGAGGCCGGCCAGGATCGTGATCGCGAAGAACGGCAAGCCGCGCCAGATGTTGACGACGATGACGGCCGCCATCGCGTAGTATCGCTGGCCGAGCCAGTTCGGGCCCGGCGCGTCCATGATCCCCGCATTGATGCCGGTCCAGTTCACGACGCTGTAGAGCGAGTTGAACATCCACCACCAGCCGAGGGTGGACAGCGCGGTGGGGATGACCCACGGCAGCAGCACGGCGCCGCGGATCAGCCGCTTGAACCACAGTTGCTGGTTGAGCAGCAGCGCCAGCGAGATGCCGAGCACCAGCTTGAACGCCACCGAGATGCCGGTGAACACGAACGCGTTCTGGAAGGTTTGTCGGAAGGCGTCACTCTCCCAGAGCCGGACGAAATTGGTGATGCCGATGAAGTGGCTGGGACGGCCGATGAACGCGTTGGACACGGAGAAATAGAGCGCGACGCAGAACGGATAGGCCACCAGCAGCATGATCAGGATCATGGCCGGCGTGATGAAGAGCGGGCCGAGGACGCGCTCGCGGTCGAGCAGCTCGCGCATGCGCGCGCGCCAGGGCCGGCGCGCGCGCGCGGCGGTGGTCGGAAGGGTGCCGATGGCCATGGGGGGCTAGCCCGCCATGATCTTCTTCATCTCGGTCTCCGCCCACGTGATCGCGTCCTTCGTCGGCGTGCCCGTCACCGCCTTCGCGATCATGTTGGGCAGGATATAGGCGTTGGTGATGAGCTGCACCTTGTCCGACGGCGGCGCGGGCCAGCCGTACGTGTGGTACTCCACGCCCTCACCCTTCAGCGCTGCGTACTTCGGATCGATCCTGAGGACGGGATGGTCTTGCAGCTTCGTGTAGACGGGCAGGTTGAACGCGTCGCCCGACATGATGTACTCGTCGTAGGTCTCTTTCTTGCCGAGCAGGTAGCGGATCCACTCCTTCGACGCGTCGATGTTCTTGCTGAACTTCCAGATGCCGATGTGGCGCGGCGTGTCGGTCTCGAAGCGGCCGGCGGGACCGCCGAGGCTGCGGTGGTGGTTGATGCCGTCGGCGGTGACGAGCTTGCGCTGCTTGGCGATGATGTAGGCGCTGACCGGATTGTGGATCCAGCCCGCCTTGCCCTGCTGGATCGACTCGTTGTTGCTGGCGTCGGACCACGACAGCACCTCGGGCTCCATGCAGTCGCGGAACATCCTCTTGTACCACTCGATCGTCTTCTCGGTGCCCGGCGAGTTGATCTTGACGGTCTTGCCGTCCTTGTCGACTTCCATGCCCCCGAACGACCACAGCACCGGCCCCGCCGTCGAGATCGAGTCGTAGTTCTGGCTGATGGGGATCCCCACCGGGTTGCCGATCTTCTTGAGCTCCTTGCCGACGGTGTAGAGGTCCTCCCACGTGTCGGGCACCTTCAGGCTGTGCTTCTTGAAGAGGTCCTCGCGATACGTGGCGACGAACATGCCGTGGTACTGCGGCACGGCGCGCCATGTGCCGTGCACGTGCGCGCCCTCGGACGACGACGAGATGGCCTTGCCGTACTTCTTCTCGAGCTCGGCGACGACGTCCGAGACGTCCACGAGCTGCGGCTCGTAGAGCCACGGGAAGTGCATGCGCATCTCGACGAGGTCGTGGCCGGCCTGCGTCTGCACCTCCGAGGCGTACTTCGCCTGCTGCGGGCCCATGTGCGAGATGTGGTCGATCTTCAGCTTGATGCCGGTGTCCTTCGTGAAGCGCTGGCCGATCTCCGCCAGCTTCTTGTCCGAGTTCGGTGCGAAGTTGTTCCAGCAGAGATAGCTGATCTCACGGGTCTGGCCGACCGCCGGCGCGGTGCGCGTGGCGAGAATGCCCGCCAGCCCGGTGGTGCCGCCGATGACGAACTGCCGTCGCGAGAGCCGGGTCATGCAGCCTCCTCTCGGCCACAGGGGCCGGGGGATGATTGTCGAGACGAGTGACGGCGAGGATAGGTCCGGTGCCACAACCTGTCAAGGCAATGGCCGTTGGCTACGGCCGTCCCGCCGTCGCGACCAGTGCTGCGAGCGGCGCGCGCAACGGCCGGTCGCCCAGCTCGCGCGCGAGATTCGCGGCGACGGCGGCCTTGATGTCGGCGAGCGCCTGCGGGCGGCGCTGCATGATCTCGCCGTAGACGGGATTGCCCTCCACGAGTCCGGTGGCCGCGTCGGCGGCGGTCGCGCTCTCGCCCTGCTTGGCCACGCGCTCGCAGCGGACGTCCGTGAAGCCGGCGTCGCGCAGCAGCGCCTCCAGCGCGGCGCGATCGTGATAGCCGAACGGCACCGTGTAGAACCGCGGCGGGTCCGTCGGGAAGAACTTCGAAATCGTCTCGTGCGCGATCCGCGTCACGGGGTTGCGCGCGAGCGAGTCCCACACGTTGAGCAGGTACACGCCGCCCGGCTTCAGCACGCGGTGCGCCTCGCGGGCGCCGGCCGCCTTGTCGGAGAAGAACACGATGCCGAACTGGCAGACGACCGCGTCGAACGCGCGGCTCTCGAAGGGCAGGCTGGTCCCGTCGGCGGTGCGGTACTGCGCGTCGCCGCGCCCGGGCAGCCGCGTCCGCGCGTGGGCGAACATCGCCTCGTTGAGATCGGTGGCGACGACGCTGCCGCGCCCGCCGAGTCGCGCCACGAGCCGCCGCGTCACGATGCCGGTGCCGCACGCCACCTCGAGGACCTGCATGTCGTCGCTCACGGCCAGGCGTGCCGCCAGGTCGTCGGCGTACGGGTTGAACAACAGCGGCGCCAGATAGCGGTCGTACTGCTCGGGGATCTTGCCGACGAACGCGCTGATCGTGTCGGGCAACGGCTCAGTCCTTCGGCGTCCAGGCCTTGAAGCGCTCGCGCAGGACCTTCTTGTCGAACTTGCCGACGCTCGTCTTGGGCACCGTGTCGATCAGAACGACTTCATCGGGCAGCTGGAACTTGGCGAGCTTCGGTCGCAAGTACTCCATGATCTCGGGTGGCTCGAGCGACACCCCGGGCTTGGGCACCACGCACGCGAGCGGCCGCTCGACCCACTTCGGGTGCGGGACGGCGATGACGGCCGCCTCCAGCACCTTCGGATGGCCCATGATCATCGTCTCGACGTCGATCGAGGAGATCCACTCGCCGCCGGACTTGATGAGGTCTTTCGTGCGATCGGTGATCTGCACGTAGCCCTCGGGGTCGATGGAGGCGACGTCGCCCGTGCGGAACCAGCCGTCGGGGGTGAACCGATCGGCCGACTCCGGGTTGTCGTAGTAGGCGCGGATGACCCACGGTCCGCGCACCTGGATCTCGCCCACGCTCGTGCCGTCCCACGGCTGCTCGACGCCCGCGTCGTCCACGATGCGCATGTCCACGCCGGCCGCGACGTAGCCCTGCTTCGCGCGGATGGCGTAGCGCGCCTCGTCGGGCAGGCTCTCCATGTAGGACTTGACCCGGCACACGGTGCCGAGCGGCGTCATCTCCGTCATGCCCCACGCGTGCAGCATCGGCGCGCCATATTTCTTGTCGAACTTCTCGATGAGCGTGCGCGGCGCCGCCGAGCCGCCGATGGGGATGCAGCGGATGGACGAGATGTCCCAGCGCGGCTCCGCCTCGAGGATGGCGTCGATGGCGATCCACACCGTGGGGACGGCGCCCACGAACGTCACGCGCTCGTTGTGCACGATCTCCACGATGTCGCGCGGCTGCGGGTTGGGACCGCCGAAGATCTGCGTGGCGCCGTTGAGCACGCCGGCGAACGGCACGCACCAGGCGTTGGCGTGGAACATCGGCACGATGTGCAGGATGACGTCGCGCTCGTTGATGCCGAGCAGATCGGTCGTCGACGAGGCCATGCTGTGCAGGAAGATCGCGCGGTGCGTGTAGACGGCGCCCTTGGGGTGGCCGGTGGTGCCCGACGTGTAGCACATCCCCGCGGCGTCGGTCTCCGAGAGCGCCGGCCACGTCTCCATCGGCCGCGCGTCGGCCAGCAGCGCCTCGTAGTCGAGGGCGCCGGGCGGGATCTGCGCGGCCGGCGTGTCCTTCATGACGATGACGTGCTCGACGGTCTTGAGCTGCCGGCGGATCGGCTCGAGCGTCGGCCAGCACGAGGCGTCCACGACCAGCACCTTGTCGCCGGCGTGGTTGACGATGTAGGTGATGTCCGCGGCCGAGAGCCGGATGTTGACCGTGTGCAGCACGGCGCCCATGCACGGCGCCGCGAAGTAGACCTCGAGGTGCCGGTGCGAGTTCCAGGCGAACGTCCCCACGCGGTCGCCCTTGCGGACGCCGAGCGCCTTCAGCGCGCCGGCCAGCCGCTGCGTCCGCTCGGCCCACCGGGCGTAGTCCATGCGCTCCAGCCCCACGCCGGGCACGCGGGTGGCCAGCGTCTTCTTCGCGAAGATCCGGCGCGTGCGCTCGATGAAGTGGGGCAGCGTGAGCGGGTAGTTCATCATGAGGTTGTCGAGCTGAGCGGTCATCGGCGCCCTCCCGGAGCCACTTCGCCCAAATCGTCCGAGGTCGCGCAGCGGAAGCCGACAAAGTGATGGCCCGCCGCCGCGCCGCGGCGATCGTAGGACCGTCGCCGTGTCACGCTCAGCGCCTCCACCGGATCGTCGTGGCTCGCCCCGCGGACGACGACGCGGCCCGCACCGGTGAACGGCTCGCGGCCGTCGTCGTGCCGATAAGGGTAAGGCTTCAGGATCGTCGCCGTCCACTCTCTCAGGTTGCCGAGCAGGTCATGGACGCCATACGGGCTCGCGCCGGCGGGACGGCCGTCGCCGGGCGCCGTGGCGTTTTCGGGGCGGCCGAACACGGCGTTCACCGGCGAGGGCGGCGCCGCGCCCCACGGGAACGGCCGCCGGTCGTGCCCGCGCGCGGCCTTCTCCCACTCCGCTTCGGTCGGCAACCGGCGCCCACGCCACGCGCAATAGTCGCGGGCGCCGAACCACGAGACCTCGACGACTGGATGGTCAGCGTAGCCGGGCTCGACCATCCATCGCATTGCCGTCGGGGCGCCTGCGCAGGGCGACCCACTCAGGCTCGCCAGTCGAAGCGACGCTCGCCGGCCGGCGACACCGGTCCCTCGGCGTTCAGGTACTCGGCGAATTCCGCGTTCGTCACCTTGTGGCGCTCGATCCAGAAGTCGCGCACGTACACCCGATGCAGCGGCGCCTCGTCCGGCGCGCCGTCGTCGCGGCCCATCCAGAACGGCCCCGCCTGGATCAGCATCACGCCGTCCGCGTGGGCCGGTCGCGGCGCCGCCGCGAGCGGCCCGCCGACGAGCGCGACGAGCACGGTCGGCCAGAGCATGCCGGGCATTGTATGGCTCGTCGGAAGGCTCAACGGGTCTTGTAGGAACTGCATTCCCCCGGTGCGCGCCGAATAGCTCTCCGCCACGCCGCGTCTGATCCGCTGACGGAGGACAGGGCCATGGAGAGGAACTACTGGAAGCTGGCAACGATCGGTATCGCCCTCACGGGTGTGACAGCGTTGAGCACCGGCCTCACCACGGCGTGGATGCTGCGGCCGGCAGCGGAGGCGCAGGCCCAGGCCGCGCCGGTCACGCCGATCCCGGCCGCGCATCCGGCGACGCAGTACGGATCGCCGTCCGCCGCGCGCGTCACCCCGGCGGTCGTCCGCTCCGAGGTCACGCCGGCGGTCGTGCGCACGCAAGCGCCGCCGCCCGTGACGCGCGTGGCGACGACGGCGGCCGCCGACTGCAGCACCGGCGGCGAGCGCGCCATGCGCATCGCGAAGCCGGGCGCCATCGGCGCCCTGCTCGGCGCCGGCCTGGGCGCCGCGGGCGGCGCGGTGGTCAAGGGTGGCAACGGCGCCGGCAAGGGCGCGCTCCTCGGCGGTCTCGCCGGGGCGGCGCTGGGCGCCGGCTATGGCGCGTACAAGACGCAGAACGACTGCGGCACGATCCTCGGCAACAGCAAGGGCTTCAACGCGGCGCCGGACACGCACGCCGACCGCGTGCAGGCGATGACGCCGGCGGCCGGCGCGACGGACGGCGATCGCATCCAGGTGTACGGCGTCCGCTGAGACGTCAACACCGCAACCAACCACACGGGGGCGCGCTTCTCGCGCCCCCGACGTTTGTCGTGGGCTGTGATATGGTGAGCGCGGATGAAGTCGCGCTGGAACGACGCCGAGGCCGGCACGCTCCAAGGCCTCGACCTCCTCGTGTACGCCTCGCGGCTCGTCGGCGCTGAGACCTCGCTGGTCGTCTGGGGCGGCGGCAACACCTCCATCAAGACCCTCGAGCGCGATCACCGCGGCCGTGAGATCCCCGTGCTGCGTGTGAAGGGCAGCGGCTCCGACCTCAAATCGGTTCAGCGCAAGGATTTCCCCGGCGTGCGCATGGACGACATCCGCGCGCTCCTGCCGCGTCACGACATGGGCGACCAGGAGATGGTCGGCTATCTCGCGCACGCGCTGCAAGATCCGGGCGGCGTGCGCCCATCCATCGAGACGCTGCTGCACGGCTTCGTCGACGCTCACGCCGTGGTCCACACGCACGCCGACGCCATCGTCTCGCTCACCAACAACGATCGTCCGCGCGAGGTGCTCGCCTCCGTGTACGGCAAGGACGTCATCGCGCTCGAGTACCGCCGGCCCGGCTTCAAGATCTCGCGCGGGGTCGCGGACGCCATCGCCGAGCATCCCGAAGCGCGCGCGCTCGTGCTGGAGCGCCACGGCACCATCACGTGGGGCGCCACCGTCCGCGACGCGTACGAGGCCACGATCGAGCTCATCACGCGCGCCGAGGAGGCGATCGCCGAGCGCAGGAAGGGGCGCCGCGTCTTCGGCGGAGCGCGCACGCCCGTGCTCGACCCCGCGGCGCGCCGGGCGACGGCGCTCGCGCTCGCGCCGCGGCTGCGCGGCCGACTCGGCCGGGAGCGGCGTGTGATCGTGACGTTCGACGACGCCGAGAAGGTGGTGGAGTTCGCGTCGTCCGCGGAGGCGCCCGCGCTCTCGCAGGTCGGCCCCGCCACGCCCGATCACACGATCTACACCAAGCGCCTGCCGTGCTTCGTGCCCCTCGATCGGGCGCCGACGGATCCCGACGCGTTGTGGAGCGCGGTCGACGGCGCGATCTCGGCTTTCGTCCGCGACTACACGGCCTACTTCGAGGCGCACCGCGAGGCGGGCGCCACGCTGACGGACGCGATGCCGCGCGTCGTGCTCGTGCCCGGCCTCGGCATGTTCACGGCGGGGCGTGATCGCCGCACCGCCGGCATCGTGGACGACATCTATCACCACACGATCGACGTCATCGGCAACGCATCGGCCTTCGGCCGGTACGTGTCGTTGAGCGCGAAGGACGCCTACGACGTCGAGTACTGGCCGCTCGAGCTCTACAAGCTGACGCTGGCGCCCCCCGAGAAGGAGCTGGCGCGGCGCATCGTGCTCGTCACCGGCGGCGGCTCGGGCATCGGCCGCGCCGTCGCGCGTCGCCTCGCCGCCGAGGGCGCGCACGTCGTCGTCGGCGATCTCGACGCGGCCGGCGCGAAGAAGACCGCGGACGAGGTGACGGCGGCCGTCGGCGGCGGTCGCGCGATCGGCCTGCGCATGGACGTGACCAGCGAGGCCTCCGTGCGCGCGGCGTTCGAGAGCACGGTGCTGACCTACGGCGGCCTCGACATCCTCGTGTCCAACGCGGGCATCGCGCACGGCGCGCCCGTCGAGCGCCTGGCGCTGGCCGACTGGGAGCGCTCGTTCGCGGTGAACGCGACGGGCCACTTCCTCGTCGCGCGCGAAGCCATGCGCGTGCTGATCCCCCAGGGACTCGGCGGCGCCCTCGTGTTCGTGGCGACCAAGAACGTGATGTCGCCGGGCAAGGACTTCGCCGCGTACTCGGCGGCCAAAGCCGCCGAGGCGCAGCTGGCGAAGGTGCTCGCGCTCGAGGGCGCGCCGCACGGCGTCCGCTCCAACATCGTGAACCCCGACGCCGTCTTCCAGGACAGCAAGCTCTGGTCCGATGACGTGCGCCGCGAGCGCGCGGCGGCGCAGGGCATCGCCGTCGAGCAGCTCGAGGACTTCTACCGCAAGCGCAATCTGCTCGGCACGCGCATCCTGCCCGAGGACGTCGCGGAGGCGGTGCTGTTCCTCGCCTCCGACCGCGCGGCCAAGACGACGGGCTGCACGCTCACCGTGGACGGCGGCGTCAAGGACGCCTTCCCGCGGTGACCGCGCCGGGCCTGCGCTTCGGCGTCCAGCTCTCGCTCAAGCCGCCGCAGGAGCAATTCGACCTCGTGCGCCGCATCGAGGCGCTCGGCTTCGACAGCGTGTGGACGGGCGACCACGTCTCGTTCCACAATCCGATGTACGAGTCGCTCACGCTGCTCGCGACGTATGTGCCGATCACCAGCCGCCTGCGCCTCGGCACCGCCGTCTATCTGCTCGCGCTGCGCGCGCCGGCCATCGCCGCGAAGGTCACGTCGACGCTCGACGTGCTCTCGGGCGGCCGCTTCATCTTCGGCGTCGGCGTCGGCGGCGAGAACCCGAAGGAGTTCGAGGTGTGCGGTGTGCCCCACGCCGAGCGCGGCGCGCGGGTGAGCGAGGCGATCGACGTCGTCCGCACGCTCTGGCGCGACACGCCCGCGACCTTCAAGGGTCGCTTCACGCAGTTCTCCGGCGTGTCGCTCGATCCCAAGCCCGTGCAGACGCCGGGACCGCCGATCTGGATCGGCGGCCGCTCCGACGCCGCGCTGGCGCGGGCAGGCCGCCAGGGCGACGGCTGGGTGTCCTACGTCGTGCAGCCGGAGCGGTACGGGCAGAGCCTCGACACGATCCGCTCCGCCGCCGCCGCGGCCGGCCGCAGGCTCGACGGCTTCGCCGCCGCGCATCTCGCCTTCGTCACCGTGGGCCGCGACTGGGAGTCGGCGAAGGCGGTGTGGGCCGCGGCGCTCACGAAGCGCTACGCCCAGGACTTCGAGCCGCTCGCGCGCAAGTACGGCATCATCGGCACGCCGGATCAGTGCGCGGAGCAGCTCGAGCGCTTTCGCGCCGCCGGCTGCAATTACGTCATCCTCAATCCGATCGGCCCGGCGGCCCAGGAGCGCGAGCAGGTCGAGCGCCTCGCCGCCGACGTGGTGCCGAAGCTCCGTGGCTGACCTCACCGGCGGTCAACTGGTCGCGCGGGTGCTCGAGCAGGCGGGCGTGGGCCACGTGTTCACGCTCTGCGGCGGCCATCTCCTGCCGATCTACGACGGCTGCCTCGACGCGGGCATCGCGCTCATCGACACGCGCCACGAGCAGGCGGCCGCGCACTGCGCCGACGCCTATGCGCGCCTCACGCGCGGGATCGGCGTCGCCATGGTGGCGCCCGGTCCCGGCGTCACCGACGCCGTGACCGGCGTGGCCAACGCCTACGCCGCGCGCAGCCCGCTGCTGCTGATCGGCGGCGCCGCGCCGCTCGGCCTGCGAGGGCTCGGCGCGCTGCAGGAGATGGAGCAGGTCGCGCTGCTGCGACCGATCACCAAGGGCTCGTTCACGGTGGCCGAGACACGGCAGATCCCCGAGGTGCTCACGACGGCGATCCGCACCGCGCTGTCCGGCCGTCCCGGGCCCGTGTTCGTCGAGATCCCGGTCGATCTGCTGATGACCACACTCGAGGACCGGCTGGCGCCGATCCCGACCGCCTACGCGCACCGCCCGCGCGGCGCCGCGGATCCCGCCGCGCTGGCCGCGCTGGAGCGCTTGCTCGCCGACGCGCGGCGTCCGGTCGTCGTCGCGGGCGGCGGCATCTGGTGGGACGATGCGGCCGCGCCGCTCGCGGCGTTCGCGGCGCGCGCGGGCGTGCCCGTGTTCATGAGCGGCGCGGGCCGCGGCGCGCTGCCGGCGAGCCATCCCAACGCCTTCGCTCAGGCGCGGTCGATGGCGCTGGCCGGAGCCGATCTCGTGCTGGTGCTCGGCGCGCCGCTGGACTTCCGGCTCGGCTACGGCCGCCCGCCGACGTTCGCCGAGGACGCGAAGGTCGTGATGGTCGACGTCGACGCCGCCGAGCTGGGACGCAATCGTGCGCTCGCCCTCGGCCTCACCGGCGATCTCGGCGTCGTCCTGCGACAGGCGCTGGACGTCGTCCCGCCGGCGATGACGGCGCGGGTGGCGCCGTGGCTCGACGCGGTGCGGGCGAAGGAGACGGAGAGCCGGCAGAAGCTCGCCGCGTTCTGCGCGGCGGACGACGTTCCGATCTCCCACTACCGCCTCGCCGCCGAGGTCGCGCGCGTGGTGGGGCCGGAGACGATCGTGGTCGGCGACGGCGGCGACGTGGTCGGCTGTGCGTCGAAGATCGTGGCGCTGCATCGGCCGGGGCAGTGGCTCGACCCCGGCCCGCTCGGCTGCCTCGGCGTCGGGCCGTCGTTCGCGCTCACGGCGAAGCTCCTGCACCCGGACCGGCCGGTGATCCTGATCGCCGGCGACGGCGCCCTCGGACTCAACGGCATGGAGCTCGAGACGGCGGTGCGCTTTGGCCTGCCGTTCGTGTGCGTCGTCGGCAACGACGGCGGCTGGGGGCAGATCCGCAACCCGCAGCTGTCGTTCTATGGCGAGACGCGCGCGGTGGCCACGTCGCTGCCCGTCACGCGCTTCGACCTCTTCGCGGAGGCGCTCGGCGCGCGCGGCGCCCTCGTGCGCGAGCCGCGCGACCTCGGGCCGGCGCTCGACAAGGCGCTCGGCAGCAACGAGGTCTGGTGCCTCAACGTCGTCCTCGATCCGGCCGCCTACCGGAACACCGGGACGATGTCGATGGCGATCTGAGCTGAGACTCACCGTTCTCGCTCCGCACCTGCGCATCGCCGGCGGCGTGCGCGCGATCCTGACCTACGCCGACCGTCTCGCCGCGCGCGGCCACGCGGTCAGCCTCGTCGTGCCCGCGCGCGGCCGTCTTCGGGCGGCCTGGCGCAACGCGCGCGGCACGGGGCCGGACTGGGTCGCGGACTTTCGCGCGTGGGTGAGGTGGGTGTCGCGCTGGAACGCCGCCGCGCTCCCCGACGCCGACGTCACGCTCGCCACCGCCTGGCAGTCGGCGCCGGTGGTGGCCGCCGCGCCTGCACGCTGCGGCGCGAAGGTCTACCTCGTGCAGCACTACGAGAGCCTCTACCACGGCGCGCCGGACGTGGTGGACGCGACGTACCGCCTGCCGCTGCGCAAGATCGTCATCTCCACCTGGCTCGCGGACGTCATGCGCGACCGGTTCGGCGCCGAGAGCGAGGTGCTCGTCACGCCCGTCGATCGCGCGCTCTTCCGCCGGGTCGACGTACGACCGGGCACGTCGCGGCCGCGGGTGCTGATGCTCCACCACGATTACGCGTGGAAGGGCGTCGCCGACGGTCTCGAGGCCGTGCGGCGCGTGCGCGCTCGGGTGCCGGGTCTCACCCTGGTCGGCTTCGGGGTGAAGGCGCCGCGTGAGCGGGTGCCCTACGACGAATTCCACGCCAACCCGCCTCAAGAGTCGCTCGCGGCGTTGTACAGCGGCTGCGAGATCTATCTGTGCCCGTCCTGGGACGAGGGCCTCGGCATGCCGCCGATGGAGGCGATGGCGTGCGGCGCCGCGCTCGTGACCTACGACAACGGCGGCAGCCGCGACTACGCGCGCGACGGCGAGACGGCGCTGGTGGCGCGCCGACGTGACGTCGACGGTCTCGCCGCGTGTCTGGCGCGGGTGGCGACCGACGCGGCGCTGCGCGCGCGGCTGGCGGCGGCCGGCCAGGCCTTCGTCACGAAGGCCTTCGACTGGGACCGCGCGGTCACGCGGCTGGAGGCGCTGTTGTCAGGGCCGCTGTAAGGCGTCGCGAAGTTCCCCGCGCGAGGCCACCGCCGAGGCGAGCCGGCCGAGCTCTTCCTCGATCTCGGTCAGCCGTCCCGCAAGCCGGTGCCGCTCCTCCTCGAGGGCGCCGACCAGCTGGCTGAGCCGCGCGAGGAGCGCCGGATCGGCCGCAGGGTTCGTACGAAACACGCCGCGGCTCAGGAGCAAGAGGGATGCCGTGGCGGGCCCCACGTGGCCGCGCGGAGTTGCGGAGGGCGCGGGTCTGGACGCTGACACATGCTCGTCACGGGTGTCGGCGCCGGAACACTCCGAACCCGCGTGCTAAGATTCTCGAAAATGCCGATTTACGAGTACGCGTGCCACGACTGCCGGCGCCGCGTGAGCCTGCTGGTCCGAAGCCTCTCGACGACCTCGGCGCCCGCGTGTCCGCGCTGCGGCTCCATGGCGCTGACACGGCTGATGTCGCGCTTCGCCACCGTCAAATCGGAGGAGGCGCGCCTGGAGTCGCTCGCCGAAGGCGGCGACATGGGCGACCTCGACGAGAACGATCCCGCCAGCGTCGCGCGCTTCATGAAGAAGATGGGCAAGGAGTTCGGGGACGAGCTGGGTGACGACTTCGACTCCGCCGTGGACGAGGCGATGAGCGAGGCCGGGGAGGACGCGGGCGACGGCGCCGCCGGCCCGACCGACGAATCCCTGGGCACGGCCAGCCCGTCTGAGGATCTGTGACTCCCTTCAAGGTCGAGTCCGCCGACCGGCTCGACGCATCGGAGGCGGCCGCCTGGGATGCCGTGGCCGACGCTGCCCGGCACCGTTTCCCCTTTCTCGGCTGGACCTGGCAGCATCACTGGGCCGCGGTCTTCGCAGAGGGCCGGCGGCTCGACGTCCGCCACGTGCGCGACGCCGACGGACGCCTGGTCGCGCTCCTGCCGCTCTACGAGGCGGAGCCGGGCGTGCTCGAGCTGGTGGGCGGCGCCGAGGTCTCCGATTATCTGGACCTGATCGCCGTCGCCGGCCAGGAGGAGGACGCGTGGGCGGCGCTGCTGGCCGACCGCGCCGGCGAGCGCGTGCGCTGGGTCCTGCACGCGGTGCCGGCGCCGTCGCCGACGGTGCGCGTGGTGCCGACGCTGGCGGCAACGGTCGGGCTGGCGGCCGACACGATGCTCGAGGAGCGCTGTCCGGTCCTGGAACTGCCGGCCGCATGGGAGCCCTACCTCGCCTCGCTCTCCGGAAAGCACCGCCACGAGCTGAGCCGCAAGATCCGCCGCTTCGAGCGTGAAGCCCCCGACGGTCGCGCCGTCGTCGTGCGCGGCCCCGACGCCGTCGCCGCGCGGCTCGGCGATTTCCTGGCGCTCCACCGGCGCTCGCGGGTGGGGAAGGCCAAGTTCATGGACGAGCGCATGGAGCGCTTCTTCCGCGCGGCGCTGCCGGCGCTGGCCGCGCGCGACGGCGTCGCGCTCTGGTTCCTCGAGACCGCCGGCGGGCCGGTCGCCTCGTTCGTGTGCCTCGAGTGGGACGGCACGGTCGGCCTCTACAACTCCGGCTTCGCTCCCGACCGCGCCGCGCTCTCGCCGGGCCTCGTCCTGCTCTCGCACGTCATCCGCGACGCCATCGCGCGCGGCCGGCCGCGCTTCGACTTCCTGCGCGGCGAGGAGCGCTACAAGCTCGACTTCGAGCCCAAGCTCGAAGACGTGTTCCGAGTCACGATCGCGAGCCCTATCAACGCGTTGACCGGAGCCACACGTGCCTAGGGCAGGCCACCCACGGCTCGAGCCGAGCACGCGGCACCCGCTACAACAAATTCAGAGACAGCCCGCATGAGCCTTCGGATCGCGATGCTCAGCGTGCACACGTGCCCGCTCGCCGCGCTCGGCGGCAAGGAGACGGGCGGGATGAACGTGTACGTGCGCGAGCTCGCGCGCGAGCTGGCGCGCATGGGCGCGGCCGTGGACGTGTTCACGCGCTCGCAGAATCCCGCCATCCCGCGCGTCGTGCGCCTGGCCGAGGGCGCGCGCGTGATCCACCTGCCGGCGGGGCCGCAGGCGCCGATGGCGCGCGAGCGCCTGCACGCCCACCTCGACGAGTTCGTGGACGGCGTCGAGACGTGGCGGCTCGCCAACGGCATCGACTACGACCTGCTGCACGGCAACTACTGGCTCTCCGGCGTGGCCGGCCTCGCCCTGCGCGCGCGCTGGGGCGTGCCGCTGGTGCAGATGTTCCACACGCTCGGCGCGCTGAAGAACGGCGCGGGCGTCGCCGCCGAGCGCGAGCCGGCGCTCCGCCTGGCCGAGGAGCGACGCATCGTGGCCGCCGCCGATCGGCTCGTGGCCGCCAACGCGATCGAGCGCGCCGGCCTCGTCAGCGCCTGCGGCGCCGACGCCACGCGCGTGGCGGTGATTCCGTGCGGCGTCGACACCGACCTGTTCACGCCCGGCGACGCGGCGGCCGCGCGCGAGGCGCTCGGCCTGGATCCGGGACCGCTGCTGCTCTACGTCGGCCGCATCGCGCCGATCAAGGGACTGCAGACGCTGCTCGACACCGTCGGCTGCCTGCGCGGCGCCGGCACCGCCGCCCGGCTCGCCGTGATCGGCGGCGAGACCGACGAGCCCGTCGACGGCCACGAGGCCGACGTCCGTCGCCGCGCGGCGTCGCTCGGGCTCGGCGATGCCGTGACGTTCGTCGGCGCCCAGCCGCAGGAGCGGCTGCGCGACTGGTACGTGGCGGCCGACGTCACGGTGCTGCCCTCGTATTACGAGTCGTTCGGGATGGTCGCCCTGGAGGCGATGGCGTGTGGAAGCCCGGTCGTCGCCTCGCGAGTCGGCGGCCTGCAGAGCACCGTGCGCGACGGCGAGACGGGCCTGCTCGTGCCGGAGGGCGATCCGTGCGCCCTGGCCGCGACGATCACCCGCGTGCTGGGCGACGGCGCGCTGCGATGGCGCCTCGGCCGGGAGGGCCGGCGCTGGGCCCTGCAGCATCGCTGGCCGTGCGTGGCCGAGGCGATCTGCCGCGAGTACGCGACGCTGGCCGCAAGCGCGGGAGAGCTGGCCACCGGCCGCTGCGTGTAGCCTCGTGCTACACTCCCGCGCGCGGTGGGTACCCTCCTCGACGTCGTCGATCTCCAGACGCATTTCCTGACGCGCGGCGGTGTCGTCCGCGCCGTCGACGGCGTGTCGTGGGACGTCGCGGAGGGCGAGACGGTCGCGCTGGTCGGCGAGTCCGGCTGCGGCAAGTCGGTCAGCGCGCTGTCGATCATGCGCCTGGTGGCGGGGCCCGCCGGCCGCATCGTCGGCGGCCGCATCCTCTTCAAGGGCCGCGACCTCCGGTCGCTCGACGAAGAGGCGATGCGGCGCGTACGCGGGCGCGAGATCGCGATGATCTTCCAGGAGCCGATGACGTCGCTCAATCCGGTCCTCACGATCGGCCGGCAGCTGACGGAGGGCCTGGAGACCCACCTGAGTATGACGCCGACGGCCGCCC
>WNEW01000778.1_pt1 | contig 15432 bp, 14 predicted proteins | sample 5399891 | NCBI WGS metagenome assembly WNEW01 (sample SAMN13153336, study PRJNA577476) | soil metagenome | isolation source: 40 cm grassland meadow soil pre-rain plot 5 | place: USA:California | collected 2015-09-08 | reverse complement strand
GACCGCCTCCAGACCCACCACCTGTCGGGCAACTATGAGGTCACCCTCGACGGCAACCGCGGTCGATGCCGCACGTCGATGATGATCTGGCGACGAGACGACGAGGGGCGCGTGCTGAACACCCATTGCCTTTATGATTTCGAGGTCTCCCGATCCGCCGTCGGCTGGCGGATCTCGTCGATCACGCAGAAGGTGCTCTGGAGCGATGGCGATTGGGCGATCCATTCGGGGATTCAGAAAGCCTGACGCCGCGGCCGGCGGCCGGGGATCTAGAACTAGAACCCGAGTCCGCGCACCTCGTGGCGGAATCGCTCCACGTTGCGGAGCTTGATGTCCTCGTAGCCGCGGATGACGTCGGGCAGGTTCGCCACCTTCACGGCGCGCTCGTAGCTCTCGGACGAGAGTCCGGTCAGCGCTTTCTCGATCAGCGTGCGGTACTCGCCGATCAGCTCGCGCTCGACGCGGCGGACCTTGGCCTTGCCGAACGGATCGAGCGCGGTGCCGCGCAGGCGCCGCAGGGCCACCAGGGCCCGGAACGCGGAGTCGAACCAGCGCTTGCCGAGCTTCAGCTTGTTCTCGAATCCCATGGCGCGCAGGAGCGGCGGATGGAGCTGGTAATGGACCTGGACGCCGCCGGGGTACTCCTCGGCCAGCTGGGCGGCGAGGTCGTTCTTGAGATGCAGACGCGCGACCTCGTACTCGTCCTTGTACGCCATCAGCTTGAAGAGGTAGCGCGCCACGGCCTCGCCGAGCCGTGTCTCGCCTGGCACCGCCGCCTGCTCGGCGGCCGCGACCCGCCTCACGAAATCGACATACTCTCGCGCGTAGCGGGCGTCCTGGTAGGCGATCAGCTCGGGGACGCGGATCTCGATCAGACGGCACAGCTCGCCGGTCGCGCCCGACTTCTCGATGATGGCGCGGGCCTCGGCGGTCAGCGCGAACGTCGACTCCACCGCGCCGATCCGGTGCTTGCGGAGACCGGCGGCCCACCGGGGATCCACGACGAGTAGCCGGCCGGCCCGGAACGCCTGCGTGTTCATTTGCACCGAGACGCCGTTGAGGACGATGGCCTCTTCGATCGCGGCGGCGCTGACCGGGATGGCGCCGGCCTGGTAGGCGGCGCCGAGCACCAGGAGGTTCGCCGCCATGTGGTCGTCGAAGAGCGTCTCGGCCAGCCCCAGCGCGTCCAGGTAGACGTTGTCGTCCTTGCGGGTGACGCGGTCGATCGAGACCAGCAGGCCTTGCGTCTCCGGGAACTGGACGTCGGTCGAGGTCACCATCGCGCCGGTCGGCACCTTGCTCGTCGACACTACGGCGATGGTCTTGTCCTGGCCGGCATGGTCCAGGCTCTGGGGTGACGTCGCGACGAGGATGTCGAAGCCGAGATAACAGTCGGCCTCCCCGGCCGAGACCTTGTTGGCCACGTCGATGGGCCGGTCGGAGATCTTCAGGTGCGAAACGACGGGGCCGCCCTTCTGGCTGAGCCCGGTCTGGTCGAGACCACGCACCTGCTTGCCGTCGAGGAGCGCGGCGGTCCCGAGAATCTGGTTGACCGTGACCACGCCCGTGCCGCCGATGCCCGTCATGAAGATCGATGCCGCGCGGTTCACCTTCAGAGCCGGCTCCGGCAGCGGCTGGTCGACCGCGAACGTCTTCCGCTCCCGCTTCTTCGGCGTGCCCAGAGGGACCACGGTGACGAAGGACGGACAGTCGCCGCGCAGGCAGGAGTAGTCCTTGTTGCAGGACGACTGGTGGATCTGCGTCTTGCGGCCGAACTCGGTCTCCACTGGCTGGACGCTCAGGCAGTTCGACTTCACGCCGCAGTCGCCGCAGCCTTCGCACACGGCCTCGTTGATGAACACGCGCATGGCCGGGTCGGGAAGCTTGCCGCGCTTGCGCAGACGACGCTTCTCGGCGGCGCAGCGCTGGTCGTACAGCAGCACGGTGACGCCGGGAATCCCGCGGAGCAGGCGCTGGGCTTCGTCGAGCCGGTCGCGGTGCCACACCTCGACGCCGCTCGCCCACCGCGCGCCCCTGCCGTATTTCTCGGGCTCGTCGGTGATCACGACGATGCGCTTGGCGCCCTCGGCCTCGAGCATCCGGGTGAGATCGGCTACCGGCATCGCGCCGGCCGCATCCTGGCCGCCCGTCATGGCCACCGCTGAGTTGTAGAGGATCTTGTAGGTGACGTTCGTCCCCGCGGCCACGGCCTGGCGGATCGCCAGCGAGCCCGAGTGGAAGAACGTCCCGTCACCCAGGTTCTGGAAGATGTGCGGCGTCTCCGTGAACGGCGCCATGCCCACCCACTGCGCCCCCTCCCCGCCCATGTGGGTGAGGCCGAAGGTCTGGCGGTCCATGTAGAGCGCCATCCCATGGCAGCCGATGCCGGCGGAGGCCATCGAGCCCTCGGGGACGACGGTCGAGCGATTGTGCGGGCAGCCGGAGCAGAAGTAGGGCTGGCGAGCCATCGTCAACGGGGCCGGACGCTCGCGGAGCGCTTCGAGCAACGCCACGCGGGCGGTGATCGAGTCGAGCCGCACCTTTCGCTCGAGCCGCGAGGCGACGAGCTGAGCGATGCGATCGGCGTCGAGCTCACCGTTGGCCGGAACCAGCGGCTTGCCCTGCTCGTCCTGCTTGCCCACGACGCGGGGGCGCTCCGTCAGGTTGTAGAGCGTGTCGCGGATGAAGAGCTCGATGAACGAGCGCTTTTCCTCCACGACGAGCAGCTCCTCCAGGCCGCGGGCGAACTCGCGGACGATCGACGGCTCCATCGGGAACATCATCCCGATCTTGAGCAGCCGGAGACCGTGGCGGCGTAGCGCCTCGTCGTCGAGTCCCAGCTCGAGCAGGGCTTCGCGCAGGTCGTAGTACGTCTTGCCGGCGGCGGCGATGCCGAGCCACGCGCCGGGCGTCGGGATCGTGATGCGGTTCAGCCGGTTGGCGGCAGCGAACGCCTTGGCCGCCTCCAGCCGCCCGTAGTGGATCTGGCGCTCCGTCTCGAGCCCGAAGGGCGGCATCAGCATCGGCTGCTGCATCGCCTGCCACGGGCGGCCCTCGAAGACGAAATCGGGCGACACGAGCGTCAACCGGTCCGGCGAGACCACGGCGGTACCGATCTCGTCGGCGACGTTCGTCACGATCTTGAACGCGACCCACAGCCCCGAGTAGCGCGAGAGCTCGAACCCGAGACGGCCGAGATCGAGGATCTCCTGGATGTTGCCGGGGAAGAGCGTGGGCATCAGCGCGTCGTAGAACGCGACCTCCGAGTGGGTGGGCAAGGTCGACGACTTGGACAGCGGATCGTCGCCGCCGAGGGCGAGGACCCCGCCGTGGCGGCCGACGCCGGCGAAGTTACCGTGCTTGAAGATGTCGCCGGTGCGGTCGACGCCAGGTCCTTTGCCGTACCACATGCCGAGGACGCCGTCGTACCTGGCGCGCGGGAACAGGTTGGCGAGCTGGCTGCCGTAAATCGCGGTGGCGCCCAGGTCCTCGTTGACCCCGGAGATGAAGACGACGTGGTGATCGCGCAGGAGATCGGGGTTGCGCTCGAGGGTGAGGTCGAGCCCACCCAGGGGGGAGCCGCGATAACCCGAGATCAGCGTCGCGGTGTTGAGGCCGCGGCGAGCGTCGGCCCTGTGCTGTTCCAGTGGCAGCCGGACCAGCGCCTGGATACCGGACAAGAAGATGGTCCCGTGTTCCTGCCGATATTTGGCGTCGAGACTGAAACCGGGCGGGGCGGCGATCGTCACTGCCCGTATGATACGGGCGCGTTCGCGCACGCGCAAATCACGTCCAGGGAGGTCGCATGAGTCTCGCCGTCACCCTGATGATCGAAGGCCAGGAAGATCTCACGTGGGAGCGCTGGCAGCGGCTGGCCGAGGCCGCCGAATCGGGTGGCTTCGCCGGACTCTTCCGCTCCGATCACCTCACCGGCCTCTTCGGCGATCCCAAGCGCGCGTCGCTGGAGCCGTGGGCATCGCTCACGTGGCTGGCCACGGCCACACGGACGATCCGCTTCGGTCCGCTCGTCTCGCCGCTGACCTTTCATCACCCGGCGCTGCTCGCCAAGCGCGCGGCTGCCATCGACCTGCTCTCCGGCGGACGCTTCGATCTCGGAATCGGCGCCGGCTGGCACGAGGGTGAGCACCGCATGTTCGGGATCCCGTTTCCGTCCGTGAAGGAGCGCCTCGATCGCCTCGACTGCGGGGCACGCGCCATCCGAATGCTGTGGCGCGGCCAGCCGGTCACGCTGGGCCAGCCGTATTACCCGCTCGTCGCCGCCGAGAGTCATCCGCGACCTACGCGCGGCACGCTGCCGCTCATCATCGGCGGCCGGGGCGAGCGGCGGACCCTGCGTATCGTCGCCGAGCACGCCGACGAGTGGAACACGACGCGCGTGACCTTCGCCGAATACCAGCAGAAGACGCGCGTGCTGGAGGCGCACTGCCGCGCGATCGGCCGCGAGTCCACGGAGATCCGCCGCTCGCTCATGATCCCCATCGTCATCGGCCGCTCGTCCGACGAGGTGCGCCGGCGCCTCGACCGGGTGCGCGCCGTGTTCCCGCGTGTGCCTGGCGACGAAGCCGGTTGGCGCGAAGCTGGGTTTCTTTACGGCAGCCCCGACGAAATCCGACGCGACCTGGAACGCTGGCGCGAGCTCGGCATCACCCGCGTCATGCTGCAAATGCTCGATCTCGACGACCTGGAGGCTATCGGACTGATCGCGAGCGAGATCGTCCTCGTGATGCGGTAGCAGAGCGACCAGAGCGGGCCGTGCTCAGGCGAGCAGGCTGATGACGCGGCGGTCGACCTGGGACGTCGTCGACATGATCTGCGCGTTGGCGGCGAAGGCGACCTGGGCCATCATCATGCCGACCATCTCCCCCACCAGGTCCACGCCCTCGACGTCGCCAGCGACGACGCTCGGGTCCACCCCTCCACCTGGAAGCGCCGTGCTCACGACGTGGGAGGGCCGGAAGCCTTCCGTGCTGGCATTGGCGACGTTGTTGGCGGCCACGCCGAGGCGGACCGTGGCGTCGCGCATCCCGCTCACGGCGGGATAGGTGGTCGAGGTTCAGCGTCCGGCGACGCAGGACACCTAGACGCGCTTCCAGAGCCCCCGGCCCGCCTCACGGGCATCGCGCTGGAGCTTCAGGAACAGGCTCTGGTACCGCACGTTCGGCGGGACCGTCATCACCTGGGCGTAGCCCAAGCGCACCAGCTCGGCGTTGATCATCGTTTCGCCGATCCAGACATACGCGAGCAACCGACCGTAGCGATCGCGCGACTGAACGTCGAGCTCGAGGCGCACATGCTTGTTCTCGACGAGCTCGCGATTGACCTCGGCCGCCTCGCGCCCGCCCGGTTCCTCGCCCTTTCGCGGATGATGAACTTCGGGTGTGTTGACACCGATGTAGCGCACCTTCTCGACACGGTCCGAGAGCCGTACGTGGATCGTGTCGCCGTCGACGATGCGGACGACCGTACCTTCGAGCGTCGCCGGCTGGGCGCCCGCAATGCCAGTGACCCAGGCGAGAAGAACGATGAGCGGAAGGAGCCGGGCGCCGCGCGACAGTGCGCGCATTCAGCCACGCTGTCACCTCGCTCACCCTGGTGTCAACATTTGGATACCATGCCGAACCGGAACTGAGAGAAAAAGGCGGCAAGAAACGGGTGTCTTTTGCCGTCGGGCCCCGGCCAACGCGAACCGCCGGTGCGCCGCCTCGAGCAACCCGGTCAGCGCCTCGGCCGTCCGGCTGGCCGAAGCCCTGGCGCCGGCCGGGCTAAAGAGGTGGGAAGGCATGGGAGCCGGACGCGGAACGCGTGGCCCGGCTCCCCTGAAACGCGAGTGGTCGGTTACACGCCTAGACCGCCGGTCAATCCACCAAGCCCCCCACCCAGCACACCGAGGAGCTGGTTGAGCACGCCGGCGAGGTTGACGACACTGTTGAGCAGGCCGAGGGCCTGGCACACGAGGTTGCCGAGCACACCGCCCGAGTTGCCCGAGATGTCGAGCGTGATCGGACTTGTGGTGATGGTAAGCCCCAGCGCGTTGAGCGTTGTCGTGCCGAGATCGAGATGCAGGACGCCGCAGGTCTGTTGAGCCTGGACGAGAATGAGGCCGCGAGGTGCCGGCCGCCCCAGGCCGCCTACCGGCCTGATCATCGACGATGACGGAGCCAGGCCGGCGGACGTGCCCTGGCTGACTATCACGGGTATCTCCTTGGGACCGTTCAGGAGGGTGCCGACAGGTTGCCCAGGCACCGTCACCGCACCGGTGACCAAGCCCACCGCAAAAATGTTACCGCCCCTCGCGATGAAGCGCTGGACCGTTAGCGTGCCGCTGAATGTCCCTCCAGCGGAGGTCGTGCCAACTATCGGGACAACCAGGCCGGCCGCCGCGCCTTGGCGCGATCCGCGGTCCTGGCCCTCCGATCCGCCGTCCCGCTCCTGCGATCCGCGGTCTCGCCCCTGCCCCTCCGCGGCGGCCTGACTCCCTGCAACGACGATCGCGACGACCAGAACGAACGACCGTACGAGAATTTGATGTCGCATGGTGTGCGCTTCCTTTCGATCGTGATCTGGGACGGCTGTTTGAGCAGGCAATAGGCATGCCCATGACTAATAGTTCGCTTCATCAGGGGTGATCACCAATCTGCGTGCTGCGCAGCACGCAGCGGGAGAGCACAAGGTTTATCCGACGCCGCAGGGTGAGCGCGGCGACTCCTCAAGCAACTCCAGCGGCTGTGCTGGCGGCGCCCTTCGTGTCGAGCAGCTCGAGGCGTTCCCCTGCACCTGGCCGAAGCCGTGGCGCCACCCGTCTCGATGAGGTCCACGCACCCCGAGTCGCGGTCAACGGTGGCGTAACCGTTGGGGGGGACCTCGAGCGGGTTATTCCCACAACCCGACATCGTGTGTTTTTTGATCGTAGAATGGCCAGAATCAAAAAACGCGCACGCGCAATTCTCGCCACCATTTTTCGCAACCACGCTCACCATGCCGGCATGGGAGCCTGGCGCGCGCTCCGCGAGCTTTCCGTGACCTTTGCCGGCGCCGACGTGCGTGTCCTCTGTTACCACTCCGTCCGGAGCCGGGCGCGCTTCGCCGCCCACATGGACACGGTCGCCGAGCAGGGCTACACGGTCATTTCCCTGCCCGAGCTCACGGGCTGGTTGAGTGGTGCGGTGCCCTGCCCCGCGTCAGCCGTGCTCCTGACGTTCGACGGTGGGTACGGCGACCAGCTCGAGAATGCCGCCCCGGTGCTCGACGGGCTGAAATTCCCCGCGACGTTCTTTCCGACCTCCGGGGATCTGGACGATCCGGGCAACCCGATCAGCCGGCGTGATCTCACGGCGCTCGTGGCGGCCGGCCACACGATCGGCTGCCACACTCACACGCATCCCGACTTGACGACGCTCTCGCCCGAGGCGCTCGAGAGCGAGGTGATCGGCTCCAAAGCCGCGCTCGAGGACGCGCTCGGCCGAGCGATCGACGCGTTCTGCTACCCGTACGGCGTGCGGAACCCCGCGGTGGTGAGCGCGGTGCGGCGTGCCGGCTTCTCGGTCGCCTTCACCATCGACCTCGGCGGCGTGCACCGACGGGACGATCCGTACCAGCTCAATCGCATCGCGGTGCTCGGTGAGCCGAGCGCCGCCGAGTTCGCGAGCTACCTCGCGGGGACGCGACTCGTCTCGGGAGCGCTCCTGGGATGGTGGAAGATCCGCGAGCGGCGGATCGGGTGAGCCGCCCGGTCAGCGTGAGTCCGTCGGTCAGCGCCCCCGGAGCCGGCGCAAGGCCCGCTGAGCCGCCCGGGCATCCTTCGAGAGCCGTCGGGGATTGCCACGCTTCGGCTGGTCGGCGTCTTCATCGTCCTCGTCCGTCTCGCCGTCCTCGGCGGCGCCGCCTCCGCTGAGCGCGCCGACGAAGTCGGCGGCGCTGATCGCGGCGCACCGCGCGCGCCGCGCCGCATCGGCCACGGTGCGATCGTCGCTGACCACGGCGTCGCCGTCGCCCGACTGTCGCGCGAGCCGCATCAGAACGTCGTCGGCCTTCTCGGGCGGCCGCGAGAAGATGACCTCGACCTGGCCAGGACTCTCCGCCGGCCCCACACCAGGAGCGCCGTCGAACACCACGGTGAAGTGGTCGGAATGGCGGCGGGCCGCGCCGGCCACGAGCCTCAGCAAGGCGGCTCGCCCCGCGTGAAGCCCTCCGCCCTCTTCGGCCGCCCGGAGGTCCGCGTCGCGGCGGATGACGTTGTAGCCGTCGATCAGCCAGCGCACGCCAGCGCCGTCAGGCGATGTCGAGGCTCACGCACCGGCCTCGAGCTCGCGGCGAACCAGGCGCGCGCCGGCGCCGAGGGCGAGCAGCTTTCGGCGAGCGACCTCGCGCGGCAACGGCACCATGCCGCAGTTCGTACACGGAAAGAGCCGGTCGGGAGAGACGTACTTCATGGCCGCCCGGATGGTCTCGGCGACGTCGTCCGGCTTCTCGACGTCGTGAGTGGCCACGTCGATGCACCCCACGAGCACGTCCTTGCCCCGGAGCAGGCCGAGCAGCTCGAGCGGGACGCGAGAGTTCCGGCATTCGAGTGAGATCTGGTGGATCCGGCTCCGGGCGAGCAGCGGGAACGTCTGCTCGTACTGCCGCCACTCGTTCCCGAGGGTCCGCTTCCAGTCGATGTTGGCCTTGATGCCGTAGCCGTAACAGATGTGGACCGCGGTCGTGCAGGAGAGGCCGTCGACGGCGCGGTGGAGGGCCTCGATCCCCCAGGCGGCCACGTCAGCCATGTACACGTTGAACGCCGGCTCGTCGAGCTGGACGATGTCGAGCCCCGCCTTCTCGAGATCACGGATCTCTTCGTTGAGCACGCGGGCGAATTCCATGGCGAGCGCGCGACGATCGCGGAAGTACTCGTCGGCCAGCGTATCGACGATCGTCATGGGACCCGGCAGGGTGAACTTGAGGCGACGATCGGTGTGAGCACGGGCCCAGCGCACCTCGTCGAGGTGGACGGGCTCGCGCCGGCGGAGCGGCCCGGTCACCGTCGGCACCTCGGCCTTGTAGCGATCGGCCCGGATGCCGATGGTCACCCGCTTGGTGAAGTCGATGCCGTCGATCCGGGTGAGGAACCCGTGGACGAAGTGCTGACGCGACTGCTCGCCGTCGGTCACGATGTCGATGCCGGCCGCTTCCTGGAGCATGAGCGCGACCAGGACCGCATCGCGCTGGCCCTGGGCTAGCGTTTCGGGCGGCAGCCGCCACGGCGCCCACAGGGTTTCGGGCGCGGCCAGCCACGCGGGCTTGGGAAGGCTCCCGGTGATCGTGGTGTCGAGCACGGGCCGGGATACTACCACTCTCGGTCAGCGCCGGCGCAGGCGCACCTCGTAGAGTCGCGGCCACAGCTTGCCGGTGAGGAACAGGCGATCGGCCGACGCATCGTAGGCGATGCCGTTGGCCACGTCCTCGGTGCCGCGCCGCTCGTGGGGCGCCAGGAGCCCGGTCAGATCCACGCGACTGACCACGCGCCCCGAGACGGGATCGATCCGCACGATCCAGTCGGTGGGCCAGACGTTCGCGTAGACCTCGCCACGGACGAATTCGAGCTCGTTGAGCGATTCGACCGGACGGCCGGCGTCGGTGACGTCGAGCACGCGGCGGACTGCGAACGTCGCCGGATCGAGGAAACGCAGCCGCGGGGTGCCGTCGCTCATGATGAGCGACGTGCCGTCGTGCGTGAGGCCCCAGCCCTCGCCGGTGTAGGCGAACTCACGGGTCAGGCGGAGCCCGAGATCGTAGACGAAGCCCTTCTGCGATTGCCACGTGAGCTGAACGACCCGGCCCTGGAAGATCGTGAGGCCCTCGGCGAAGTACGGGCGAGGCACGCTCCGCCGAGACAGGACGCGGCCGGTCTCGAGGTCGACCCTCCGCACGCTCGACCGGCCGTGGAGCCCGGTGCTCTCGTAGAGCGCACCGTCGTGGAAGACGAGGCCCTGCGTGAACGCGTCGGGGTCGTGTGGCCGATTGCCGACGATCTCGACGCCGTACGTCGGAACATCGGGTTGGGCGAGGGCAACGGACGTGGACGCCCGGCCGCCCGCCGCGAGCACCGCGAGGAGCGCGGCAGCGAGAGCGACGCGCGTCAGCGGCCCCGCAGGGTGCGAACGGCGAAGCGCAATGCCGCCTGGCCGTGGCGGGCGTAGTGCATGGGCCAGCGGGTCTCCGGATAACGCAGCTCGAGCCACGTCCGCGACGGTACCACTCGCCGCCAGGCCGTGCCGAACGCCGTCCCACCGCCATCCGTCAGCAGCAGCGGCAGCAGATATTCGAGATGGCTCAGGGGCTCGAGCCTCGCGAGATGACGCCTGACGAGACGGCGAGCGAGGGCGTGACGCGGCGAGCGTCGGCCCAGTCGGCGGCGAACGTCGGCGGGCACACGGACGGCGAACAGGTCGTCGAGCAGGTCGAGCGTCACGCCGAGCGCCGCGCCGTAGCCGAGGCTTCGCGCGCCGCTGATCGACGCGTCCCAGTCGGCAGGATCGTTCATCGCCGAGGCGATCAACGCAACGTCGCAGAACCACAACAGTCCCTCGAAGGCGTGCTGGATGGCCAGGTGGAGGACGACGTGCACGAGGAGATCCGGCGGCGCCAGCGAGAGCACCGGTCTTCCCGCGAACGTGGCCGGCTCGGCACGCTGCCACGCCGTCTCGAGCCAGGCATTCCCCCGTGCGTCGAGCCAGTCGCGCACGAGCGCCCAGTGGAGATCGAGCGACGGCTGGCGAAGGTCGTGCGGGTGGTGCGTCAGGACGGTCTTCGTATCGAACCGGAGGTCGAAGTCGAGCGTGTGAGCATCGTCGAAGCGTTGGAGGCCGACGTCCGCGGCCAGCGCCAGCGCCTTCTCCACGTCACCGGGACGAAGGAGGAGATCGACGTCGTGCATCGGTCGATCGTCCGAGCGCTGATAGTAGCGCTCGGCCAGGACACCGCCCTTGAGGACGATCACCGGGATCCCGCGCGCGCGGAGCGCATCCAGGTACGGGCCGGCCAGCGTGGCGAGCTGGGCCTGACGACGGACCGTGTAGTAGCGCTCCTGCCGCAAGGTCGCGGCCCAGGGCTCGGCACCGGGACGGTCGGCGAGAACCGTTCCGAGAAGTGGGGTGAGCTGGTGGCGCGCGGCCGCCGCGATCAGCGAGGTGAGATCGGCCGGCGGCTGCCAGCGCCCGCCCTGGCCGGCGGCATACGCGCCGACCAGGGTAATGAGCGCCGCAGCGTCAGGGAAGTCGGGCTGGCGCGATACCGATGATGAAGGCGTTGTTGCCGCCGAGATCCGCGGGGATCGCGGAACCGGTCAGGACCAGGCCCAGGACGGCGTCCGGCTGCCAGGCGATGTCGAGGGCGAGGTTCCCGCCCGACGCCGCGAATGGCATCGTGACGGTCAGCGCCGGATTGTCCACGTTCACCGCCGTGATGTCGTTGCTCTGGGTGTTCAGGACGATCGCCGAGTGCTTGCTCGAGACCGTCCCCGGATCGATGGCCACGCCGTTCGGAAACTCGTTCGTGGTGACCACCACCGGCGGCTGGGAGAGATTGCTCAGATTGATGCGCGTCAGCGAGCCGAGGTACGGCTGACCGTCGGGCGGGTTCTGGGTCGGATCGCCCAGCGCGTTACTGACGAAGGCGAGGTGACGGACGGGGTCGATGGCGAGGCCCGACGTGAAGTACGCCGTGCCCGCCGAGAACCACGCGGTCACCCGATTGGTCGTGAGGTCGACGACCATTGCGCCACCTTCGTTCGTTCCGTACGGATCGCCCTGGTCGATCACGACCGCGAGATTGAGGCCGGGATCGATCGCCACCAGCGCCGGGGCGAAGAATAGCAAACCGTCGGGGTCGAACGCCGAATACAGCGGAATTCTGGCGATCTCGGTGAGCCAGGACAGACGGACCACCGAGAGGCTGGGCAAGATTCCGGGAAAGCCGAGCGGCATCGTGGGCTCACCGGGCGGCAGCCCCTGGTTCACGACGAGCACGCGATCGTGGGCGACGTCGAGGGCGAGTCGGCCCGGATGCCGGGGACGACGGCGCGCAGCACGGTCGACCCGCTGAGTGAGCCGGTCTCGATCTCGACGCCGCAGCCACTCACGGACGGTGGGCCGAAGAAGACCCGCGCTCCCGACTTGATCCGCTGTCCCGTGAGCGTGAGCGCGAGGTCGAGGCCGTCGGCCACGCCGGTATTGGGAGTGACGGCGGTGAGCTTCAGCGGATCAGTGTTCACGACGAACGGCAGCGTGTTCGACACCGTGGGTGATCCACCCCGATCCGCGGGATTGGTCACGCTGACGAGGAGGCTTCCGAGCGTGGCCACGGCCGACGCCGGCACCGTCACCTGGAGTCGGCCCGGAGTGACCAGCGCGGGAGTGAGCGTCAGCGTTCCGAGGCCGGCCCGCGCGTTCGCCGCGAAGCCGCTCCCGATGATCTCGAGCGTGAAGGCGCTCGATCCGACCCTCGCCGACGACGGCGAGAGCGAGAAGATCTTGAGGACGTTGCACGGCCCCACCAGCACCGAGGCCGAGTGACTCTTCGAGTTGCTCACGACGGCCCGACAGGTCTGCGGGTCGATGGCGATGCCCCGCGGCCGCTTCCCGACGTCGGTCCGACTGCTCACCTCGTCCGACGACAGCGAGAGGCCGAACACGTCGTCCTTCTCGCTGGTGACGAGCGCCCAGTCCCGTCCGGGGTTCACGGCGATCGCCTTGGGGCCGCTTGCCGACGTCCACCGAGCGGATACCGTCGACGGTACCCGTGGCGGAGAGCTTGACGATGTGCACGGCGTTGCGGTTCTCGTCGGCCACGACGAACTGATTGACGCCGACGCCATAGTCGAACGCGATGCCCACCGGCCGCGCGCGCGGGCCCCGGCGACGGTAGTCGTCCGTGTGCCCGCGTCCGCCGCCCGGCAAGGTCACCGGCGGCAGGAAGACCGGGCTCTCCGGATACCGGATGTCGACGAGATACACCATGCCGTCAGACTCGTCGGTCACCGCCACCACGCCCGTGAGCGGGTTGATGGCCACATCTCTCGGAATGCGGCCGACCGTGAGATCGGAGATCGGCGTCAAGTTGACGGCATTGAGGATCGTGAGGCTGCGACTGCCTCGGTTGGCAACGACGACGATGTTGCCGCCGACGGCGATACCCGACGGATGATGGCCGACCGCAATCTTGCGGATCAGCGTGCCCAGCGCCGGATCGATGACGGCCACGGCGTTTTCCTGGGCCAGCGTCACGAACGCGATGCCGCTCGCGTGGATCGCCACGTCCACCGGCCCACGCCCGACCAGGATCGTCCTGACCGTGGTCGCGCTCAGCAGATCGATGACCGAAACCGTGCGGTCGTTGCGATTGGCAACGACGGCGAGACCGTGTCCCGAATCGATGGCCACGCCGAACGGATGGCGGCCCACGCGCGGCGTCCCGATCACGGACAGCGTCGCGAGTGCCGGCGTCTTACCGTTGGAATTCTTCCCGTCGCGGTCGTCCGGATCGTAGCGATCGTCGCGGTCGTAGCGGTCGTCCCGGGAGTCGCGAGAGTCCCAGGAGTCGTCGTTCCGGTAATCGTGCGAATGGGCGAAGGCGGTGGAGGAGCCGAGGGAGAGGAGAGCGGCCAGGGCGGGTATGAGAACCAGAGCGCCGCCCGGCCGGATACGCCATCGTTCAATCAGAGCCCGCTTAATGACCTTCAGTCGTCCCCTCCAGAGTTCAAATCTCGTGTCCAGCCTTCGCTGAACCCCGTGGCGCTCCACGGCAACGGCGCGGCCAATGATTGCTGCGGCCGTCACCGGCTGGTCGTTCGCGGGAGCGTTGTCGCCCCTGAACACGAACGTCCGCGCTCCGTCCTCGCCACGGTCGAACCTCACCAGGCGATGCATCACGAAGGCGCCCTGGGCCCGGAACTTCACGATGTCGCCGGGCTTCAGGCTCTCGGGGGCAGCGGGCGCGACCAGCACGCGGTCGCCGTCGTCGATCGTCGGCGCCATGCTGAGACCGCGCGGGCGCCACCAGTACGGAATGCCCCGAGCCAGAGTCTCCTTACGGAACTCCTCGAAAATCACATCGCGGCGTCGGAGAGTCAATGAGGCGAACGTCTCAGCGTTTTATCTTTCAGCTACTTGGAGGCCGCGAAGGACCGAAGAAAAGCTCGGGGCGAACGGGAAGTCGTAGCAGGGGACCTCGGTGACGATCCGCGCGATCGTGTCGAGCAGTTTCGACGTGGCCGCCGGCTCCCAGTACGGGTGGAGACACCGCGCCAGGAGCTTCGAAGCCGCCCGCGCAGGCTGGAGGCGAGTCGGCTTCGTGGCGCGTCCGTGACTGATCAGACAGACGCCGCGGATGGGCGCCGACCTGTCGGCGTTGAGCCGCGCGCTTCCGGCCCACGGCGTTCCGAACACGTGCCAGCGACCGTGCACGTGTCGCACCGCGACGCGATCGTCGTTGAGCACAGTGATGTCCGAACGGGCCTTGAAGAGCCGGGCCAGCGTGCTCTTCCCCGCGCGATGAGGGCCGGCGAACACCCAGCCCTCGCCGTCGAGGACGACGGCGGTCGCGTGCACGATCGCCCCGTCGCGGTGGCCGAGAAGCGAGGTGAACAGCAGCATCTCCCAGGGATACGCGATCGGAAACGGCCGGCCGGCGCCCGACCGGAGGCGCGCCGGGAGAAAGACGGTCCCTTTGCGCCACTCGCGGTCGACGGCGAGGGCGTGATAGGGACGATTCGCGCGGAGACCGACGAACGACCAGCCGTCCGCGGTCGCGACGATACGCCAGCCCAGGCCGGAGTCGAAGGCGACGACACCGCCGGAGGGAGCTCCGCGGTCGAGCGGCGCGAGGGAGAGGTCGAGGGTGGGGTCACCGCCGACGTGCAGGAAAGGCCGGTAGAGGCGGCCAACGATCCAGTCGTCTGATCGATCGTCACCCGCGATGGCGACCGTCGACTCGCCGACGGTGAGACCGGCGTCTGGAATCAGGTGTTCGAGCGGTTCTTGCAGCCGCTCGGGCAGACGAAGTTACCGATGGTGTTCTTCGTGTTGATGCTGCTGGTCGTCGACTTCTTGCAGGTCTGGAGCGCGACCTCGCTCTCGACGATGTCCACGCGCTCGATCGTGGGCGGCACGTACGGCCGGCGCGGGGCGCCGTCGCTCTTATCCATGGGCCTGCGCTCCTTTCATCCGAATCGTGCGGATCAGCTCGCCGGCCCCGAAGGCCTCGGCGCGGCCGTGATTCACGTCGCACACGTAGTCCACCGGCTCCTCGAGATCGCCGTGCTCGAGCAGCGACCACCCAGGACACGAGGTGCAGTTCCCGGAGGTGGCGCAGGAGTCGCACCGGGTCGTCCGTGTCTTCTTGAGATAGACGACGCGCTCCAGGAACGAGTCCCAG
>WNEW01000775.1_pt1 | contig 15455 bp, 7 predicted proteins | sample 5399891 | NCBI WGS metagenome assembly WNEW01 (sample SAMN13153336, study PRJNA577476) | soil metagenome | isolation source: 40 cm grassland meadow soil pre-rain plot 5 | place: USA:California | collected 2015-09-08 | reverse complement strand
GTGACCTCTCGGCTGAGATAGACGTCCTGAACGGCATTGAGCAACGCGACCCCGTCCTTCATGGGACGCTGGAACGCCTTGCGACCGGAAATCAGTCCCATCCCGCCGGCGCGTTTGTTGATGACCGCCGTCGTGACCGCCTCGGCGAAGTCGTTCTTGCCGGCGGCGCCACCGCTGTTGATGAGCCCGGAGCGGCCGAGATAGCAGTTGGCGACCTGGTAGCGGCACAGGTCGATCGGGTGGTCGCTGCAGAGCTCGCTGTACATCCGCTCGTCCAGCTTGCCGTAGCTCGAGCCACCCATGTTCAGGGCCTTAAATCCGCTGTTCGTCTCCGGGAGCTTCTGCTTGATGATGTCGGCTTGGATCGTCACGCCGAGGTGGTTGGCCTGACCCGTCAGGTCGGCGGACAAGTGGTAGTCCTTGTCCGCCTTGAAGGCGTTATTGCGCAAGTAGCACCACAGGACGGTCGCCATCCCCATCTCGTGGGCCAGCGCGAAGGCTTGGCTGATCTCGACGATCTGCCTGGCGCTCTGCTCGGAGCCGAAGTAGATGGTCGCGCCGACCGCAGCCGCGCCCATCTCATGGGCCTGTTTCACGGTGCCGAAGAGGATTTGGTCGAACTTGTTGGGGTAGGTGAGCAACTCGTTGTGGTTGATCTTCACCAGGAACGGAATCTTGTGCGAGTACTTGCGGGCGACGGTGCCCAGCACCCCGAAGGTCGTCGCGACCGCATTACAGCCGCCTTCGAGCGCGAGACGCACGATGTTCTCCGAGTCGAAATAATCCGGGTTCCGCGCGAAGCTCGCGCCCGCGGAGTGCTCGATGCCCTGATCGACCGGTAGAATCGAGAGGTACCCGGTGTGACTCAGGCGGCCTTGCCTGAAGATCCGCTCGAGGTTGCTCAGCACCCGGTTGTTGCGGTCGGAGGGCGCGAAGATCCGGTCGACGAAATCCGGTCCCGGCACATGGAGCCGTTCCTTGGGTATCTTGGGGTCCTTGAAGTCGAGCAAATAGTCGGCCTTGTCGCCGAGGTATTGCGTGATTGTCATCGTGTGTTCCTCCTATGTCAACGCCTGCTTGATGGCCGCCTCCAGCGTTCTCAACCCGGCGCCGACGTCCTTACCCAGATGGACGCGTAGGGCCCGGCGACCACGCTCCGCCAGAACCTCAAAATCGCCGCGGGCCTGCGCGGCCTTGACCACGCCAAACGTATATTTCTGGCCGGGGACCGGCAAGTCTGCGGCGTCGTCGCACGTGATTTGCAGGAAGACGCCCGTGTTCGGCCCCCCCTTGTACCCCTGTCCGGTCGAGTGGAGGAAGCGCGGGCCGAAGCCGAGGCAGGTCGCGACCCGCTTGGAATCCCGCACAGCATGCCGCATGGCTTGGAGGGCACGTTCGTGGGCCTCGTTCATTTCGATGTAGGCCAGCAGAGCGACGTAATCGCCGGCCTTGATCCGGTTGAGGTGGACCTTGAGATAGGCCGAGAGCGACGGGCTCTTTCCCGCCGCTGCCCCGAGCGCGCTCGCATTCTTGTCGTCTGTGAAGAGCTTGATGCCGCCTTCCTCGAGGATCGGCGTCTCCGGTGGGAGCGAGCCGGTCTGCTCGTATTCCGAGGTCAGTTTGCGCGTGGCCACTTTGCTGGCCTCCACATCAGGCTGGTCAAACGGGTGAATACCGATGACCGCCCCCGCCACGGCGGTCGCGATTTCCCAGCGGAAGAACTCTTCGCCAAGATCGTAGATTTCGTCCACCCCGATGCGCACGACCGGGTGTCCTGCCCGTTCCAGCGCCTCGACAGCCGCGTCCTGCGCCCGATCGGGGGCCGCCTCAAGCCGCACATACACGAACAGGCGGTCGTTGCCGTACGCGGTCGGAGCGCGGAGCGATTCCCGGTCCACGGGAATGATCCCTTTCCCCACCTTGCCCGTTGATTCAGCGACCAATTGCTCGAGCCAGGCGCCCAGGTCGCCGATTCCTGGCGACGTGATCAACGTCAGCTTATTGTGGCCCTGGTTGTGCGCCGCTCCGAGGATGAGACCCAACACGACGCCGGGATTCTCCTCAATCGGGACGGAAGGGGCGCAGGCGTACACCATCTCTTCGGTCCGATCGAGAAACTTGGGCACGTCCACACCCATGATGGCCGCGGGCACCAGGCCGAAATCGGAGAGGACCGAGTACCGGCCGCCGATACTCGGCAGACCGAAGAAGATATGGCGGAAGCCATCACTCTCGGCCACCTTCTGCATCTTCGATCCGGGATCCGTGATCGCGATGAACCGGTTGCCCGCTTCCTTCTCCCCCACGACTTGCTTCACCCGCTCAAAGAAATATTGTTTGTAGATGTTCGGCTCCAGCGTACCGCCGGACTTGCTCGAGACGATGAAGAGGGTCTTCGCCAGGTCAACGCTGTGTTCGAACGTCTTCACCTGAGCCGGGTCAGTCGAATCCAGAACGTGCAGTTCGGGATAGCCGGCGATCTTTCCGAAGGTCATTTTCATCACTTCCGGGCCGAGACTTGACCCGCCCATGCCGAGCAGCAAGGCGTGCGACAATCCGGCGGTCTTCGCGGCTTCCGAGATGGTCTTGAGTCGGTCAATATGGGCCAGTTGTCCGTTCGTGATGCCCAGCCAGCCGAGCCATTGTCCTTCATCCGCCCCGGTCCACAGCGAGGCCTCGCGCGCCCAGAGCTTCCGCACATTGGCGTGCGCCCGCCACTCATCCAACAAGGCCTTGACGGCTGCGGTGAGGGGCGCAGGCAGCTTATAGGTCTGGTGATTGATCTTGCCTGCTCCGACCTCCTTATCCCGTTGCCCGACCGCTGTGAGCAGCTTCTCGAACGCATCGGCGAACAGCTGCACCCCCTGCGCAAGGAGCTTGGCCGTGACGTCCTTCATCGCGATGCCGGCCTCTGCCAGCGTGGCCATCGTATCGAACGCCCCGTCCACCTCCTCGGTGAGGCTGGGACGAGGCCGCCCGTGATCGCGGAAAGCCTCGAACGTCGCCGGCGGAATCGTGTTCACGGTGTCGGGGCCGATGAGTTCCTCGACATACACCACGTCTCGATAATTGGGGTCCTTGGTGCCCGTGCTGGCCCACAAGAGGCGCTGGGTCTGCGCGCCTCGGCCCGCCAGCGCCTGCCACCGTTGGCTGCTGAAGAGTTCGCGATACCGCTGATAGGCCAGCTTCGCGTTGGCGATGGCCACCTTGCCGATCAGGCTGCGAAGGAGCGCCTGTTCTCTCGCGTTCGTCACGGTCTTCAAGCGAGCGGTGATGAGGCCGTCGATCGCCGAGTCGATCCGACTGACGAAGAAGCTGGCGACGCTGGCGACGCGGCTGAGATCACCTTTGCTCGCAGCGAGCTTCTCGAGGCCCGCCAGGTACGCCTCGGCCACCCGTGCGTACGCGTCCTGTGAGAAGAGCAACGTCACGTTGACGTTGATGCCTTCGCCGATCAACTGCTGGATGGCGGGAATGCCTTCCGCCGTCGCGGGAACTTTAATCATCACGTTCGGCCGCGCCACGGCTTTCCACAATCGTCGGGCCTCCTCGAGGGTCCCTTGTGTCTCGTGCGCGAGGGTCGGCGAGACTTCCAGGCTCACGTAGCCGTCGCGCTTCTTCGATTGGTCATACACCGGCCGCAGGAGATCGGCGGCCTCCTGAATGTCCCTGACGGCAATCCGTTCGTACAACGTCTTGGCGTCCAGCTTCCGTGAGTCCGCGGCCGTCAGGATATCCTTATAATCCGTACTCCCGGCAATGGCCTTCTCGAAGATGGCCGGGTTTGACGTGACACCGCGCAAGCCGTCGTCGTCGATCATTCGTTGCAGCTCGCCGCTGGTAATCAAGCTGCGGCGAATGTAGTCAAACCACACCGACTGCCCATAGTGTTGTAACGCTCTTAACGGGTTTTCCATGGTGATCACCTTTGTGAGTCGTCTGAGATGGCGGTCATCGCCGCTGAAGCGGGCTCCCAAGAAGGCGCGGACCAGCTCGCGTGCCATTTCCACGCCGATCACGCGCCCGCCCAACACCAGCACGTTCATATCGTCATGTTCCACACCCTGGTGAGCTGAATAGGTATCGTGGCAGAGACCTGCGCGAATGCCTGGCACTTTGTTGGCGGCTACCGACGCGCCCACCCCGCTCCCGCAGACCATAATGCCTCGATCGGCTTTCCCGCGGCGCACGGCGACGCCGACCGCCTCGGCGTAGTCGGGATAGTCGACCGGAGCAGGACTGTGGGTTCCCAAATCCAGCACGTCGTACTTGAGGTCGTTGAGATAGCCTCTCAGGGCCTCTTTCAATTCAAATCCTGCGTGGTCCGACCCCATGGCGACGCGCATTGACTACCTCGCTTGTTTGACCTGCTGCCTGGCGGCCTCGACGACATGCTCCTTGGTGAATCCGAATTCCTTCTGGAGCACTTTGAGCGGGGCCGAGGCCCCGAACGTCGTCATGCCGATGATGGCGCCCGTCGTGCCGACATAGTGCGCCCACCCGAACGTCGAAGCCTGTTCAACGGCCACGCGCGCGGTGACCGACGGCGGTAAGACCTTGGTCCGATAGCCGTGGTCCTGCCGCTCGAACAGCTCCCACGAGGGCATGCTCACGACGCGCGCGTTGACCCCCTCGGCCTTGAGCTCCTCGTAGGCTGCGACACACAGCGACACCTCACTGCCGGTCCCGATGAGGATCACATCGGGCTTGCCCCCGACGGCATCGGCCAGCACATAGGCGCCCTTCGCCGTGCCGGCCGCCGAGGCGTATTGTGTGCGGTCCAGCGACGGCACGTCTTGCCGGGTGAGAATGAGGGCCACCGGCTCGTGGTGCAACGTCATGATCACGCGCCATGCCTCGACCACCTCATTGGCATCCGCCGGTCGGATCACGATCAACCCCGGGATCGCCCGCAACGCGGGGAGATGTTCGACCGGCTGATGGGTGGGGCCGTCTTCGCCCACGGCGATCGAGTCATGCGTGAAAATGTGGATGACCGGCAATTCCATCAGGGCGCTGAGGCGGATCGCGCCTCTGGCGTAATCGGTGAAGATCAGGAATCCGGAGCCATAGGGCCGGACCTTGATCAGGGCCATGCCGTTCAGGATCGCCGCCATGGCATGCTCGCGGATCCCAAAGTGAAGATTGCGGCCGCCGGCATGGTCGGACGTCAAGTCGCCCGCTCCGTCGAAGGTCAAGCGTGTCTTGACCGAAGGGGCGAGGTCCGCCGAGCCCCCCATCAACCAGGGCACATGCTTCGCCACGGCATTCAACACCTGCCCGGAGGAGACCCGTGTGGCCAGACCCTTGGCGTCAGCCGGGAATGCCGGCAGGTCCTTGTCCCATCCATCCGGCAACTGCCGGTGCTGCATCCGGTACAACTGATCGGCCAGCTCCGGGTGCTTGCTCTTGTACTCTTTGATGCGCGCGAACCACGCGTCACGCAGCGACTTCCCGCGAGCACCGATCCCTTGCCGGAAGTGCTCATAGACACCGTCGGGGATATGGAACTTCGCATCCTCCGGCCAGCCGTAATTGCGCTTGGTCAGCCGGACTTCCTCCTCGCCGAGCGGTTCCCCGTGAGCCGCTGAGGTGTCTTGTTTATTGGGCGCCCCATAGGCGATGTGGCTATCCACGATGATCAGAGTCGGACGGTCCGCTGTTTTCTGGAAGGTGCGAAAAGCCCGCTCCAGCATCTCCAGGTCATTGGCATCGCCGACCCGGGTCACGTTCCAGCCATAGGCGATGAACCGCGTGGCGACATCCTCCGAGAACGCCAGCGCGGTGTTGCCTTCGATCGTGATGTGATTGTTGTCGTAGATCCAGCACAGGTTCGAGAGACCCAAGTGCCCGGCCAGCGAGGCGGCTTCGTGAGAGATCCCCTCCATCATGCAGCCGTCCCCGCACAGGGCGTACACATTGAAATTGATCACCTCGTCGAAGCCGGGCCTGTTGAAGTGAGCCGCCATCCAGCGCCCGGCGATGGCCATGCCCACGCTGTTCGTGACGCCCTGCCCGAGCGGTCCCGTGGTGGTTTCGATGCCCGAGGTCCACCGGTACTCCGGGTGACCCGGGCAGCGGCTCCCCAATTGACGGAACCGCTTGATGGCCTCCAGCGGCACCGACGGTTCACCGAGAGTTTCGTAATCCTTGCTGACGGCTTTCACCCCCGTGAGATGGGAGAGCGAGTAGAGCAGCATGGACGCATGTCCGATCGAGAGCACGAAACGGTCGCGGTTCGGCCAGATGGGGTCTTGTGGATCGAAGCGGAGAAATCGCTGCCACAGGCAGTAGGCCACGGGAGCCAAGGCCATGGGCGTCCCGGGATGCCCGGAGTTGGCCTGCTGGATGGCATCCATCGAAAGCGTCCGGATGGTGTTGATGCACAACTGATCTATCTGCTTGCCGGTCATGACGATCTCCTCTCAATCACTCGCTTCTGTGCCGATACCGCCCCGCCTTCAGCCTACGCTCCGATTCGGGCCAGCAAGATGACGATCGAACGGGGCTGCGCCAGGTAGGTGGCCTCTCGGACAGCGGGGCTTTCTGCCGGCTCGCAGATGTCCTGCGGCGAGTCAAGTGCCGTGTCGATGCATCGCCGCCACTGTCTGTCAGGCCCCTCCGTGACCGGCGGCAAGTCGAAATCGAGCGGTTCCCAGTAGGCGTTCAGGATGCCGTGGAGAAGGAATCGGCCCCGTAGGCTTCGCATCGTGAACGCCAGGCTGCGCGCATCGGGGCCCCAGTCCGGCTGATTGAGCTTGACGCCATGCCACGCGATCTGCGCCTGGCGCAACAACTGGTTCAGGCTCAAGCCGAGGTCTTCCTTCGCCATGTCGCGACGCCCCCGAAGCGAGACCATGAGTTTGGCGAACCGGTGGATGTCCGCGTGCTTCTTGAGGAGCGTCCAGTCGAACCAACTCAGCTCGTTGTCCTGGCAGTAGGCGTTGTTGTTGCCCCGTTGCGTCCGACGCACCTCGTCGCCCATGAGCAGCATCGGCGTGCCCACCGCCAGCAACGTCAGCGCCAGGAAGTTCTTGGCCTGGCGGTTGCGAAGCCGCTCGATGGACGGATCGTCGGTGGGCCCCTCTACGCCGCAGTTCCAGCTCATGTTGTCGTTCGATCCGTCCCGGTTGTCCTCTCCATTCGCCTCGTTGTGCTTCTGGTTGTAAGAGATCAGATCGTTGAGCGTGAACCCGTCGTGACAGGTCACGAAATTGATGCTCTGTTCGGGCTCCCGTTCCTCGTGGCCGTAGAGATCCGGGCTGCCGATCAATCGGGTGGCCAAGGGCGACAGCGTGCCGCTGTCACCCTTCATGAAGCTGCGGATGTCGTCTCGGAACTTGCCGTTCCACTCCTTCCAACTGTCGCCGATGAAGGAGCCGACCTGATACAGGCCCGCGGCGTCCCAGGCTTCCGCGATCAGTTTCGTACCGGCCAGGCAGGGATCCGATTCGATGTCCCAGAGGATCGGGGGATTTTGCAGTGGCCGGCCGGCCTCGTCGCGGGAGAGGATCGAGGCCAGGTCGAAGCGAAAGCCGTCCACGTGCATCTCCTCCACCCAATAACGGAGGCTGTCCACGATCATCCGGCGTACGATGGGATGGTTCGCGTTCAGGGTGTTCCCCGTGCCGGTATAGTTGGCGTACCGGGCCCGGTCCTCCTCCAGGATGTAGTAGGCGCCGTTCTCGAGGCCTCGGTAGCACAGCGTCGGCCCTTCGTGGTTCCCCTCGGCGGTGTGGTTGTACACCACATCGAGGATGACCTCGATGCCGGCTCGGTGCAGCGCCTTGACCATGTCGCGAAACTCATCCAGAGGGGCCAGCGGGTCCTTGCGCGAGCTGTACGCGTGGTGCGGCGCGAAGAACGAGATGGGGCTGTAGCCCCAGTAGTTGACGTGGCCGGGCGGGCAGTCTTGTTCGTCGAACTGATAGACGGGCAGCAATTCAACGGCGGTCACACCGAGGTCCCGCAGGTAGGGAATCTTTTCAATCAATCCGGTGTAGGTGCCGCGATGCTCGGGGGCCACGCCCGAGCTGGCATGGCGGGTGAAGCCGCGGACGTGCAACTCATAGATCACGGTCTTCGCAAACGGGCGCTTCAGCGGGACATCGTCCCCCCAGTCATAGCGTCGAGGGTCCGCGACGACGCTCTTCATCGCGGTGGCGGTATTGTCGCCCGGCTGGGCGGCAGCGACGCGACTGTAGCCCTTCGGGATCGCGACGGCCAGGCCATAGGGATCCAGCAGGACCTTCTCTGGATCAAACCGGAGGCCTCGTTCCGGTTCCAAAGGCCCAACCGCCCGGAAGCCGTAGAGCTGGCCCGGCTCGAGATCGGGGACGAAGACGTGCCAGTAGTGGTAGGTGCGGTGCTTTTTCGGATCCAGTGAGATCACGCGACTCGGCTTCGCGTCATTCTCATGAGCGAAGAACAGCAGCTCCACCAGCGTACTGTTCTTGGAGAACAGGCTGAAATTGACGCCCCCGCGACAGACGGAGGCCCCCAGGGGGAAGCTGCTTCCTTGCGAAATCTGTCGGCTCATCGCACCGCTCCCTTCTTCGAATCGTTCCGCGGCTCCGTCAGGAGCCGGAGGCTCCGCGCTCTCCCCGGACCGGCTTCACCTGCCAGATATCGCTGCAGTACTGCTGGATGGACCGGTCCGACGAGAACTGCCCCATTCTGGCGACGTTCAGGATGGACATGCGCGTCCAGTGCTTCTGGTCGCGGTACGCATGGCTCACCCGATCCTGACAATCGAGGTAGGCCTGATAGTCGGCCAGGAGCAGGTAGTCATCCCGCGTCAGCAGCGAGTCCACAAGCGGTCTGAACAGGTCCCGATCTCCATTCGAGAAATGCCCTGACCCGATGAGATCGAGGGCCTCGCGTAGCTCCGGGCTGGATTCATAGTAGCCGCGCGGCTGGTAACCGCGGGCCTTCAGCTCCGACACCTCCTCCGCCGTCAACCCGAACAGGAAGAAGTTGTCCGGCCCCACGGCCTCGCGGATCTCGACATTGGCCCCGTCCAGGGTGCCGATGGTCAGCGCGCCGTTCATGGAGAACTTCATGTTGCCCGTCCCGGAGGCTTCCTTCCCGGCCGTGGAAATCTGTTCTGAAAGATCGGCCGCCGGATAGACGCGCTGGCCGTTCTTGACGTTGAAGTCCGGGAAAAACACGACCTTCAGGGAGTTGGAGACGTCCGGGTCACGGTTGACGACGTCGGCCACGGCATTGATCAGCTTGATGATCAGTTTAGCCATCATGTAGCCCGGGGCGGCTTTTCCGCCGAAGATGACCGTGCGGGGCGTCACGGCGGCCCCGCGGCCGGCCTTCAGCCGGTTGTACAGCGTGATGACGTGCAGGACGTTCAGGTGCTGGCGCTTGTATTCGTGCAGGCGCTTGACCTGAATGTCGAAGAGCGAGTCCGGGTCAACCACGACACCGGTGCGATCCTTGATCACGGCGGCCAGGGCGCGCTTGTTCTCCGCTTTCACCTTTCTCCACTCGCGTTGGAAGGCGGGGTCATCGGCCAAGGGCTCCAGGCGCCGGAGTTCATCCTCCAGGTGGGACACCCAGCGGTCCCCGATGTGCGTCGTGATCAGCTTGGCGAGCTGGGGGTTGCTGAGGACCATCCAGCGGCGCTGGGTGACGCCGTTGGTCACATTGTGGAACTTCTCCGGCCACAACTCATAGAAGTCATGGAGCACGGTCTTCTTCAAGAGGTCGGTGTGGAGCGCTGCCACGCCGTTGATCGCGTGGCTGCCTACGCTGGCGAGGTGCGCCATGCGCACGTACTTGTCGCCGCTCTCCTCGATGAGCGAGAGCCGCGCCAGGCGCTGGTCATCCCCCGGGTACTTGGTCCGAACCTCATCCAGGAAACGCCGGTTGATCTCGTAGATGATTTCTAGATGCCGCGGAAGCTGGGAAGCGAACAGGGCCAGCGGCCACTTCTCGAGAGCTTCCGGCAGGAGAGTGTGGTTCGTGTAGGCAAAGGTCTTCTGCGTGATCCCCCACGCCTCGTCCCAGTCCATCTGATATTCATCCACGAGCAGCCGCATCAGCTCCGCCACCGCGATCGAGGGATGGGTGTCGTTGAGCTGCACGGCGAATCGTTCGTGGAATCGATCGACGCCCGTCTTGGTGATGCCCTGCAGCCTGATCATGTCCTGGAGCGAGCAGGACACGAAGAAGTATTGCTGGGCGAGGCGCAGTTGCTTGCCCGCATAGGGGTCATCGTTGGGGTAGAGGACCTTGGAGATCGTCTCGGAGGCCACCTTGTCGTGCACGGCCCCGAAATAGTCGCCGGTGTTGAACGCCGCGAAATCGAACGATTCAGAGGCTTCCGCCTTCCAGAGCCGCAGCAAATTCGTCGTGGTGACACGGTAGCCGGTGACGGGCGTGTCGTAGGCCACGCCCTTGACGACGCGCTCGGGTATCCACCGGACCCGCTGCCGTCCCTGCTCGTCCCGGTAATGCTCGGTGTGCCCGCCGAGCTTGACGTCGAAGGTGATCTCCGGGCGCGGAATCTCCCAGGGGTTGCCCAGGCGCAACCACTTGTCCGTCACCTCCACCTGCCAGCCGTCCCTGATCTCCTGGTCGAAGATGCCGAACTCGTAGCGGATGCCGTACCCGATGGCCGGCACCTCCAGGGTGGAGAGCGAATCCATGAAGCAGGCCGCCAGTCTCCCCAGGCCGCCGTTGCCGAGCCCGGGCTCTTCTTCCTGCGCGAGGAGCTCGTCGAGATCGAGCTTGAGCTGCCCTACGGCTTCCCTGGCGGGGTCGTAGATGCCGAGGTTGATGAGGCTGTTACCGAGCTGCGGCCCCATCAGGAATTCCGCGGAGAGATAGCAGACCACCCTCACGTCCTTGCTCGTCAGCATGCCCTGGACCGTCTTGATCCAGCGGTCCAGCAGCCGGTCGCGCACGGTACAGGCCAGGGCCATGTACCAGTCGTTGCGCGTGGCGATCTCAGGCAGCCGGGCCTGGACGTAATGCAGATTGTCGGCCACGGCCTGCGCGAGCGCGGCCGGGCTGAGCCCAGTGCGGATGTCCTCGCTGCCCGCTGGTTGCGAGCGCATGCGAGCCAGATCCAGGATCTGTTTCATGGAAGTCCCTCCTCTCGCCGCTCAGACATTGTCGGCCTCCGTGGACGCGGCCTGCCGGGACCCCGGCTCGCGCTGCCCCCAGGTCCAGCCGGTGATGTCGGGCATGTCGTCGCCGTGCCTGGCGATGTACTGTTTGTGCTCGATCAGCCTGTCGCGGATCGCCTGCTTGGCGTAGGCGGCCCGGGCCCCCAGGTGCGGTAAGCGGTCGATCACGTCGGCAGCCAGGTGGAAGCGGTCCAGGTCGTTCAGGACACACATGTCGAACGGGGTCGTGGTGGTGCCTTCCTCCTTGTAGCCGCGCACGTGCAGGTTCTTGTGATTGGTCCGCCGGTAGGTCAGCCGGTGGATCAGCCAGGGATAGCCGTGGAACGCGAAGACGATCGGCTTGTCCCTGGTGAACAGGGCATCGAAATCTTGGTCGCTCAGCCCGTGCGGATGCTCGCTGGGCGGTTGGAGCTTCATCAGGTCAACGACGTTGATGACGCGGATCTTCAGCGTGGGCAGGTGCTGGCGGAACAGATCCACCGCGGCGAGCGTCTCCAGCGTGGGCACATCGCCGCAGCAGGCCATGACGACGTCGGGCTCGTCGCCCTTATCGTTGCTGGCCCACTCCCAGATGCCGATGCCGGCCGTGCAATGCTTGATGGCCTGGTCCATCGTCAACCATTGCGGAGCCGGCTGCTTGCCGGCGACGATGAGGTTGACGTAGTTCCGGCTGCGGAGGCAATGGTCGGTCACCGACAGCAGCGTATTCGCGTCGGGTGGCAGGTAGATGCGGACCACCTCCGCCTTCTTGTTGACGATGTGGTCGATGAACCCGGGATCCTGATGGCTGAACCCGTTATGGTCCTGGCGCCACACGTGCGAGGAGAGCAGGTAGTTGAGCGAGGCGACCGGCCGCCGCCAGGGAATATGGTGGCACACCTTCAGCCACTTGGCGTGCTGATTGAACATGGAATCGATAATGTGGATGAACGCCTCGTAGCAGGAGAAAAATCCGTGCCGGCCGGTCAAGAGATACCCTTCCAGCCACCCTTGGCACTGGTGCTCGCTGAGCATCTCCATCACGCGGCCGTCGGGCGCCAGGTGGTCGTCGTACGGGTAGCGATCCGCCATCCAGGCTCGGTTGGTGACCTCCATCGCGTCCTGCCAGCGGTTCGAGTTGTTCTCGTCGGGACTGAAGAGGCGGAAGTTCCGCTGGTCCATGTTCAGCTTCATGACGTCGCGCAGGAACGTCCCCATCACACGGGTGGATTCGGCCGTGACGGCACCGGGGTTCGGCACCTTGACGGCATAGTCGCGGAAGTCGGGCAGCCGCAGGTCCTTGAGCAGCAAGCCGCCGTTGGCATGTGGATTGGCGCTCATGCGGCGTTCCCCCTTGGGTGCCAACGCGCTCACCTCGGGGGTGAGCCGCCCGGTCTGGTCGAATAGCTCCTCCGGCTTGTAGCTCTTCATCCACTTCTCGAGGACGGACACGTGGCTTTTGTTCTCGTGCATCTCGCCCATGGGCACCTGATGGGAACGCCAGTAGCCCTCCGTCCGCTTGCCGTCGATCTCCTTCGGGCAGGTCCACCCCTTGGGCGTGCGGAGCACGAGCATAGGCCACAGAGGCCGCTTCGAGGCCCCGTCGCGGCGCGCATCGGCTTTGATGCCCCGGATCTCCTCGATGATCGTGTCCAGCGTGCCAGCCATGAGCTGATGCATCGCCTCGGGCTCCTGCCCTTCGACGAAATAAGGCGTGTAGCCGTACCCTCGGAACAGATGGTCCAACTCCTCGTGACTGATCCGCGCCAGCACGCAGGGATTGGCGATCTTGTACCCGTTGAGGTGGAGGATCGGGAAGACCACGCCGTCGGTCGCCGGGTTGAGGAACTTGTTCGAATGCCAGCTCGTCGCCAGGGGCCCGGTTTCCGCTTCCCCGTCGCCCACCACAGCCGCGACAATCAAATCCGGGTTGTCGAACGCGGCGCCGTACGCGTGCGAGAGCGCATACCCCAACTCGCCGCCCTCGTGAATCGAGCCCGGAGTTTCCGGCGCGACGTGACTGGGAATGCCGCCCGGGAACGAGAACTGGGTGAACAGGCGCTTCATGCCCGCTTCGTCCTGCGAGATGTTTGGGTACACCTCGCTGTACGTCCCCTCGAGGTAGGCGTTGGCGACAAGGCCGGGCCCCCCGTGACCCGGACCGGTGAGGTAGAGCATATTCAAGTCGTGCTTCTTGATCAGCCGGTTCAGGTGGACGTAGATGAAGTTCAACCCGGGCGTCGTGCCCCAGTGGCCGAGCAGCCGCGGCTTGATGTGCTCCTTGGTGAGGCTCTTCTTCAGGAGCGGGTTGTCGTAGAGATAGATTTGTCCGACCGACAGATAATTGGCGGCCCGCCAATAGGCATCGATCAGTGTCACTTCCTTGTCCGAGAGTACGTTCGCCATGGGTGTGTCCTCCGATGTGTGGTGCCCGCGCTCAGCCCGGAATTCCGAACCGGCCGAGAGCGCGGCATCCTAAGAAATGATCATGAAGCATGTCAATCAACTGGAGCAGCGTCACGCCGTGAAGCCCCGCTCCGCTGCGCGCACGCAGCGGGCGGTCTCCCGGGCGATCCAGGTTTCCTCGTCTGCCGCGACCACGTAGACTTCCGGGCGCGTTCCGTCCGCGCTGATGCGCGCCGCCCGGCCTGGTTCGAGCCGGACGGCCGCGTCGTTCCGCCCCGGGTCCAGCCGCAGCCCGCACCAGACCATCCCCTCGCAAATACGGGCCCGAATGACCGGCGCGGCCTCGCCGATCCCCCCGCCGAACACGACCGCGTCGGCGCCTCCGAGCGCCGCCAGGTAGGCGCCGAGATATTTCCGCGCCCGATAGCAAAACAGCTCGATGGCGAGCTCCGCCCGGGAGTCCCGTTCTTCGGACGCCGCGCGCAACAGCTCGCGCATGTCGTTCGTCCGGCCGGAGAGCCCGAGCAACCCCGACCGCTCGTTCAGCCACTGCTCGACGTCGCTGGCCGGCACCCGCTCACGCTCGGCGAGGTAGCTCACGCCCGTGGGATCCACGTCGCCCGACCGGGTCCCCATGACCAGGCCCTCGAGCGGCGTGAAGCCCATCGAGGTGTCCACCGATCGGCCGCCCGCGATCGCGGTGATGGAGCAGCCATTGCCGAGCTGCAGGGTGATCAGCCTGACTTGGTCCAACGGCCGGCCGGTGTGGGCGGCGTATCCCGCCGCGAGCGACGCATGGGCGATGCCGTGGAATCCGTAGCGGCGGATGTGATGGCGGTCCGCAAGCTCCAGCGGCAGCGCGTAGAGCCGGGCCGCGTCCGGCAGGCTGCGATGAAACGCCGTGTCGAAGACCGCCACCATCGGGATCCTCGAGCCCAGCACTGCCCTCGCCCCGCGAATGCCGGCCAGGCAGGCCGGATTGTGCAAGGGAGCCAGTTCGCTGAGCGCATCAATCTCCTTCTCCACCGCATCGGTGATGACCACCGGCTCGGTGAACCGATCGCCACCATGCACCACGCGGTGCCCGACGGCCTCGACCGCGCCAAACGGACCTTCGCCCGGGTGCTCCGTGGGGTTGCCCGACAGGCGTTCGACTACCCACCGCAAGGCCTGGACGTGGTCATGAACCTCCCTGGTGTCCCAAACGGCGCGTTGCTCCAGACCCCCGATCTCGAGCGTGGCAGTCCCGCCGATGCCCTTCACCGCGCCTTGGGTGACGGCGCGTCCCAATTGCAGCGACCCTCCCGCTTTTACCGCCGGGACGTCGAAGAGACGAAACTTCAGCGACGAACTCCCGCTGTTGAGCACAAGGATCCGCATGTCTCGTCACAGCCCTGCCGGTCCCGACGTGGTGAAGACCGCTTCGCGGTATGACCGCTGGCGGTCGGATGCGGACGCGATCGTCAACGCATCGAAGTTACCGGTCCCGTCCGCGACCGGGGAGTTCGCTGGGTAGTCAAATGGCTCGGTCATGACAGGACTTCCTGGAGGCAACTCCATTCAGGGGGTGGCCCGTCGCGCAGGGGAGAGGGATACACCCTGCCTTTCGAGGGCAACGGGGAAAAACGTTCTGCCTCCGGACAGGTAGGCGGCGCCATCCTATAGGGGCTCGCTGCTGGAAGTCAAGACTCTTTCACGAGAATTTACACACTCTTGACAGAAGGTCGCCGAATCTCGCATATGGAGGCAGTTTTACCGTGGGGCCTCCGGACCTTGCCCCGCGCGCTGTCCGGAAACGGACGTGTCGCAGCGAAACTGAGACCAGGGAGCGTGATCGTGAACACAGAGGTGCAGACGACAGGAAAGGTGGCAATCTTGGTCGGCGGAGGCCCCGCGCCGGGCATCAACGGAGTGATCAGCGCAGCC
>WNEW01004656.1_pt1 | contig 15525 bp, 14 predicted proteins | sample 5399891 | NCBI WGS metagenome assembly WNEW01 (sample SAMN13153336, study PRJNA577476) | soil metagenome | isolation source: 40 cm grassland meadow soil pre-rain plot 5 | place: USA:California | collected 2015-09-08 | reverse complement strand
CGAATGATTATCCAGTGGCTCTCGTCACACGGCTTCGCCGGCAAAGTGAAGAACCCGCTAAAGGTCGCACCTGATTGCAGCAAAATCGTGTCACCACAATTGGCAGCATTCAGCGCGTTCTGCAAGTTACCTCCGGCGTTGACGGTCATAATGTTGCCGGGGGCTGGCGTGTCCGTTATAGCGGTTTGAACGTAAACTCTGGGCAACTCTGCTGGCCCATCGAATCCCGTCGATTGGGGCGGTACAACAGGGCTGCTCACAGTTATCGTTACCGTCGTTGAAGCAGCTTTGGTTGGATCTGCAACGCTCCTCGCAATGACCGTAGCTGTGCTGGCGACACTTACATCGGGGGCAGAGAAAACTCCGCTGGTCGAAATCGCGCCCGCAGTTGTGCTCCATGTCACCGCGGTATCGCTCGTGTTGCTGACGGTCGCGTTGAACTGTTTCGCAGTGCCGGAAGAGACAGTCGGGCTGAGCGGTGAGATCTGAACGCTCACGGCAGGAGCAACCGGTGCAGCTGCAACCGAAAGCATGAATCGTTTCTCATCGCTTAGGCCGGCAGCGTCGACCACTTGAACCGTGAACTTGTAGGTCCCTGCGGTCACTGGGATGCCGGAAATTTTACCTGTGCTGGGGTTCAAGGATAGGCCGATTGGAAGTGATCCCGAAACCACGGAAAACTGGTACGGCGTCGTGCCTCCACTCACGGAAACAACAGCGTTATATGCGTTTCCAACTGTTGCTGGAGGCAGACTGACGGAAACCCTGATGTGGCCGCCCCAGCCGTGGTTCGCAAACTCAAAGCTGCTCAACTTACTGCTTGCGCCCGCCGCCGAAAGATTGGCACTCTGAGCCGGAAGGCCACAGGAGGTGGTAATAGCTGTGTAAGCTGAGAATAGAAGAAGGCCGCTGGCAATTTTTAACCACTTCCCCAATCTTGAAGCGGCTGGCGTTGACCAGACGGGGCGTGCGAAAACGAAAGCCATTGCACTGTTCCTCGAATCGGAAATTGAGGGGACCAAGAGGTTCGAGTCCTTGGTGCAATCTATGTGGGACTGTACGGAAGAGACAGATAACCGGAGGGAGTGTCCTTGTGAGGGAACTGAAGTACACAGCACTTCTGGGACAGATTGAATGTGCAGTAGGAAGCGAGTAAGGGTTACTGATTTCGGCCGAGCAAGACCGAACGCACACGATCATAGCTGGAATTGCCGAAGATGCTTTTTGCGGTCGCGCGAATCAGATCTTGTGCCTGCAACTTCCAGAGGCCGTGACCCTGGCAGAGCTGCTGAAATGTACGAAGATCCGTTGCGCGCATAACTGACACGCGCCCTAGGCAAAATGGATCACTGCCAGACGAATTTGCGGCCGAGCGGCTGGTTGCACCGGACCGATATCCAGCTTGCCGTGCGAACCGTGCCACTCGTTTATCCCACCGTCCACCGGGGCAGGAGAAGTGTTCGATGGAGCGACCGGTCATTTGCTCCAATTCATTTTTGGAATTTGCAATTTCAGCTTGAAGAGCGTCATCAGAGAGATCGCTAAGGTAAGCATGAGTCATGGAGTGCGATCCGATCTCGAAGCCCAGATCGCCCAATTGCCGCACCTGGCTGCACGACATGTAGCCAGGCGTTCCAAGAAAACCGACGGTCACATAGAACGTCGCGTTGAAATTTGCTTGTTTAAGAGCTGGCGCAGCGCTGAGGAAATCTGTCTCGCAGCCGTCGTCGAACGTTATGGCGACACCGCGTTTATTCGACGACGAGAGTGCCTCACTCACGCTCATGCCGAGCCAGGATTTGGTTTTCAGCCATTCCGTCTGGGATTCGAAATCCTTCAGCTTCACAACGTAGCGAACATATCCCGGTTCGTTTTGGCAGAGTGGACGGCCGGGGAGCTCGAGTTCGTGGTACATCAGATACACCGTCGAATCTACCTCTTTATTCACAGATTCACCGGTCCGTCGCCGTCCCCGCGATTCAGGAAGACTTGGTTCTGATTGTTCTGAAATGGTGAGAGCAGTTCGGCCAGCGGCTTGGAAGCACCAAAAATGAAATTCGATCGCGTTTCCAGAAAGCCACTGGACTTCAATGCGCCGCCCCAGGCGTGATGAGATTGGTTGGAAATGATCAGATCAACTCCGCGCTGTTCCAAAAACTGCGTAGCGGCCTGCATGACTGCAAGCGCATTTTCCGGCAGCGCCAGGCAATCGACAATTGATCCAAGCCGCATGTTGCCGAAATATTTGTTGTCCCGCATTTGAGTGTCCAGCAGCACAGCCCAGCCAATGAACCTTGACGCGTGGCTGACCTTGATACAGAGAAAATTCTTGCTCCGAGGATAGAGTGCGTTAAGGGTTGCGTTGCGCAAGCGCGATCGGCTATTAATTTGTAGTGCTCTCGGGATTGTTCCCAAAGGTCATCGTCGCGTTCAGTGAAGCCTCCGACTTGCTCGACGAATAATCCGTGCTCCGGGCTGCCGGTGCGAAGACTATTAATTAATTTAATTCCCGCCGATCCCACGCCAGTAACTGCAGCCAGGGCGGCGAGCAGGCGCCGGCTCTTAGTTTCACGCAGAGGTGCGGCCTCGCGTAGGAATTTTGCTGGGTGGTTCACGCGGAAGTAAAACGGCACAGCGCAGAGACTCCATCCCATGACTTTAAGCATCTGCGGAAGAGGGCGATCGAAGCCACCCATGCCGAGGGCAAACAACATCGGCTGCAACTTGAGTGCGCTTCGTAACATATGCACGCCCACGCCGGCATAAGCCTTGTTTACGATGCCTTCGGAAATAGGCAGATGATAATAGACCACCGGCTGCGGCTTCCCGTGGAAGAAGAAATCCTGATATTTCAAGATGAACCCGCCGCGCACGCAATCTCCGTCCACGGCAAGATAGTATTCCTGGTGAATACGGCGGCCTTCGAGCTTTGGCAGCCAGTGCGGAATATTGTTTTCCGGAAAATGGAATTCTGGAGCAACGCCGCCCGCCACAAGGCGTTGGTTGAAACCTTTTACTGCCGGAATCAGGTCTGCGCTGTAGGGCTGGATGGCAATCGCCATGTTGAAGATTAGCCGTGGTGGTTGAGCTTTTGCTCCAGAATGCTGATGATCCGCTCGACATTATTCATCTCATCGATCTCTTCCGGCTCAAGCTGCACTCCGAACTCCTGCTCGAAGGCGAGAATCAGATTCAAGTGATGAACGGAGTCCCAGGTTTCAATATTCTCCGAGGACGATTGTGGCGTGATCTGGTTCGGGCGGACCTCCAGAATATCGGCAGCGATGCCGCGAACTCTTTCGAAGAACGGCGCGCTCACCCCTTGTCTCCATTCACGATATGCAGCCGAACCCACTCCGGGCAGGCAACCTGACTCTGTTCTAAGTTGAGTCCCCACAACGTGCCATGGCCATTCTGCTCCAGCACCTGGAAGCCGTGGCTGGAATAAAAATCCCGCGCTGGAGCATTCTTCTTGGTCGGCAAGAACCATCCCTGTAGCTGATGCGCACCCTGTTTGCGGGCGTGTTCGGCGAGAAAGGACAGGAAAGCGGTCTCCACAGTCCGCCCGATAACCCGGCAGCTCATGAGCAGAGTATCGACTTCGCAAGTCTTCTCCTGCTTACGCGTGATCGCCACGCCCACCAGGCCATTGTCGCCGAAGCGGTCGCGAACCCGTAATGAAAAGCAATTCCAATCTGGCGATGAGGCCAGTTCCAAAATCTGTTGCTCTGTGTAACGGTGCGTAGTGAGATTGAACTGGTTGGTCTTATTGGTGAGCTGCGCAATGCGGGGAAGAGTAGATTTGTCCAGGGGAGCGATTTCTACTTCCTGCTGCAACGAACGGTAAAAATCCTCGCGTGAGCTGACGGTCTGCTCCAAACGTCCACGCTCGCGCTCTTTCTGGTAATACTCGCTGCGCTGACGATCTTCAGCTAAGAGCGACAATCGTTCGAAGCGTGGACACTCGCGAATTGCGCGGGCAAATTCTATCGGATCATGGGGCAGTTCGATCACAAGCACTTCCGGAACCTGGGTACGAATCTGCTGCCGCTCGATTGGATTGTCATCGACGAATGCAAGCGAATCGATGCCGATGTTCAGTTCGGCAGCAATCTCGCGCAGATTCTGCGACTTGTCACCCCAGTTGATGCGCATCGTCGCGAAGTGCTCCGGCTTGAGCAGCATGCCGGGATGGTTCTGCAACGCTTCCATGGCATCGTCAGCATTGTTCTTGCTGCAGATTGCGAGCAGAATGCCTCGATGATGGAGATCGAGCAGCGCGCGCTGAAGGTCCTGATATGCGCCACCAGGATGCTCGCTGCCGAGTTGAATTCCGGCAATTCCGTCCTCGCCGATCACTCCTCCCCACAGAGTGTTATCGAGGTCCACAACTACCGCCTTCGCAACTTTACCGGTAAGCGGGTGTAGAAAGCGTAGCCATTCAACAGCAAGATGATTCAAATTGTGCGCCGCAATTGGAAGTCGAACCATCAGCCATTTGCGCTCGTCATGCCAGTGCGCGCGGCCATGGCGCGCGACCAGGCCGTCGTAATCGAGAATGTAAACTCCAGGCTGCTGGGAAGCTAATCCGCGGAGCCCCTCATTGAGTTGGCGGATCGCAGAGGATTGATTTATTTGGAGCTGATTGTCCAGCACGCCCTGACTCACTGCAATTGGCTGCTCAAAATTGTGGATGATCAAATGAGCCTGGCTGTGCTCCCGAAACACGTGTACCCAATTGCGAAATTCCCCTGTGACACGGTCTATGGCTGCCTGAATTTGCTCGGAGGTGAGCGCGGGAAAATCACGCCAGAGGTCAGGCGCAGCATCGCGGGTCTGCACGGCGAGGATCACCACATCTGGAGCAAAATCGTACAGAGCGCTTGCCGAATCAAGAATCTCCTGCGCATGTGCGTTGAACTCGGAGAGCCGAACCGTCAGGTCAATTCCTGCGCTGAAAGCGGCGGCACGCAACAAGGGAACCATAGGTTCGACCGTAAATGAACGCAGGATTGCCAAACGATAGGGAAGCAGATTCAGCGTGGGACGAAGTTGCTCGTATCGCGAACAGAGAAACGACGCGGCCGGGGAGGAATTATCTTTCGCCCAAAGCTCGGCAAGCGACCGCGTTGCGCCCGCAACGTCATCGGCTGCGATCCACCGGTCAATTTCCTGGCGAAGCTCCGAAGTGTTCACTTCATAGCTCCAACGAGCTAACGTTCAAGATACTCGACGAGCAGTTTTTCCGGCGTATAAATCCAGGCAATACGCCGTCCGCCAAACGCTACTGCGGGAAGCGGATTCTTCACCACTAGACATTTTCCGGCGCGGCTCTCGCGTAATTGATCATCCAGAGAGTCCACTTCATAACAGATATGGTGCAGACCGCCACCCCGATTGAGAAATTTGTGCAACGATGACGTTTCGCCAGCCGGTTCCACCAGTTCGACGGCTGGATTACGCTGATCACCGCAATACAGGAACGCGACCCGTGCTTCCTGCGAGGGATCATGAATGATTTCGCCATTCCAATGGGCGCCTAATGACCGAGCAAAACCCGCTGCCAGCTTCTCGATTGATGCGACTGCAAATCCTACATGATGGAAGCTCGCCGGTTTCGCCGCCGCCAGGCTCTGCGATTCGGTTTTTACTTTGACGTCTTCCGCCATGCCTTCACGCTCTCACGGTCTCGATCTGCGGCGAGATTGCACTTGTCGCCTCGGCCGCCCGAATGGTTTTGTCAAGAACCTCGATGAAACGCTCGGTGATCACAGACCAGTCATATTGGCGTGCCGTGGCGGCAGCGGCGGCTTCAAATCTTCGGAGCAGAACTTCATCCCGCAGCAGCTTCACGATGGCTTCCGCAAAGCCCGCCGGATCGTCCTCTAGCAGGATGTCGCGGCCATGCTGCACATCCAGTCCTTCCGCTCCTACGGTTGTTGAAACCGTCGCCTTGCCCATCGCCATAGCTTCATAAATCTTAATTCTGGTGCCTCCGCCAATGCGCAGAGGAACGACAAAGACCGCAGCCGCGCGCAAGTGGTCGACAATCGTGAGGATCGCGCCCAACGATACGGAATCGCGCTTCGGGAACCTGGGCCAGCACGCGTGGCCAAATGTCTTTGCAGAAATATTCCACGCCGTCGATGTTCGCTTCCCAGTCCATTGATCCCGTGAAAATCACAAGAGGGCCGCTAGGCCGCTGATTGGTGTGGTATTGATATTTCCCCAGATCGACGCCGGTAGGAACCACGCTGATGTGCGATAGATCGCACATCCAACTCATGGACTGGCGGTCCTGCTCGGAGACAGCGATCAGGTGATGAAACCGGCGTACCTGTGCCGGTTCAAAACGGACCATCTTGGCGTATTCGATTTTTGAAATCATGCGGTCCAGCCACTTCACCTCGAACTGCGCTTTGCGCTTCCACAACACGGTTTCCACATTGTGCTGGAAGAGCACAGTAGGAGTGGCGAGCTGGCGCGGGAAGTTCAGTGCGCTGGAGAGAAAATCGCACACAGCTACATCAAAACGGCGCTGCGAAAGCCACTCTCGGAGCAAGCGCTGCACCTCCGGCGCAGTGAACTTGCTTACTGCATACGGCGCACGCCAGGGCAGGCGTCGCACGTAATCGAGGTGGCGCTCGATCGCAGTCACATCCGGCGCAGCGGTATAAATCGTGACCGTTCCGGGAAGATGCTTCAAAATCTCCTGCTCGTAAGCTTCGTCACGATGGCCGCCGTAGTAGGAAAGGTAAGTGAGTTCTTGCGTCGTAGAGAGTTGGCGAAGGATGTTGTACGTGCGCAGCTTCCCGCCGGTATCAAGCGGAAGCAACTTGCCGGGTTTTACCCAGAGAATCTTCACTGAAGTCTACCAGCAAATTCCTTTATAGAATGCGTGCCCGTTAAGCCGGCGGGATTTTTCCAAGTTAACTAGATCGATTGCGATCTGCTGCGGTTTCAGACTAGCGCGGAGTGCATCACGATCGATCCCGCGTGTCCCGACGATCACCACTTCGGCGTTTTCCAACACTTGCTCGAGGTTAGAGGAGAGCAGCGAGCCAATGTGTGGAATCACGTCTTCGATGTACTGCCGATTTGATCCGATCAGGCGTCCGAGCGAAACATTGTCATCCCAGATCTGAATCTGCCGCCCCTCGCCAAGCAGCCGTTTTACGAGCTGTACTTGCGGGCTCTCCCGCAGATCGTCAGTTGCCGCCTTAAAGCTCAGGCCAAGCATAGCGATTTTCTTCTTGCCAGTGTTGAGAACCATTTCGACTGCGCGCTGCAGATGCAGTTCATTGCTGGGCAAGATCGCTTCGAACAGCGGCAGTTTGAGATCGAGTTCTTTGGCGCGATAATTCATGGCGCGAACATCTTTGGGCAGGCACGAACCTCCAAACGCGAAGCCAGGCTTCAGGTAAGCGGGGGAAATATTCAGCCTGTTATCGGCTGTGAAGATCTCGACCACCGCTTCGGCATCCACACCGAGCTCTTTGGCTAGCGTACCTACTTCGTTCGCAAAGGCGACCTTCACTGCGTGCCAGGCGTTGCACACATACTTCACCATCTCAGCGGAGCGAAACGACGTCTCAAAAATTCTCCCTGGCACCCAGTCATACAATTCGCGAAGCATGGAGCTGTGAGCAGCATCCTCCGCGCCGATGATGGTCATCGAGGGTTCAAGAAAATCCGACACCGCCGTACCCTCACGCATGAATTCGGGGTTCACGCATACGCCGAAATCCTTGCCCATCTTTTTCGCGCTGGCCTTCTCAAGGGTGGGGACAACAATTGTTTCTGCCGTTCCCGGAAGGACCGTGCTGCGAAGCACAACCAGGTGAAACGAATTCTTTTTTTGCAGCGCACGACCGATCTCGCGGCAAACCGGCTCGATATGCCCCAGATCAAGTTTGCCGTTTCTCAGACTGGGTGTTCCCACGCATAAGAATGAGATTTCGGTTTTCAGAACCGCGGCTTCGGCGTCGCTGGTAGCATGCAGCCGGCAGGCGCGATTGCACTCTGCGATCAGCTCAGTGACCCGAGGCTCGACGATTGGACTTTGCCCGGCGTCCAGCGTCTCGACCTTAGAGCGGCTGAGGTCGACCCCGAGCACCTGATTGCCTTTGTGCGCAAGGCAAGCGGCTGTTACCGTGCCCACGTATCCCAATCCAAATACGCTGATAGATCTACTCATACGTCATTTCTATCCTGAAGCCTGTCAAGCGGGTTTGTGAGTGTACCGATTTCGCGGGGCAACTCTGCTGCCGAAGCTTGCCGGTTCCTGAGATAATCTCCCCATTAAACATTTAATTTCAGCTACTTGAAAGATTACGAACGAGTCGACGCGACAATCGTAAGGCATGATAGAACAGAGTGCAAAGAATTGCGCATTTCGCGTAAGTGTTTCGCATCGGCAACTGGGAACTGCAAGGTAGTATTCGGCAGGGTTGAAGCATCCAGTGGAAAGTCAATTGCACTTCTGAGTAGTTTGGCGATCAACTGTCATACGTGAGATAACGGATCATCAATGGATGTACTTGCATATGTTCGCGAAAACTTCAGTTTCGAAAGATTAATTGAAGAAGTGGATTCGCTTTATTCGGAATTGTTGGCGCGCCGGGGACGCGCGAATTGACGTATGTCTGGGATTCCCAGGAGCTGGAAACCTCGCTTTAAGCGGTTGGTTGCGATGGAGCGATCCGAACTGAGTGACCGTGTGCGCCAATACGCCAAGGCTCGCGTGGATGCTCTCCGTTACCGGCTGGGGCTTGAGTTTCCCGATGATGTAAACGTCGCTCCAGGGCATCGTCAGCCCCGATTCTTCTTCGCGCCTGAAAGCGTGAGTTCACTTTGCTCACTGCTCAAGGAGCGCCTGCCGGAGCAGGCGGCAGAGATTGCTCGGCGGGCGGAGCAAATCTCCCGCCATCGTTTTGATCTGCTTGGTTATGGAAGCCTTGATTATGGCGTGCAGATTGATTGGCATCTCGACAGATTGATTGGCATCTCGACCGGGTCCACATTAAACGGGCGCCTCGAAAGTTCTGGTTCAATATCCACTATCTTGATTTTGAAGAAACCGGCGATAGCAAAATCACTTGGGAGCTGAACCGCCATCAGCACTTTGTGATTCTGGCGAAGGCATACCGGCTTACGGGTGATGGGAAGTTTGCCAGGGAAATATTCAACCAGTGGCAACACTGGCATGCCGAAAACCCCTATCCAGTCGGAATAAACTGGGCCAGCAGCCTGGAAGTGGCGTTCCGAAGTCTGTCGTGGATCTGGACTTATTTTCTTCTCGCAGATTCGCCCGCCATGTTACCTGGCTTCCGTGACGAATGGTTGCGGGCCCTCAGTATCAATGGTCGGCACATCGAGAACTATCTTTCTACTTACTTTTCGCCCAATACTCACCTGCTCGGAGAAGCGGTCGCCCTGTTTTTCATTGGTACCGTCTGTCCCGAAATCGGAGCAGCAGATCGTTGGAAGCAGCGTGGATGGCAGATCATCCAGGAGCAAGCATCGCGCCAAGTGCTGAGCGATGGTTTGCATTTCGAGCAGTCCACTTACTATCACGTCTACGCACTGGATTTATTTCTGCACGCGGCGGTGCTCGCGTCTATTAATGATGTTCCGATTCCGCCTGAGTTTGATCGAAGGCTGGAGAAAATGCTCGATGCCTTGTGCCTGCTCGGACGGGCGGGGATGCCGCCCCGGCTGGGCGACGACGACGGCGGCAGACTGTTCGATCCGGGGCGCAACCGCGGCGAGCACTTAGTCGATCCCTTAGCGACAGGAGCAGTTCTGTTTGGACGCGGGGACTTCAAGTCCGTTGCTGGTGAGCTGCGCGAGGAAACTCTTTGGCTGCTGGGCGAACAAGGGGCTTCCGAGTTCGGCCGGCTGCCGGCGGAGCCTCCCAAGTCAAACTCAGTTGCCTTGCCGGCTGCCGGTCTGTACCTGATGGCCTTCGGGGATGGCAAGCACCAGTTAATCATCGACGCTGGCCCGCAGGGAGCGGCCACAGCCGGCCACGGCCATGCCGATGCACTGAGCATTACCGTGAATTCTGGCGGTAGGCCCCTATTGATTGATCCCGGTACTTGCGAATATGTCGCTTCGGAACGGAACATTTTTCGTGGCACTCGCTCGCATAACACTCTCGTGATCGACAACGCTGACCAGGCTGAGCCCAAAGGGCCATTCGCCTGGACAAAGCTGCCAACGGTCAAAGCCGATGGATGGATAAGCGGAAGCAGCTTCGATCTTTTTGCCGGCAGCCACGATGGCTATTGCCGGTTAGCATCGCCCGTCCTGCACCGCCGCTGGGTGTTTTCGCTGAAGGCGGAGTTTTGGCTGGTGCGTGACGTGGCGGAGGGCAAGGGGGAGCACCGGCTTGACCTATTCTGGCACCTCAATCCCGAACTTTCGCCGGATGCGGGCAGCCCTGACACTTTTCTTGATCCTAGCGGTCTGACCGGGCTGCGGATCATCTCTCAGGGCGAGGGCTGGTCGGGCGAGCTTGCGGCGACCTGGTGGTCTCCCGCTTACGGAATCAAAAAGCCTGCACCAGTTCTGCACCTTAGCCGAATGGCAACACTTCCTGCGGAATGTGTGACTCTGGTAATTCCGCTGGTGCGTGGCAATCTGCAACCAGGCGAACTAACCAGATTCGAGCCGCAATCCGCATCGGAATCCGTGTGTCGCTATTCCTACTCCACGGCAGAAAAAGAGCATGGGGTGATATTCGCGGTGGGCAGGCCGTGGTCTTCGGGCGGTTGGAGCGGCGATGCTGAATTCTTCTACTGGCGCCGGAATCGTGGAGGTGCGCCGTGGTCAATCATTATGTGCAACGGAACATATCTTGAACTTGCCGGTGAACGACTTTTTTCCTGCTCCCGCCCGGTACTCCGGTGCGAGATAATCAGGACTAGCGAGAAAATGCATATTTTGTGCTCTGATAACGAAGCGTTGACGGTGAATGATTCTCTGCGCAACCTGTGGGAGGATTTCGAAATCGTCTCGGATGGCGTCTCCAAAAGCGAAAAGGTGACCGGCTGATATGTGCGGAATCTGCGGGATTCTGTATTGCGGAGAGGAACGGCGCGTTCAACGCGACACGCTGGCGCAAATGAATGCGCAAATCGTGCACCGCGGCCCCGATGACGACGGCTTTTTTGTGGAGGGCAATGTCGGGTTGGCTATGCGGCGCCTCAGCATTATAGATATTCGGACCGGACAGCAGCCGATTAGCAACGAGGACAAGAGTCTGTGGATTGTCTACAACGGTGAAATCTACAATCACCGCGAACTACGCTCGAAGCTCGAGGCGCGGGGCCACCGTTATCACACGAAAAGCGATACTGAAACGATCGTTCATTTGTATGAAGAGTACGGCCGCGACTGCGTACAGCATTTGCGTGGGATGTTCGCTTTCGCCATCTGGGATCGCCGCTTGCGGCGCCTTTTCATCGCGCGTGACCGGCTCGGGATCAAGCCTCTCTACTATTTTTATGACGACAAAAAGTTTATTTTTGGCTCTGAGATCAAGGCAATTCTTGCCTACCCTGGCATAAAGCCGGGATTCAACCAGAGCACACTCGCTGAGTATCTCGCCTTCGGTTACATCGCGGGCCAGGAGACGATGTTCACGGGAATTTGCAAGCTCCCTCCCGGAAACACGCTGGAGATAGACGATGCGGGAAAAATCAAAGTTGAATCGTACTGGGATCTTTCAATTCCTGCCGGGAACGATGGCCGGCCACGCGCGCACTACATCAAAACCTACCGCGAACTTCTCGAAGAGTGTGTCGCCAGCCATCTAATGAGTGATGTTCCTCTAGGGGTATTTCTAAGCGGCGGTCTTGACTCCAGCGCGGTCGCGGCGCTGACCAGCAAAATTCGCGGTGAGCAAATCGAGACCTTCTCGGTCGGCTATGACGAGGAAGCTTACAGCGAATTGCCGTATGCTCGTGAAGTCGCGAGGCATATCGGATCCCGGCATCATGAAGTTCGCCTGAGCCGCCAGGAATTTTTCGACTCCCTACCCAAACTGATCTGGCATGAAGACGAGCCAATCGTCTGGCCTTCGAGCATTTCCTTGTATTTTGTGGCGCGGCTGGCGCGCGAGCGCGTCACGGTAGTGCTGACAGGCGAGGGCAGTGATGAGACCCTCGCCGGCTACACGCGTTATGCGTGGACACTGCAGAATTCCAGCATGGATCGAGTTTACCGATCGATATTGCCATCCTCGTTGCGAGAACTGCTGCGGCAGGGAATTGCGGCGGGTCCACTGGGGGCCAGTCTCCGTCGCAAACTGGAACACACGTTTCTGGTGCGCGATGGGGCTTCCTGGCCCTCTTTCTACTTCGATAATTTCTATTCCGCTTTCTCCTCTGCTGAAGCAGCGGAGTTGCTTACAGCTTCAGGCCACGCGAGCGCCGGCGATGCCTACCGCGGATCAATGCAGCACTGGGAGCACTCAACTGGCGATCTCTTGCACCGTTTGCTTTATACCGATATAAAAACTTACCTGGTTGAACTGTTGATGAAGCAGGACCAAATGAGCATGGCGGCTTCGATTGAGAGCCGTGTTCCCTTTCTGGACCATGTACTGGTCGAATTTGCTGCGACCATTCCGGCCGAGTTCTCGGTCCAAGGGCTCACTGGAAAGCACATTTTGAAGGCGGCCGTAGAGGACTTGCTCCCGAAGTCGATCGTTTACCGGAAAAAGATGGGATTTCCCACGCCGTGGGCCTGTTGGCTCTCAGGTCCGCAGTTGGATGAGCTTGAAACTACGCTGTTGGGGCCGCGAACCACGGCGCGTGGACTGTTTAGACGGGAAGTGATCCAGCGCCTCTTTGCCGAGCACCGGGCCCGGCGTCGGGACCACGGAAATAGAATTTGGCGGCTGCTGAATCTGGAGACCTGGATGCGCGTCTTTCTAGATGGCGAAATGCCGGGGCGAGACCAGGAAATCCATGAGAACCTGGCCGCGCTTCCTGCCCGGCCAGCAGCTTCAATCTGAGGACGAGAAGCATCGTCCACAGTGCAATTCATTTTTCAGGGACATGCGGAAACAAATCCGGCGGGCCGCCTTACACCTGTTGCGGAATACGGGAGTTTTTCGCCTCCTGCGCGAGAGTGAATGGCGCCGGCAGCGGCTGCTGATTCTTTGCTATCACGGAATTTCCCTGGAGGATGAGCACCAATGGCGCCCGGGCCTTTACATGGAGCCGAAGACCTTGGAGCAGCGGCTGCGAATTTTGCGAACCGGCGATTACAACGTGCTGCCGCTGGGAGAAGCGCTGCAACGCCTGTATGCAAAGGAACTGCCGCGTCGAAGCGTGAGCATCACCTTCGATGATGGAACTTACGACTTCTACAAGCAAGCCTACCCGATTGTGAAGAGGTATGGGTTACCCGTTACGGTTTACCAGACCACTTATTACAGCGACCGCCGTCTCCCGGTGTTTAATCTGATCTGCTCATATCTCTTGTGGAAACGAAGAGGCGTCGTTTTCTCTAATGGCAGAGAATTAGGCTTGAATTCGACCATGGATCTGAGAACAGAAGACAGCCGACAAGCAATAGTCACGGCGTTGATAAACTTGTCGGCAACGCAAAATCTCAGCGGACTCGAGAAAAATGAAGTGGCATGCCGATTAGCAGGTCTTCTCGACATCGATTACGCCAGACTTTTACAGAAACGAATTCTCCAGGTCATGGGCGCACCGGAAATTGCAGAGTTATCTCGCGACGGAGTGGATTTTCAATTGCACACTCATCGCCATCGCATGCCCAAAGATAAGTCCCTGTTTCAAAAAGAGATCGAAGACAACCGAGCGTGCCTCCGGGGTGTATCCCAAAAGGAAGCCGTACACTTCTGTTATCCGAGCGGATTTTACTGCCAACAATTCCTACCCTGGCTCAAGGCTGAAGGGGTAATTTCAGCCACGACGTGCGATACAGGACTCGCCACGTACCGAAGCGATGCGCTGCTGCTGCCGCGCTTTATTGACACCACAGGCGGGAGCGGACTGGATTTTGAGAGTTGGCTCACCGGAGTGGGTGACTTGCTTGCAGTCCGCCGGCGAGCTCGCAGAAAGGCATTCCCCGTGATTGACTGAGTTATTACGTTTGTACGGTCAGATGGCGGACCTTTTCTGGCCCCTTTTCGTCGGCAATGACGACTCCGTCAATTTGTTGAGAGGTGAAATCAGGGCGCAGGGCACGCAGGACGGCGCTCTTCTTGGCCCAGAGCTTGGCATTAAAAAAAAGGTGATACGCCAGTTTCTTACGCGCTCGCACAATCTTGCTGTATTGTGCGGCTCCGTCCGTGGCCAGGGTATAGCCGAGCTCGGCCAATGTCTCTCCAACTAGCCCCTCGATTTCAGCAATTTCACCAGGCGAGAACTGCTGCCTCCATCGTTCGACAGGATTGAATTCTTCCGTAGATTCTGCCTGGAATGAAGTGTTTGGCTTGCTGACTGAGCCAAGTGCGGTGCGCTGAATGCGGTCGTAAACCAATTCCTGATCGAGGAACGAACTTAGATCGGACAAAACTGACCGAGGATCGGATACCAACCGCTCGAAACAGATTTCTTTGTAGTCTGGGCCGAGCATCCGGCCGAAATTCCTCCCTTTTTTCACTATCCATTCCCAATAAATTGCAGCCCCTAAAGCGGTCTCACGTTTTTTCCAGGGGAACGGGCGAATGTAGCGCCTACGAGAAAGCGATAACGCTACATCGCGCCCATCGCGGATTACGTGAATGACCAGAGCGTCGGGGATAGTTCGCTTGATCAGGGGAAGGTAAAGAATCTCTTCGGGTGTATTTCCTGCCCAGCGCTGCGCGTTTTGATTCCGGGCGATCTCCTCCATGATGGTGCAGAGGAAATCTCCAGCATTGCGGCAGTTGTCTAGAATCTTCGTTTCAACCCGCTGCGGATCGATTCCAGAAGCCCTAAAAAGTTTGCTGCCCAGCCAGGCATGCCACATCTTCTGGCGGTTCTTCCGTAAACCGAGATCGCCGAATCGTGGGGCAACAACATTGAAGATGCTCGATTCGCCGAGATAAATGGCGAAACCACCGGCCGACATCAGCATGTCATACACAAGAGTGGTACCAGAACGCGGACTTCCCACGACGAATACAGGCATCCGGCTTCGAGCGGAAATGCTCCGGGTCACAGTATTCTCCACAGCTCAGCGCGAGCTGGCGCTATTATCGGCGTGCGGCGGCCGGCAAGTGGTCGCCGAGAAGCGCAAGCAGTTCTTTCTCCAGGTTGGGTCCGCATGCAAGAAGACCGGAAATAAGAGGTGATTTATTGTTGCACCGTAACAAAGAGCTCTCCAATGTACGCACGAATCCTCCGGCGCTTTCCACCAGAGCGGTCCCCGCCGCGACATCCCATTCGTGCTTCGGAGTCAGAGTGAACGTGGCATCCGCCAGGCCCGCGGATACTAAAGCAAGTTTGTAAGCAACCGAGCCCATCGGTCGAATCGTAAAAGGCGCGTTGTCGAATT
>WNEW01000767.1_pt1 | contig 15549 bp, 20 predicted proteins | sample 5399891 | NCBI WGS metagenome assembly WNEW01 (sample SAMN13153336, study PRJNA577476) | soil metagenome | isolation source: 40 cm grassland meadow soil pre-rain plot 5 | place: USA:California | collected 2015-09-08 | reverse complement strand
AAGCCAAATTAGCCAATCGGGCTTCCACAGCCCCGAACGAATTAGACAGTTTTAGAGTGCATCTCGATTCTGGTGCCCAAAGCGCGGCGACGACACGTCGTCATCACCACTATCCCAAAATAGTAGTGGGGTCGGTGGGATTTGAACCCACGACCTCCAGCGCCCCGGGTTCGTCGGCCATCCAAGGAGACAGCCTCTGACATCCTGACCAAGCTAGACTACGACCCCTCACAATGTCACATTCCAAAACCTCTATTAAACTTACAGCACCAAGTTCACTTGTCTTTCGTGAATTCCAGCTCAACGCTCTTGTTCCTGATCTTCATGGTGTAAGCTTCATAATCGTTGACAGGGATGACGTCTAGGCTCATGTTGCCGCACACTGGACAGACCATAAACCCGCGTGATCCTTTCAGCAGCGACGCGGCCCATAGACAGTTGTTGCAGATCACAAGGTCACGGTACTCTTCGCCGGCCATGGCATGATTTTTCGTGCCACAAATAAAAATCAGACGGCTTTCATTCTCTTGAATGAAAAGATCCCAAATCCCCCAAGCGCGGCGGTATAGCCGACCAGAGCCGCTCCGTCAAACCCTATTGAATTGCTGCCGACGCCCAGCATCGCATGCCTCAGCGCGTCGACGCCGTAAGTTGCAGGGTCTGCCGCGGTTAGGATTCCGAGCCAGCCTGGAAGGTTGTCAAGCGGGAACAGCGCGCCAGAGAGAAAGAACAACGGAAAGACTACGAAGCTCACAATCATCTGGAACCCCTCTAGGCTGTACATGTAACTGCCAAGCGCGAGTCCAAGCGACGTGAGGCCAAATGACATCAAGAGTATTGTTGCAACGACCTGCACTAGCGACAGCGGCGTGAACGGAATGCCAATCGCAGCCCCAATTGCAAGCAGTATAGCGGCATGTATCAGCGAAGTGGTCATGCCGCCAAGGGTCTTGCCCACAAAGACGCTACCCCTGCTGACTGGGGCCACCATCACGCTCTTCAAGAAATCAAACTTTCTGTCCCATATTATGTAAGACCCAAAGAACACCGAGCTGAATATTATCGACATGGCCACGATGCCGGGGAATATGAACTGCTGGTAGTCAACTCCGGGCACCGTCGACGGGTTGGCAGCACCGAGGCCGGAACCTATTACAAACAGCCACAGTATTGGCGTAAACGTCGACGCGACAAGCCTGCTCTTTTCTCGCATAAACACCTTGAACTCCCGCAGCCACAGTGCGTATATCTTGGTCAGGTGGTCTTCGACGCTAATCGTACTTTGCATACCTCTCCATGAAACCCCCTTCAGCTTGTTCTTTGATGTTCCGGCCGGTAATCTGGATGAACACGTCATTGAGAGTCGGGCTTGCAAACTCGGCCGACTCTGCCTCCACGTGCTGCAGTAGCATAGGCAGCGCTTTCTTGGCGTCCTTTACTGACAGGACAAGGAAGCCATCGCTCTGCTCCACCTTGTGCACAAAGTCAAGCTGCGCAACCATTTTGCCGGCATTTGGAGTCTTTGTCTTGATCCTTATGATGTCGCCTCCAAGGCCTGCCTTCAAACCTGCCGGTGTGTCAAGCGCGACTATCCTGCCTTTGTCAATGATTCCAACGCGGTCGCACAACATGTCCGCCTCTTCCATGTAGTGCGTCGTCAAAATGATCGTCACTTTCTCTTCCTCTACTAGGCGCTTGACGTACTTCCACATCGTCTCCCTGCTTGCAGGGTCAAGCCCCAGCGTAGGTTCGTCAAGGAACATCACCTTTGGTTTGTGCAAGAGGCCACGAGCGATTTCAAGCCGCCTGCGCATGCCCCCAGAATAAGTCTTAACTTGGTCGTGCTTGCGATCTGTCAACCCCACTAGCTCGAGTACCTCGTCTATCCTCTGGCGCCTTGCGTGCCGCGGCACGCTGTAAAGCATGGAATGCAGTTGCAAATTTTCATAGCCGGTGAGCATGTCGTCACTGCTTGGAGCTTGGAACACTATTCCAATGCTTGCCCGAACCTTTGCCGACTGGCTAACGATGTCGTAGCCGTTCACCGTCGCGCTGCCAGACGTGGGCCTGAGTAGCGTCGCAAGCATGTGGATAGTGGTGGTCTTGCCGGCGCCGTTTGAACCTAGCAACCCAAAAACTTCATTTTCATTGATGTCAAGCGTAAGGTTGTCCACCGCTGTCAAATTGCCGTACTTTTTGACCAGGTTCCTTATTTTTATCAAACGGATACATGACCGCAGCCGAGTCTATTATGCCTTGACATTTCAAAAAAAACAAAAAATGAAAAAAGAAAAAGCGTTTACTTGCCTATCCTGAACATCTTTGTTCCGCAGACCGGGCAGATACCCTGTGTCGCGGGCTTGCCGTTCTTCATTGTAACCTTTTTCTCGTCCTTCATTGTTCTCTTGGCTTTACACTTCACGCAGTATGCTTCTGTTGCCATGGAGCCCGTATACTTTTGGGGGTAAAAGAAGCTTTCCTCGTGCTAAGCTTCAGGGACAAGCCAGTCAATGAGGCTGTCCAGCTCCTCGCAGCTTATTGTCACCCTGATTGGCCCCAAGGGCGATTCCTGCTCTTCATCAATGACTGCTGCAATGCCTGCGGTAGCCGCCTGCTTGTTTAGCAAAAACCATGTACTGTCGCCGGCTCGGTTGTCAAGCAGTGTCCTTCGCAGGACTCCCATCGCCGATCTCGATCGCACTTGCTCGTACAGCACCCATAGCGGCTCGCTCCCCGCTGCCCTGCCCACGACCCTGCTGCCGTAGCGGAACTCTGGCGAACACCTCTCCACGATATTGGCGATAGCGTCGATCACTTTTTGCGGATCTTCAGAAGGGTTTACCGGCGCTTCGACCTTTAGCTCTATTGGCGACGATATTGCCGGCTTTTTCAACTGTCCTTGGCCTCCTTGAGCCACACCTTTACAATGTCGTATGCGTGTTGTTTTAGCTGCTCAAGCGTCAGGTCATTGTTTGATATCGTTTCGTCTGCAAGCGCGATTGCCTCGCTTATCCCGACAGATAGCTCGCGCTTGTCCCGGCCCGCAAACTCGTCGCTGCTTGCCGGGGCGTCCGACCTGCCCCTGTTTGCCAGGTGTTTGAAGCGCGTGTCCCGCGATGCGTGGATTGCCAAAACTTTCACGTTGCCAACTTTCTTGAGGATCTCCACTTCTGGTATGCTGCGTATGCCGTCTATCACTACGTTGTCATGGCTGCCATCCCTTGTCAGTTTTTGCAAGACTAGGTGGGCTACCGCGCCCTGTCCCAAATCCTGTCTGAGCTTGATCATCAGCTTGCCAAGATTAGAATCTGTGGGCTCGAGGCCCTGTCTTTTTGCCTCTTCTCTAACGGCGTCACCCATCGTCACCATTGCAAAACCTTTTTCTTTGAGAAAAGACGCTACGGTCGACTTACCGGCGCCCGGCATGCCCGTAAGACAGACGATGAGACGCTTTGACATAATTATTCTGCCGAAAGGTCCCAGTATGCGGCGTCTTTGAACTCTTCCTTTGGCTTTCCAAGAGCCTTCCACTCTTTGAACGACTTCGGGTATAGCTTGACGTTCTGGAACCCTGCCAGCCGTAGCGCATAGTACGTCAAGCCGGAAAGCGTCCCAACGCTTCCGCAGTAGGTGATGATCTCGTCGTTGTCCTTTATGCCGCGGTTTTCAATGAATCTTTTCAATTCTTCTGCCTTGCGCAGGATGCTGCCATTAGAGCCGACCATCGTGTACGGAATGTTCTTTGCGCCCGGTATATGTTCCGTCAGAAAGTTTAGTCGCTCACGCGAGTCGACGAGCAGCTTCCCTGGCTGCGACTTGACCGTCTCAACATAAGAAGCGTCTGCGTAGATTTCCTTATTGATGTTAAGCGAATGCTTTGCCTTTGGAAAGGTGCGCGCCTGCTTTTCGGTTTCTAGCCCGAGCTCCTTCCACTGCTTGAAAGTCATTTCAAGCAACGCTGTGTTTGCGTGGCCAACGTACTGGAACGTCCACGCCACCCTGGCCGCTAGGGCGCCAAATGTATCATCGTATACTACCACTGGCGTCTTGTCAGATATGCCGAGCTCTTCTAGAATGGTGACAATTTTTTCGGGCGTGTCGTTTTCAAGCACGCGAGCCAGCGGCAAAGAGACTGCAGTCGGTATGTGTTCCTGATTGTAGTCGTCTGTCTTGCGCACATCGACAACGCGCACTGCCTTTTTTCGCACCAGCGAACGCAGCGTGTCGGCGTCGCACACTATTGGAAGATGGACAGAGCCCGTGGATGTTTTTGCTGATTTCTTTTTTGCCGCCCCTGCAGTCAAGCTGCGCATTCTCCTCTCGCAGTCTTGGCTGAAAAGGTAGAGGCACTGCCATAGTCCCTGTAGGCCTCAGGGTCCTGATCTGGCGTCGGTAGCTGTATTACCTGCGCAAGGGCCGCCTTCAGCCCTTCAAGGTTCTTGATGCCAGCTGGTCCCTGGCCCTTTGTAACGTTGACGACCCAATGGTGCAGACTCTCATTTCCTGTTTTCTGTTGCTTGTATAGCTCGATTACCTTCAAGACAGTGTCAATCACGCGTTTTGCCGGCACGCGCATCGCGGCTTTTGCCAGCTCGCCCTGCTCGCCAGCGCTTCCTCCAAACAACATCGTGTATGTCGGAGTCATCGAGTTGTTCACCCTGGTCGCGCCGCCAAAGAACCCGATGGTCGCGATTTCGTGCTGGCCGCAAGAGTTGGGGCAACCACTTATCTTGATCGTAGAGTCCCGCAATGAATCGTCGGTGTCAAGCCCGAGCTCGAGGAACTTGCGCTGCACTTCCTTTGCAAGCCTATGAGAGTTTGTTATTGCAAGGTTGCACGAAGTTGTGCCAGAGCAGCCGACTGCGGACGCAATCGTGAGTGCGCCCGGGTTTGCAAGGCCGGCAGACGCGAGCTTTTCGTAAAAGTCTCGGAGCTCTGTCCCGCGCACGTAGCGCACCGCAAAGTTTTGCTGTGGGGTGTTCCTTGCGACACTTTCGGCCGAATAGTCACGGATGGCAGAAGCAAGCACACGTAGCTGGCTTGCAGTGATGTCGCCGGCTCCCAGAGTGATGAATACCGTGAAATAGCCGTCCTGCTTTTGCGGAACGACGTTGGTGTGAAGCCAGCGTTCAAACGCGGGACTATCCTTTGTAACCTGGTCGTTTAGCACCGGCAGTTTTGCCATTCTCGGCGCCTTTGGCAGCTGCCTGGTGTCCTCCTGGGACTTGACGTCGTATTGCTGGCCTGACGAGTACGAAGTGGTCATTTCCACTATCGAGCGCTCCTTCAGCGCCATCTTTTGGAACTTCTCCCACCCCATCTCGTGCACAAGGTAGCGCATCCTGTTTCTTGCCATGTTCTCCCGGTTGCCGTGCCTGTCAAATAGCCTGACAGTTGCCATGCAGGTCGCAAGGACCCTGTCTTCCGGAGTGAAATCTTCAAGCAGGTGGCCTATGAAAGAAGCAGCTCCCAGGCCGCCGCCAAGGTAGATCTTGAAGCCCCTGGTCGTTCTGCCGTTCTCCACCCTTGTTGCCGGCACAAGCCCAATGTCTGCCACCCTGACGAGGCCGTGCTGGTCGCAGCATGCAAAGTTGATCTTGAACTTGCGCGGAAGGTTCTGGCACATGGGGTTGCGGAGGAAGAACTTTGCGATAGCCATCGAATAAGGAGTGGCGTCAAAGTTTTCGTTGGGACATACGCCGGCAAAGTGGCTGCACATGACGTTTCTGATTGTGTTGCCGCATGCTTCCCGGGTGGTAAGGCCGGTCTCGACAAGGCCCCTCATGACCTCGCTGACATCTTCCAGTTGTACCCAATGGAGCTGGATGTTCTGCCGGGTGGAAACATGGGCAGATCCAATCGAGAACGCTTCCGAAAGGCTTGCAATTTTTTCAATCTGGTCCGGAGTTATCTCGCCGCCTGGCACCTTTATTCTGACCATGCTGTACTCCATGTGAAGTCGCGAGCCGTATGCTCCGTGCTGAAGGCGGAAGCGCCTGAAATCGTCCTCTGAAATCTTGCCCTGCCTGAATAGCTTGACTTTTTTAGCAAAAACCTCCGTCTCCTCTTCCCGGCCCCACTTTGGGTTGGGTTTGGGTGGAGAAACGCCCTTTTGTCTAGGATTAACAGTGGCGACCCTGGATTTCTTCATTATACGATATAAAAAGCGTAGACTAAATCATATATTTTTTGTGGATATGGGAGATATCCGCAGCAATTCTTGAGAGGGGCGGCAAGATATAGTATCTATGTTCGGAAGCTTTTTAATGCAATCTGCTCGCCTGTATGACATGGTTTCTAAAAAGAAGGCCCGCCCGATTCCAAAAGGCTACCATACCATAACCCCCGGCATTGCTGTGCGCAATGCAGGTCAGGCCATCGAATTTTACAAAAAGGCATTTGGCGCAAAGGAGAAGACCCGAATGCCCGGCCCGGACGGCAAGATAATGCATGCCGAGATGATGATTGGCGACTCACACTTCATGGTGGGAGAGGAGAATCCTCAGATGAACAACCCCTCGCCGCAGTCCCTAAACGGAAGTCCCGTAGGCTTGTATGTCTACGTCACAGATTCAGACAAGGTCTTTGCCCGGGCGGTAAACGCCGGCGCCACCGTGACCATGCCGATGATGGACCAGTTCTGGGGCGATCGCTCAGGCCTGATAACAGACCCCTTTGGGCACAAGTGGTGGGTCGCGACGCGCAAGCGCGACCTGTCTTCAAAAGAGATGAAGAAGGCGGCAGAGGAATGGTTCGCTCAACAGGCAAGACAACAATAGCACAAGCTTAAAATCACCTATCAGACGGCTGGTTACTGAAAAATGGGCAAGAGAACGCTGGTGCGTCGGAGGGGCCGAGGAGGCAAGCAATTTCGAGCGATCATTGTCGGCAAGATTGCTCCTGCAAAGTACCCCAATTTCAAGCTAGAAGATCATCACACCGGCAAGGTGGTTGACATTGTTCACGAGAGGGGACGCGACGCGCCTCTGGCAAAGATACAGTTTGACGACGGAAAGTATTCCTATGTTCCAGCCCCGGATGGCACAATTGTTGGAAGCACTATCGAAGCCGGCGCGGGCACAACTACCAAGCCCGGCAACATTATGGCTTTGGAGTCAATACCGGATGGCACAGTTGTATGCAATATTGAAAAGAACGCCGGCGACGGAGGCAAGCTGATAAAATCAGCCGGCTCATCAGCAGTAGTGTTTGCGCACGGCACCGAGGGTGTAACGATAAAGTTCCCGTCAGGCAAGTTCCTCATACTTAACCAGAAATGCAGGGCCATAGTCGGAGCGATCTCGGGCGCAGGCCACAAGGAAAAGCCATTCCTGAAGGCAGGAAACCGTGCAAAGTACATGCAAGCCCACGGCAGGCTCTATCCAACAGTAAGGGGCATCGCCCAGGCAGCTGTCTACCACCCACACGGAGGCGGGAGACACCAGCACATCGGCCGCCAGTCGTCAGTCGGCAGGACAACTCCTCCGGGACGCAAGGTGGGCAATATCGCCCCTAGAAAGACAGGCAGGGGCAGGATCAGGGACCCCAACCAGCTCAAGTCCCGCTAATCTTTTTCTCCTTTTTATGGGAATTTGCGCGCAAAGGCTATATCTTGTTGCCTGTTCTACGATTTTTACCAATGAAAGCGGAGCAGTTTTCAAAGAATGTGTTGTCTCTCGACCCCGAGATCAGGTTTGTGGGTGTGATGGAAAAATCCGGTCACCTCTATGCCAGCATCAGAAGGAGCGATACTGAAGAGTACCTGAAGGGCAGGAGCCCCGAGATCAGCCTTGCCCAATCTGCCTACGTCGTGGATCTGAGAAAGATGTTCACGCAGGAGCTCGGCAGCCTGAAATCTGTCATTTACACCTATGACAAGGTCAAGCTCATCAGCATGCCGGTCAAGGAGCATGTGCTTGTGATCTCTGCAGAACCTAGGGTTGATGCAGATCTTCTTGTTGAAAAAGCTGTGGAGTACATCAAGTCGGTCGAAAACGAGCTTTCGCTCTACCCGCCAAGCAACGTCGTCAACGAAGAAAAGAAGGAGGCGCTTCGGAATCTGCACCATTCCGGGATCTCTGAAGATCTGATAGCAGAGCAGCTGGACCTTGATGTCAACACTGTCAAGATGCTCATCGCAGAAATAAGATGATCATCCAATCCCTTTGAATTTTTCAAGCGACTTCCACAGGTACCATGTCGCGATGCTGCAGTAGGGCTTCCAGAGCTGCGCGATGTCGCGCATGCGCACCGGTGATGGCAGCTCCACAAGCGAATAGGCTTTTTGCATGGCTTTTCGCAGGCCAAGATCACCGACAGGCAGCACGTCCTGCCGGCCAAGGCAAAAGATCAAAAACATTTCAGCGGTCCACCGGCCTATGCCCTTTACTTGCACCAGTTGTTCGATCACCTGCTCGTCAGGTAGTTTTGGCAGTAGGGCAAGATTTAGCCTGCCATCTGACACGCGCGAGGCGAGGTCCTTGAGGTACTCTATCTTTCTTGCAGAAAGCCCGGCGGCTCGCAACTTGACATCCTTGGTTGCCAGCAGTTGCGCCGGCCTGGGAAACCTGCCGTAGATCTTGACAAACCTGCCGTAAATCGCATCTGCCGCGCTGCCGGCAAGTTGTTGATATATTATCGCCTCTACGAGAGACTGGAAGGGGTCTTTTCGGAGCTTGATTTCATACGCGCCGACCGACTTTATTATCGCTGCAAGGCGCGCGTCTGCAACCGCAAGGTGTTTCAACACTTGTCTCGTTTCTTTTGCAGCTCGCTTGGTCATTATTGTCGCCTATACGGGGAGCGAGTCTAGTACTGCGTCAAAGTTGGCCCTTGTTTGGTCACGCTTGTAGATCTTTAGCGCGAGAAGCGCCTTTTCCCTATCGGCTTTTAATGTTTTCTTTACCCTATCGGCGACGGCTCCATATAGAAATATCGACTGCGCGGCGGCAGTCACGTTGCTAGTCTTCCTAGTAGTACTTGCGCTTTCAAAGTCTATTATGCAGGCCCTGTCTGACACAATGACGTGCCGGTTCAGCCGGCTGAGCTCGCCGTGGTCAAGTCCGGCCCGGTCAAGGCTGTAGCATTGCTCCAGCAACGAGCTTGTCACCTTGCGCAACCTCCCCTTTGCGGCGCCTCCGACCCAGTCGACGATGCTCTGACCGTCTACAAATTCCATCGCAATCAGGTTCTTTGTGTGTCCTTCAAGGCTGGGGCCCGCGCAGGCACAATTTGCTATTTTATGGAGGCGCGCTTCTTCGTCCATCGTCTTTCTGTCAGCGTCTATCCTCCTTATCTTGAGGGCGCAGGTCTTATCACCCATCTTTGCGCGGACCACGAGCCCGACACAGCCCTTGCCTGCGATGTGTACGCCGTTTAAAGTTGTCCTACCGCCTAGGGTGATTGACGTTATGCCAAGCGACTCCATTTCGGCTATGCGCTCTTTGTATTCGCTTTCTGAAAAGCGAGGATAAGATAGGAAAGGCACAAGCTCAGGTGAACCTATATCAAGCTCATCTGAAAATGAGACGCTCTGTTGAAACAACCTCTCCAATGGCTTCCTTTGCGACCCCTTTGATTTTCCTATCGCTTCCACTATAAATTTGGAGCTTCCCTGTAATCAGGTCTTTTGCGACTCCGCTGCTCTCCAAATTGGCAAGAAGTGACCTGACGAATTTCCTTGCATCTGTTGCCTTCCTGTCCACCAGCATTGCGATTCTCATCTCTTTGTCGATCCATGTCATAAGTGCTTTTTTCCTGCTTGAGAGGAAGCTTGCGGTGTCATTTCTCCTGAAAACTTCGGGGCCCTTTTTCTTCGTGTAGGGCGCAAGCGCGATAGATTCGAGCAGGAACGCAAGGGCTGCAGAATTCTTTTCATTGGTTACGCAAGCGCTACGCAGGACCACAAAGTCAGCTATCTCTAGCTGCTTTGCTATCGCGTTCACGCTCCGCTTGAGCTGTCCCCAAGTGATGTCCGGACTTCGCTCCGCGTGCGAAAACTCTACCACTAGGACGTTTGGGCGCAGCTTGCTTACATCGAGACCGCGCTGGTTACTTTTGAAAAACTCGATGGATGGCTTGTCAAGAAACGCCCTTGCGGCCAGTATGAACCTGCCCGCGCTCTCTGGCGAAATCGCAGTCCCGAGGTTCCGCCTGCTGTCCACCGGATCTATGATTATGACGGGACTTGCAAACCCTTTTACGATGTCGTGATCGTAGTCGCCTATTGATACGACTTGCCGCTCCAGCCAATCTGCCGCCGCTCGTAGCACGTTCTCAAATGAGCCATATTTCAACACGAGTACTTCAGAAACGTAGCCGCTAAATCCGCCTGTGGAGATTTCCGCGCCATATATCCCGACTGCCTTGAAGAATTTCTTCAATAGCCTTGCCTGTCGCCTTTTTTCGCTGTCAAAGTTGCTGCTGATGAACCTGGTGTGAAATGGTGACCTGTCCGCCGCGCTCTGCCATCTGCCCTGCTCAACGTCGTAGCAGGGCACGACGTTGACCCTGACATTTTTCACAAATGCTTCGACGTATGGATGATCGGAATAGCGTAGCCTTGGCTTGTAATCCTTCAGCGCTTTCAGGCCAACAGTTTTGCCCAGCTCTTCAAACCTTTCAACTGCAACTGAAGGCTTGACTTTGAAAAAGATGTCAACGTCTGCGTCGCCGCGGAGCCAGGTACCTTTTGCAAACGAGCCGCCAAATATTACATCAACAACATCGACCATGGAGGCAACATGCCGGTCTACAAGCGCCTTTGTCTCGTGCGCGACCGCAGTTATACTCTTCTCTTCGCTAGGCGAAGGCTCGCACAGAGGGAGTACTTTTGCGACCACGGCGCTGACGCTGGACATAATCGTTCATTTCTTGGCTTCTACGGTATAAATGTTCGAGTAGACCGGGCCTGCTGGTGTGAGGTCGCTCTTTTTTAGGTGTACCTTGTCTACCACATCAGAGCCAAACGTCCTGTCCTGGTATTTTGCAGGAACGTCGCCTATCTTGACCGGTCGGCGCCTTGCGCGGAGAATAGTCATGTGAGGTGAGAACGGCTTGTCCGCGGAAAATCCAAGTTCGGCCATTTTTGCCACCACGTCATCTGCAAGCGCCATCAGCTTTTGGCCCCCTACCTGATCTACCCCAATCCAGACGACCCGGGCAGACGAAGGCTTCGGAAATGCGCCGACGCCTGTGTAGATAATCGTAAAAGGCTCAAACTGCACTTGTGCCAGTTTGGCTTTTACGTTATCGATATCACTGTCATTTTTTTCGCCAAGAAAAATCAGAGTAAAATGAAAATTCTGCGGCTCGACAGGCTTGATGTCTTTCGGATTCCACCCTGCGACCGACATTATTTCATTTTGCAATCTAGCCAATGCGCCCGTCGACACGTCGACGGCGATAAAAATGCGCATTGTTCAAACGATCTTGGAGCTTCTATTTACATGTCGTGTTCTATTTTTTGGTGCTCGTTGGCACCAGTACAGGACGTTTCTGTGTTTGCAGTTTTCGCACTCGTACAGCTGGGGCGCGTCGTGATCTTTGACCGGGCACGGTTTGACCAATGCAATCTCGTACCCTTCGTAGGGAGGACGAGCTACGAAGGTGCGGCCGCATTTCTGGCAAGAAAAAGTCCTCGGCTCGGACTCCATGTGTACTATTGGCTGGCGTTTGATAAAAGGTTTCAAATAAGCCAGAATTGCAGAAAATGATGTTGGCAGGAGCTGACAGTTTCGCGGTAGAGCGTGGCAAAGCACAACAAGTTGTCGAGTGGATGAACGCGCAAACGAAAAACGCCAATCAAAAGTTTGAAGCTATTCTAGCGGGCTACACTATGCAGACGATAAAGTTCGGAGACTTTGAAATGATAGCTTGGAGCGGCGACTGGTCAGTCGCGCGCAGCATCTTCAAAAAGGCGAGCAGCAAGATGCGCGCCAAGGTGATCGAGTCCGGTTACCACGAAAAGCGTGAACTTCTGTCAGCAATGTTTGGAAGCTCTTCAGAGTATGGTAAGGTGTATTCAAACGGCAAGCTCGTCGGCCAAATAGAGATGATCAAAAAATCTAGCAAGTGGACAGTCAAGGTCGAAAGTTTCGTCTGATCATTTCTTACTCTTGAAGTACATCTTTTTCATTTCCTGTACCCATGTGTCCTTTTTCTTGTATATTCGCTTGTGTTTTCTTGACCTGCACACTGACATTGCATAGGAGCAGAGCAGAGGGAAATACACTGATGAATCGCCGTATACAATGACGTTGCCCCGGTGGGAAGTCTTGATCTTGCCCCAGCTCTTGCCTTCCTGAAGTGTGGCGCCAGACAGGCCGCCCGTGTCGGGCCGAGCGTCTGTCAACTGTATGAGATAGTCCTGCCCGCCCTCCTTCATCCTCAGAATTTGATATAATGCAGGTCCAGTCTGCTGGAAAAAGTTTTTAGGTACTCCGCCGCCAAGCTCGAGCCCACCCGACCGTTTGCTCTTCCACAGAATGGCAGCGGACTCGGCGATATCAAGTATGACATTTGGGAATGCTCCTTTGCCTTCTAGCAAGAGCGGCAGCATGTTGAGGCCTATCGATGAATCGCTAATGGCCGGCATATAGACAGGCACCTCGTGCTCGTACGCCTTGACCAAGAACGACTTGTCGGGGTGCCGGGCATTTTCCTTAGCCGCCTTGCCAAGCGCGTAGGCGATGTCGGCGGTGGACGCATTTGGCGGCACGTTCTTTGCCCTGCCGATCTCCTTTTGCACAATGAGGTCCTGTGCCTGGAGCGTCCCCATCTCCTTTATGTAAACGTCATAAATCCTCACGATCTGTTTTGAATACAGGACATCGTCATCAACGTCAAAGTGGCCCTGCCTCACAGGCAGGTCGTAAGCGAAATGCAGATCATGATAGACGTTGGCACCGGTTGCCACGATCCAGTCGATAAAGCCCTTCTCTATCATTGCTGAGATAGTCCGGCCAAGCCCGATAGGTGTCATTGCGCCTGCTAGGGTCAGGCAGACTGTCGAGTTAGCGTCTATCATCTCCCGCAGTATTTCTGCGGCTTCAGCCAACCGGCGCGCGTTGAAGCCGGTAGAGCCATAAAACCTGATCAGGTCTGGAACGGTCATGTTTGCAGAGACTTTTGGGGGCTCGATTTTCCTGCCCGTGAATGTATGTCTGCTGTCCACCTTCTTTGTAAAATTGCACTTGCTTTTAAAATATTCACTGCTTTTTCAGTAGCAGGCAAGCGCAGGCGTTGCTGTGGAAGTGCAGAGGAACTTGCGAATTGGCGCTGTCGGCCGTTGCCTGGCTACACTTTTTCCATTTCCCGGAACTGTAGTGATAAAACTCTTTCTTTACCAACGAGAAACAGCGGATAAGCCGACCAAGGTTCTTTCTGTCGTAGACCCTGTGCTCTGGCTTGCCAGCCTTGCCATAGGGCACGGTGATTATCGCGCTGCCATGTTTTTTCAGCAACCGGAAAATTTCCGACATTGCAGTTGTGTCCCCGTTTTCGTCGCTGATGTTGTAGCTGAGCCCTATGTGCTCGATGGTGCTTATGCTTATGACCTGATCAAAGATCCCGTCTCGGAATCCTGCTGATCTTGCGTCCATCTCAGCGTCGCAATCCTGTGCCAGATCAATCCCAAATGCTTGCCACCTGCTTCCAAACTCCCTGATCGCCTGTATTAGAGCAGAGCCTGCAGTCCCGACATCGAGAATGTTTGCCCTCTTGAGGGGAGATACTAGGTTCCGGGCGAGGAAGTCGTACTCGATGAGCCTTTCCGACGTGACGCCTGCAAGCAGGCTGTGGACATCAAGCTTGGTGCGCCTGTTGGCTGACAGGGAATATACGGGGATGTCCAATCCAGTCCTTTGGCTCTTTCGATAGCTAGCAACATGGATGATTTTCTTTTGCTGCAGCTCGGTAATTGTTCTTGTTATTTCCGACATGCTGGTACCACCCACCCGCCGGTAAAGCGCGTATTGATCGGCAGGCGATCTTTTCAATAGGGAGATTACGCTATCCTGCAGCGTCAAGCAACACTAGCTAATGATAGATCCTTTTTATCTTTTAAAAAATTAGTCGGTATGCCTAGGGACTCACCCTAGAGTGTCAAAATCCTTTTCGCGGTGTTTACCTTTTCCAAAAGTTCTTTCAGGAATATGTCGGCAAACTGCTCGAAGCTTTGCACACCATGCTTTGCACGGTATTCCTGCTTTCTATTCTCGTACTCTTTAACAAGCCAGCGAAAGTCGGCCTCTTTGATCCTGACAACATTATTCTGAGAAGCTGCCTTTGACTCGAACATGTTGAGCATAAAGACGCCGGCGAACAGGGTGAAGCTGTTGGCCTTGTACTTTCTGACATAATCGTCCTCCAGCTTTTCGTAATTTTCTTCAACCCATGTCTTTACGTCTGAACGTATGGTAAGCGAAGTATATCGCCCGGTAAAGTCTGCTCTTATGTTGTTCATTTCTACTGAATAAAAGCCGCGCTTGACCTCGTTCATCATTATGATTAGCGCGCTTGGTAGAAACATGCCGGGATAAAAGTCGTCAGTGTCCTTTTGCAGCCGGGTCAGAATCGCCGGTTTTAGCCCTATCGTCGCGTACCCTTGGCTAGGCACAGGAAAAGAGAACTTGTGAACAGTTAATTAGTCTTTCAGCCCTATGCAAACTTGCCCCCGGTAGGCGTGACGAATCCCTTCAGGTCCTCTCCTCTAATGACATCTTCTTCCGGTGGGACATAGTCCACGACTCCATGCCTCTGCTCTCCCGGGTATCTCTTTTGCGTAGCCAGCGCGACTCCGATAAAGATAGCAAATGATATGGGCGGCGGTATCATTGTATCTAAGCCTGCGTATGTTGGGATACCATCAATTTGCCACAAGGTATACGTCGGATCGGACATAAGGAAATACAATATCAACCTGAGCGTCGTGCCCGCTATCAGAGATGCAATGGCTGCTGGCATGTTGGCTTTCTTCCAGAAGAGACCAAGAGTGAGGGGCGCCAACGCGCCGGCAAAAACAATGTCAAACGCAACAATTAGGTAGATGCCCGGTTGTGGGATCTGGTATGCCAATAAGAATGCGGCTATCATCATAGGTATCGTAAATATCCTAGTAGTCATTAGCAACTTTTTGTCCTCCAACCCCGGCTTCTTCATCCATCCACGCAGGATGTCGCGTTGAATGAGGTTTCTAGAAATCACACTTGATATTGCAAGCAGGCCGCCATTTGCAGTCGACATCGATGCGCCGAGTACTCCCATCAATAGCGCGGCTCCCACTGCAAATGGCATGTGGTTGAGTGCAAGCTCAGGATATGAGAGGAACGCGTTGCTTATCCCAGGCAGAAAGGTCAATGCCACAATCCCTAGCATGCTTGTTGGGACTACGGTGAGTAGTGTCAGGCCGCCACCCATAACGGCTCCCCTTTGCGCCGTTTTTGGATCTTTCGCTGCAAAGACCCTCTCCATAAAGTCAAGCGCGACGATATCTCCAAATCCGAGCGCCGCGATGCCAGCCCAATTGAGGTATGCGCCAGCGGCAGGGTC
>WNEW01000759.1_pt1 | contig 15607 bp, 12 predicted proteins | sample 5399891 | NCBI WGS metagenome assembly WNEW01 (sample SAMN13153336, study PRJNA577476) | soil metagenome | isolation source: 40 cm grassland meadow soil pre-rain plot 5 | place: USA:California | collected 2015-09-08 | reverse complement strand
GCTCGAGTCCTAATCGTTCAGCCACAAATCTCTACCTGTGGCCGAACCGCACCAGAGTCAGATCCGGGGAGGCGTTCGACCTTCGACTATAATGGCCGTATGAGCACCCGAACTGCGGGTTATTTAGAAGCAATCGAACATCTTCCAGAAGGCGTTGGAAAAATTCGGCTCAACAACCTGGAAGCGGCGGCGGCTCAAGAAAGGTACCGAGCCGGACACCTGTTTTTATGTTGCCAACGCCGCCCGCGTCGTGGGGAAGCATAAGATCGATCTCGACTCGGATCCTCCACCGGACATCGCCGTCGAGATCGACACGACAAATGAATCGCGCGCCAAATTCCCCATCTATGCTGCGCTTGGCGTCCCAGAAATCTGGCATTACGACGGAAAGCAGGTTGAATTGTATAAGCTAAAGGGCGGTTCGTACGTGAGGACGAACGCCAGCGATTTTCTAGCCGGCCTGTCCGCCGCACTGCTGACTGAATTTCTCAAGACCAGCAAACCACAGAGCCAGACTGCCGCCCTTCGACTCTTCCGCGAACGGATCCGCGCCCGAAACCCTCGGCAATCCTGACCTTAGATCCATGAGACCGCTCGTGCCGCGGTGATGACACGCATTCTGTGCGACGCGTCTATTCAACGGAGTGGTAAATCGACTGCGCTGCAACAAGGACCGATTGTTCTTCTAGCTTCTCCTCAGCCGCTTGACGAAGCTGATTCATATATTGAATGCAGTGCGCGCGATCCTTGACGAGGGACAACGTAGCATCCGAGAAGATGACGGTCGTTGGATCGTTAAGGATGAGACCTCGGCGGGTAGAGTAGTGATTGTCACGGACGTGGATTACCGTGCAACGTCCGAACGTTTGTGCGAAACTCTCCACAAAACTCTCAACGAGTTTTTGAACGGTGCCGTTTAGCGCGCCGGGTACGTGGATCTCGATCCTTGTTCTTTCCGCCAGAGGCACTGATTTCCTCCCATATCGCGTTCCATCGCTTCCGGAATTCGGCCATGCGCTTCAGCTGTACTTCGCGCGGAAAGTAACCGTAGTTGTCCACCTCCACCGAGGGTGCAGATGCTGTCTTGTCCCTTTTTCGCATGACGGAATCTTAACAGAACCCAATCAGGCTGGAACCACCCGCGCCGTAAGCGTCGGGCAGCAACAGACTGTTGTAAGCACACGCCCTTCCAGAGCCGGAACGACACCTTTTCTGCCGCATGCCGGTTTTCTATTAAGGTTGTCGCCTTTCCTCAGACCATCATGTCGCGGAAATCGCGGATTAATCCGGATCCGACGATTCGCTTGAGACCTCCTCTGCGTAATTTTCCGCGAGGCTAGAACTCGCGGCCCCATTGAAAGTGAATTACCAGACAGCCCAGCATGAGCCTGCATCAATTTAGCGAAACTTACCGCCGCCTAACAGGTCACCGTCCGTTGCCTTGGCAGGAAACCCTGTATGAGAGGCTGATTCGGGAACGAGATGATTTCCCTACAAACGTTTCTGTGCCGACGGGACTCGGAAAGACCAGCATCATCGCAATATGGCTTATCGGTTTAGCCTGCCGTCCAACAAGTATTCCTAGACGATTAGTTTACGTAGTCAATCGCCGCACGGTTGTGGACCAAACGACAACTGAAGTGGAAAAATTGCGGACGAATCTTGAGACTAGCGGTCTGATGGAACCTCTGCGCCGACTCTGCGCTCTCCCGGAGACTGAACGCATTCCGCTGGCGATCAGCACTTTGCGGGGACAATTCGCGGATAACCGCGAGTGGTCCGCCGATCCTGCCAGGCCTGCGGTGATTATTGGCACGGTCGACATGATCGGCAGTCGTCTTCTGTTCAGTGGATATGGAGTCGGATTCAAGGGGCGGCCGCTCCACGCTGGATTTCTAGGACAGGACGTCCTGCTTATCCATGATGAGGCTCATCTGGAACCGGCGTTCCAAGAATTGATGCAAGCAATCCAACGCGAACAGGAGCGGTGCCGCGAATTTCGCCCGTTCCGCGTGATCGCCCTGACAGCCACTACGCGGAATGGAGGAAATCACGAAACCCGATTTGGCTTGACCGACTTGGAAAAGCATCCACCCGCCCGAATTCCCGATCCGCCTGAGGAGCCCCTTCACGTTGTGTGGCGCCGGCTCAAAGCGCCGAAGAAGATAATCTTTCACAACCTCGAATCAGAAAAAGAACAGCTACCGGGTCGTATCCTCGATTTGTGCTTGGACAATCGGTTTGTAGAATCGGGCCGAGCCATTCTGATCTTTGTACGAAGCGTAGAGAATGCCGAAAAAACCGTCGCCAGGTTGAGAAAAGAAAAGCAGAACGTACAGCAACTCACTGGCACAATGCGCGGTTTCGAACGCGATCGACTACCGATGGATTCGGTTTTCGCACGTTTTATGCCCACAGGAGATTATTCGCAGGAAGTTCGACTCAAAACTGGCACCGTATATTTGGTTTGCACCAGTGCGGGCGAAGTCGGCGTAAATCTCTCGGCAGATCACCTAATTTGCGATCTCACCACCTTTGACAGTATGGCCCAGCGATTTGGCCGTGTAAATCGGTTCGGAGACTGTGCGGATACTGAAATCCATATCGTGCATCCGACGAGCTTCAACAGAGATGACGAGTACGAAAGAAAGCGGCAGGAAACCTTGGCGTTACTCCAGCATCTGAATGGTAATGGAAGTCCATTGGCGCTCGCGAACATAGACCCAGACCGGCAAACCGCCGCATTTGCTCCGGCGCCTACAATTTTGCCGGTATCCGATATTCTCTTCGATACATGGTCCATGACGACAATCCACCGGGAGTTGCCGGGTTGTCCAGTTGTTGAGCCCTATTTGCGGGGTAGCGAACAAGAGTTCCCCGAAACATACGTGGCATGGCGGAAAGAGGTCAGCCTTCCGGCTCATCTGCTCGAGTCCTACAGACATTCACGTGAAGATCTATTCGAAGATTATCCTCTGAAGCCCCATGAACTGCTACGGGATCGCAGTGACCGTGTCGCCAAACATCTAATTGCCATTTGTAAACGCGCCGGTAAATCATTACCGAGCTGGACACTTGATCAGAGGGGATACATCAAGCAACTTACGATCGCGGACTTCACCGAAAGGGAACTCAAAGAGAGAATCCAGCACTGCACCGTCTTGCTTCCACCGGAATCTGGTGGTCTGGACGATAACGGTTCCCTCGACGGCCTATCGCCGAAGGCAAACGATGTGGCAGACGAATGGCGGGACGAAGACGGAAACGCATGCCGGCTGCGCCGATGGAGTGATAAGCCAAATCCCGAACCAGTAGACGGTATGCGGCTGGTCCGCGAAATCGATACTCAACCGGATGCGGACGAAGACATGGAGAGGGCTGCTGAGGAACTACGCGATGAAGGTTTAGGCGCGCGTCGCGGCAGGTATTGGCGCTGGTATGTACGTCCGCGCTCGGCGGACGACGAAGGCTCGACAACCGCTCTTGTGCCAATCCCTTTGAATGCCCACACGAACCAAGTCGGCGCCTACGCCAAGAAGATTGCCGCTGCGCTGGACCTGCCGGCGGATATGCAGGTCGCGCTTGAATTGTCGGGGCGATTCCACGATCTAGGCAAAAGACGGGAACTTTGGCAGCGCAGTATCGGCAACCCTAACCCAACAGATTGGCATGCCAAGTCGGGCCGACGTTGGAAGCCGCTGGATATCACATCATACCGACACGAGTTGGGTTCCTTACTGGACGTGCAGAACGAAATAGAATTTCGAGGACTGAATGACGACGGTGGAGATCTGGTGTTACATCTGATCGCAGCTCATCACGGGCGCGCGCGGCCACACTTCCCTTCGGACGAAATTTTTGATCCCGATCCAAATCACAGCGAGGCTCTAATCGAACGAATCGCCATTGAAGTGCCACGCCGGTTCGCCCGCCTGCAACGAAGATACGGACGCTGGGGCCTAGCGTATCTGGAGTCACTGCTTCGGGCAGCCGATTGGGCAGCCAGCAATAAACCTATGGCATTAGCGGCTGGCGAATCATGAGCCAATTGCATGCAAGCATTCGCGTCGATGTGGATGTCGCCAATCCTGGACAGTTCTTTGCCTGCTGCGGGTTGCTAGAGTTGGCAGACCGCCTGTGGCCAGGTGCGGAAGGATGGTTTGAATCACCACACTTCTGCGTCACCTGTGCCGGGTCGCTGCGGATGCTGATAGAACGAGCTGGTGAAGCAACACTCAACCAAGTAGATCCGAGTGACCCCATGTCCTCACCAATTGAGATCAGTGATCCCTTCCGTCCAATTCGTTTGGACTGGTGGCGAGATGACCAAAGCGGGAGTAAGGATCTCAAGGTGTGGGCCGGCTCGATGGAAGGCGTCCGGATCACCCGCGCCATGCAACGAGCCATCCGCGAAGAACGTTACCGGACAGGAGCGTTATTTAATATCGGAACAGTTGTATATGACGAGTCCGGAAAAAAGGTAGAGCCGTTCTACTTTGATGCACGTCGAGCAATTAATGCGCATTCGCGAGATGTCGGTTTCTCACCGAATGATTTACAGCTAACAACTACAGCTTTTCCGGCGGTCGAGTTCTTTTGCCTTATCGGTCTCCAGCGTGCCCGGCCGAAAGCAACAAACGAGCGTCGAGTTTTTGAATATTCCAGTTGGGCACATCCGCTCTCCGCTGAACTGATCAGTGTCGCTGTGGCCGGCCATTTGCCATACAGGGGCTTCCGGACGTACAGGTTTGAAAGTTGGTTCCGCACCGGACAAAGGAAACATAAGAGCTTTCGCCCAGCAATTCGTATCACCCAAGGAGATTAAAGGTAATGCCTACTCTAAACGTGTTCGACAAGTACCTCGACCAAGACGGCCCTGCCGCGCTTGTTATCCGCGAACAACTGATGCCAGTGGAAGGGCCGGACGGAGTGTTGTTCCCCGCAACCTTCGCGGCCGGCGATGGCTTTCAGGGCGGGTACAACATCGATCCCGATCCCCTCGGCAGCAATGTATGTCTGATCGATAGCGTTGGTTCGCAGGCAAACCGCATTGAGCCGCTATTTATGCGGGACAAATATCTGCATCTTGTTCCACAAATTATTATCCAGGCCGGCCAGAAGGAAGTCCATTTGTTAGAGGCTGGACACCGCGCTGGAGATGCAATTGTGCGCTGTTCCGAGCTGCAGCAAAAGTTACAAGACGCGTTCCGGGCCGTCCTCAAAGGAAACGCAGAACCGCTAGCGAAGATCGCTCCAACGTCACTGGTCTTTGGTGTTTGGGACTCGCGTGACACACAGGCGAAACTGCCGCGGCTGATCGCTTCAACGATTCGTGCATTTAACGTCCGTGCATTGTATCGGGGGGCTGTTTACATCCCACCGCTCGATTACGTCGACGAGGGGCTAATAGATCCAGAACTGGACTCCGGTGAGGGCAAAAACAACCCGCTATCTGTCAAAGGCTTTAAGCATAATCCGGCATCACACAGTCACGGCGGAATTATCGCAACGGGAGGTATCCGCCGCGACGCGTCACTAGGTTTAGCGGCTCTGCGTCTTCTAGTTGTGGATAAGGCCGACGATAGGACCCGCGCATTGCAACGCTACATACTGGGCCTCTGCTTAGTGGCCTTCACGGCAAATACGTCGAGCTACTTGCGGCAGGGATGCATGCTTGTGCGAAACCCAGAAAAGGCGCACGACGACGAGTTTGTTGAGGTCTATAGCACCGGCGAGCGAAAGAAAATAAATCTCATCCACGAAGAAACTTTGGAATTTGCAACAGTCGCGGCGAAAGCTTTCGGCGTCGGCGAAAGTTACAAGATTTCATTCGATAAAGACCGAGCGCTCAAAAACATTTTGGGTGAAGGAGAGGAGAAATCTAAAAGCAAACGGGGCAAGAAGGTCGGCGCTTCCGAGGAAAAATAATGGCGTTCTTGTTTTGCATTAGCGTCCGGTTTCTGCAGCCAATCTTCTGCGGACGTGGCGAGGGCGAACCTGAATGGCCACCGTCTCCTTTGCGGTTGTTCCAGGCTTTGACGGCTTCTGCGTCAGCAAAATGGAACGAGCGTATTCGTTTGGATCATGCCGGTGCTGCCCTACGCTGGCTTGAGGCGCTGCAACCACCATTCGTTGTGGCACCCCTTGGGACACCCGCTGCCAGAGCCTATCGGCTTTACGTTCCCGATAATATCGGAGACATCGTCGCCGCTTCCTGGTCGCGGGGCCGGACCGCGAACATTGCCGACTACCGCACAGAGAAAGACGTACAACCCACTTACATCGCCGGTGACACTGTTTATTACGTTTACTGCATCGCAGATAATGCGTCACTCCACCACTGCGAGACCCTTACCACAGCAACCCGCTCTATTACGCACCTGGGATGGGGAAGCGACATGGTGGTGGCAAACGGGGCGCTAATCAATCAATCGGAATATGCGGCGCTTCTTGGTGAACGCTACCTGCCGTCAGATACTGCCGGTTCAGTTCAAATGCGGGTAGCGCAGTCGGGAACGCTGGATGACCTTATTCGGAGACACGAATCCTTTCTGAATCGGATAGTCCGCGATTCCCAGGGCGGTGAATCGTTTAATCCTGTTCCGCCGCTTTCGGTCTTTCATCTTGTACGTTACCGCCGAGTCGGCGACCCGGTAGGTTACCCTCACGCAATATTCGAATTGAGAAAAAATGACGGGACTCGTTTTTCATATCCACAGAGACGCTTGATTCACATTGCGCGCATGGTCCGACATCTTGCGGTAAAGGTCCTCAAACATTCTCAGCCGCCGGGTGTGCCGACAGATTGGCTGGAGACTTACGTGGCCGGTCATGCACCTGAAGGCGCGGTTCATCACCGCCGGTTTTCATACGTCCCACTTCCGTCCATCGGTCACGCTTTCGCTGATCAATCTATTCGAAGAATGATGATCGTCGCGCCAAGGGGCGACGATCACCTGTTAAACCATTTGGTGATTCGGCTGTCAGGACAACAACTCAAACCGACTGATGAGACGCGGATCGATAACCCTCCACTGCTGCACCGATCGTTTCCCGACCGGATCGCCCAGCGTTATGTTGAGCCCACGACCACCTGGACTAGCGTGACACCGGTCATTTTGCCTGGGCACGACGATCACAAGCCGCAGAAGACCCGAAGGCTTATCGAATCCGCACTTCGGCAATCGGGCATCGAGCAGCCCTGTGAGTTCGATTGGAGTCCGATTTCGCGATTTGCTAAATCTTTTTCAGCACACAAGTACGATCGGCACGGACGAGCCGCAGGTTATATCCGCCCAAATCACTTGCTGTCACAAACGGCCGTGCATCTCACAATCCGGTTTCAGCACGTCGCGCTCCCTGGCCCGCTTATCATTGGTGCCGGGCGTCATTATGGTTTTGGACTCATGGCGGGAATCGACCCAGACTCGAAGATGGGCGCCTACTGATTTTGGCGCGCCGTCCTTGGATTCGAAGTACACCGAATCTGGCGCGACTGTACCGTAGCACTCGCCTGAGTCGTTTCAATGGTCCAGACCACCGGGCTTATTCAAAGGCGGAGGATACGAATACCGTTCTCCGTCGTCGCCGATTTGGGTGACCCTATCAGCTTCCCGGTTGTCGAGTACGGAAAAGAAACTGGAAGCATATAAGAAAGGCAGCCATGATACTCAATTACCCATTTTGTCAATTCCGCGCTCACACTCGATCCGGATGCTATTATCAAAATCCACTTGGATCGAAAATAGCGGGTCTTTCTATTTTCGCGCTCGAAAATAACGTTGCAATGAACAAGGGTTTAAAAGCGGCCGGCCGATATGTTCGCCGGCCGAGCGGGTACGCGGCATTTGTTCCGGCGCCATTGCCGCCGGAGCTGTATTGGAGGCCCGAATTATCTCGGGCGCTTTCGGATGCGGACCGCTTGATTGGAAGATTGGCGGGTGAGGGCAGCCGGCTGCCTAATCCTCACTTGCTGATTCGTCCGTTTGTGCGGCGAGAGGCGGTGCTTTCGAGCCGAATCGAGGGCACCCAGGCGACGCTCGGTGAGTTGCTTGCCGCGGAAGCGGGCGCAGTGGTGGAGCGCAGTCCAGAAGACCTCCGCGAGGTAGGTAACTACGTTGCAGCACTCGAGTACGGTGTGAGGCGGCTGAAAAAGCTGCTGCTTTCGTTGCGATTAGTTCGCGAGTTACACGCCAAACTCATGGCCGGCGTGCGCGGAGGTCAGGCAACACCCGGCGAGTTTCGCCGATCCCAAAATTGGATCGGTCCGCCGGGCTGTACGCTGGCAACGGCGACGTATATTCCTCCGCCGCCCCCGGAAATGATGGCGTGCCTGGAGCAGTGGGAGACATTCCTGCATGACCGTTCCCTGCCACCTTTGATACAGATCGCGCTCGCGCATTACCAATTCGAAGCCATCCATCCCTTTCTGGACGGCAACGGCCGCGTCGGCCGCCTGCTGATTACTCTGTTTCTGATCGAGAGGGACATTCTGCCGGCGCCGCTGCTTTACCTGAGCGCTTTCTTTGAGGCAACCCGCCGCGATTATTATGAATGTCTGCTCCGTGTCAGCACGCACGGAGAATGGGTGGCGTGGCTGCAGTACTTCCTTAACGGCGTGGCCCGGCAAGCCGAAGACGCATCAAGCCGCGCCGAAAGAATCAACAGTCTCCTCACAACGTGCCGTGCTGCCGTCGCCGGGACGGCGTCGAAGGTCGCAGTGACGCTCGTGGACATGCTCGCGGCCAATCCATATGTGACGGTCAAAGGTGCGGCCGGACAACTTGGTGTCGCATTCACCACGGCACAGCGCGCGGTCGAACGGCTCGCATCGATGTCTGTCTTGGAACAGATCAGCCGAGGCAAACGTGACCGTGTCTACTGCGCCTCGGCGATTTTAGAGATCCTTGAAGAGCCGGCGAGATTGACGACAACACAACAAACAACCGGACTAAGATAATGCCGGCACGGCTTCGTTGGCGAGCTTTAGACGGTGCGTGGGCTATGCAAGAACGGATCCACGACTTCGAGATTTCCGAAGGTCTGACCGTCTTGAAGATCCTCGCTCAACAGCACGCGGCAGCCGGCTGACTGCGCCGCCGTGATGATCAGGGAATCCCACCACGATGTCCGGTATCGGTCCTGCGTAGACCAGGCATCGCTCATGAGCTTTGCGTCAGAGACTACTGGTCTCCAACTAAGGAAATCCCGGACGTCCTGACGGGCCGTTTCCTTAGGCAGTTTCGGGTCAAGTTTCTGAGTAGCAGTAATGTAAAACTCTTGAAGTACTTGAATGCTCAACCGGCCGAGACGCATACGCCACAAATATTCGAGCCATTCCCGAGCGCTTTCATTCCTTTTAGCGTCGGCTTTGTCCCTCCGGTAAACAAGGACGTCCGTATCAACGAATACGGTTGCGATCATAGAGCTCTTCGCGTTTCGGAGGACGGACCTTGCTGCGTACCGTGGACCTGCGGGATAAGTAACGGTCCATCGCTACCTCATACTCGTTTTCCTGGGCCATCTTTTCCTTCAATATTTGTCCCAACAACTGGGAAACGCTGGTATTGTTTTTCGCCGCAAAGACTCGAGCCCACTGGGCAACGTCCTCGTCAAGAGTTATCGTTACGTTCTTCATGACACTAGAATAGTGCTACACGACTTTAGTGTCAAAACCAGAACGAAACAGTTCTGTCCAGTTGCGGCGGCCTCAAAACAGTGCGGCCTGCGCACGCCGTAATGTTCCTCGGGCCGCGCGTTCAGCCCCGGCCGCCAGCGTACGGTGGCCGGCGAGGCCGTACCATCGGGCGGCTTCCGGCCAGTCTTCGCGGGATGCGGCGGCGTGACCCATCGCGGCGGCGTAACGGAGGCTGTCATTAATCGACTGCCAGAGATCGGCGGCCTGTTTCCAATCTTTGTTTTTCTCACAGACGAGGGCCTCGGTCTGGACAATGCCTTTGTTATATCCGGCGGATTCGAAGGTATCGCGCGCCCGTCCATACTCACCCGCTTTCAATAACGCGTAGCCGCGCGCTATAGGATCGGCAATGGCATCGATGGCTTTCGTTTGGGCGACCGTGGCGCGGTCTTGCTTGCCGATACGCCGCCAAAACGTTGCTGCTTTCTCCCATCCTTCGGATTCCTCAGCCAGCAGGGCTTTGCATTCGATGTTCAGATCGTCCAGCAGATGTTGTTCATTCAGGAGATGCTCGTCGTACTCGGAATACGACCTGCCGCGCCGGCCGAGCCGCTGCTTGATAAACGCGTGCCGCCGGTTGGCGAGCTGCATCGCGAGACGATAGCTTCCGCGCCCAGCCAACTCGCGCACGAATGAAACCTGGCTTTGCCGGATATCGGCGCGTTGCACGCGGAAACGGTCCAGAGCCGCCTGGTCGCCTGCTCTCTGGTATAACTGAAACGCGCGGTCTTTCTGACCCAAGCGCTCCCAGGCTTTAGCCGCCTTCGACAGCTCGCCCGCCGCCTCCAGCGCCCGCGCCTTGCACTCTCGCGCTTTCACGCGTTCGCCGGCACGCTGGTAAGCGGCGGCGGCCTTGGGCCAATCCTTGAGCGTGTCATGATGGTGCGCCATCGCGAGCGCAGCCTTCCGTGCATCGCGGCACCGGCGATAGCAGCGCGCGGCCGCTTCCCAGGACTTCACCGAAAACCAGCACTCGGCCGCGCGTTTCCAATTCTTTTGAGCTTCCGCCGCTGCGGCTTCCAATGTCAGAGCGCGGGCGTTGTTGCCGGCTCGCTGATAACAACGGACGGCTTCGGCGGAATTGCCTCGATCTTCCCATCTTTTCGCCGCCTCAGCCCAGCGCCCCTGCTTTTCCAGAAGCGCCAGCTCCAGCCGTTCGATGTCGGCCGCGCGCCCGAGCTTCTGGTAGACACCAAGAGCTTCGGCGTGACGGCCAAGTTTTTCCAGCAAGAATCCCTGCCGGTCGAGCTGACCGATCCGCTGCCACAGCGCAAGCGCGTGCTGCCAGTCCTCCATGGTTTCCGCGAACATCGCCAATGCTGCAGTTTCCTGTTCCAGCAAGCCTGCGCGGCGGTAACACTCGGCTGCCTGGCGATAGCGAAGACGTTCGAAGTAGTAGCGGCCTTCGGCGGACCACTCCGAAGGCGTGGCCGATTCGCGGAACAACCGGCCGAGCGTTTCCACGTCTTCCATTTCAATCCGGCCCCGGAATCTTTGCGCGCTCCAAAAGGGATGCGGCTGCGGACCGTCAAACACGGCCAGATGCCGCCGGGCGCGCGTCACAGCGACGTACAGATGGTGGAGCAATTGTTTGAACCGCGCATCGCGGTCCATGGCAGAACCGCCGCGAATGAACCGATCGACCGCGCCGTTGGATGACGCGAAAAGCTTCCACAGGATCACGGTTTCGAATTCCAATCCTTTGGCGTCGCGGACGTGGAAAATACGTGTGCTGTCGATAAGGTTCGACACATTTCGGCCTTCGGTCTCGTCCAGCACCAGGATCGCGCAGCGGGGTCCGAAATTCCGGATGGCATCCAGAACGCGCTTCTCCTCAGCCGCAATCTGAATTGGCGCCGGCCCCTCGACGATCGCGTCTTCGAGGCTGTCTTCTTCGTAGCGTCCGAAGATCTCCTGCTTCAGCGCCAAAATCGAATTCGCAAGCTCGACCAGCGGCCTCACGCTGCGGCAGTTCCGGCGGAGGCGTGCCGGCTTCGGCACAGCGGGCGCGCCAGTCGCCTTGCGCAGCGCCTGGCGCACTTCAGCCCATCGAAAACCTGTAGGATTGACGATCTGCTGAGTGTCTCCGGCAAGCATCACTCCGCCGAGACTCGCGTTGGCCGACAGCGAGAGGACGAATGCGATCTCCAGCTCCGTCAAGTCCTGTACTTCGTCGCAAACGATGACGTCGTACTTGCCGCCACGCCCGTGGCGCGATTCACGAAAAGCCGAGCGGCAGAGATCAATCTGATCGGCGCGGCCGGCCGAGGCAAGCCATTGCTGGTATCGTTGAGCGATCCCAAAGATTTCGGGCCTTTCGTTGACGAACAAGGGCGCGCGCTTGCGCCCCAAATCGTAGTAGTCGCGATCGTCGAGCATCGGACGCCCCAGATTCAGGCAGGCGCCTTTCAGGATGCTCCGCACCTCCTCCCAGGCCAGCGGCGCGTCGATGCGCGGCGCTCCATGTTTCAGCCACGAAGCAAACGACTCGTACGTCACCAGATCTGCGCGGGCCTCAGCTTCTTTCGGAGGGATCAGTTTCCGGTATAAGTCCGCGAATGTGAGGAAATGCGGAGGGCCGGCCTGGGGGTCGGCGCCTCGCGCAATCATCACATCGCGATAAAGGCGCCGCGCATAATCGACCAGCCAAGGGCTGTAAGAGAGATATAGGAGCCGGCCGGCCTCCATCTGTGATCTGGCCTCAACGAGCCGGTGAATCGCGATCGTCGTCTTCCCGCTTCCCGCGCTGCCCGCCAGTAATAAAGGTCCTGGGGCGCGCAGGATTTCATACTGGTCGCGCATGAGCTTGAGTTCGAGCTCGCCGTCGGCTTGATCCGCCATGCGCTGAAATTCCGCTTCGCCGGCGAGCATGAATTCCGGCGCCAGGTACCATCGCACGCCGCCAGTGATGCCTTCACCCGAGCGCGACTCGAAACCATCAGGTGGAATCAGAAAGTGGAGCAGAGGCTCAGTTCCATCCGCGGAAACTTCGTCCAGCGCGGCAGCCGGCTCCGGCGGCGGTTCGGTGATTTCAAATTCCTCCAGCGCCTTGAAATCGAGAAACTCGGCCTCTGGGACAAGGTTGCGCCGCGTGCGCCGGCGGACATTGTCATGATGAACGACATCCCACACCTGAAGGTGCGTGGTGAGCCGCGCGGGGTCGCCGCTATCGGCGGCGCGGATCGCGGTAAACAACAGCCTGTCGCCCGAATCCACTCGAGCCTCGAAGACGGCTTGTCCGGCCCCGGCGAGCCTCTTCGCCCGTGTACCGCCACCCCACTGTCCCTCCCGAAGTCGCAACAGTGTCTTTCGCACCCGCGCCCGAAGGTCAGCCGGGCTGTCCCGCAAGATTTTGTAAAAACCAGAATGGATGAGGATGGGATACATCGCCGGCACCCGCTGATTTTAGCAGGGACGGAGTCAAGTCAGGTCTGTTTGCGAGACAGAGTTCTGTGCCAAATTATGGTCATGTTTAAGGTCAACGTATTCGAGGTCAAAGCTAAATTCTCGGAATACCTCGACCGGGAATTCACCCGTCTGACCCCGAATTACCTCGCCAGCGGATCAGGCCGGATCTGGAAGTGCGCGATCTTGCCCCTTGTGCCTTTGCCGCCTTCGATGTGCCAGACGAAATGGGTGCCGTAGTTGGCCCACAGTCCGCGGCCTTTCCATCCGGCGTTGGGATCGTCGATACGGCCATCCATGCCGCGTGAATAGAACCCGAGCGGGTACGGCACGCGCAGCTTGATCCATTCCTTGGTCTGCGTGTTGAGCGCAAGCAGCGCATCGGAGTTCGAACCGGTTGCGAAAGGTGTATTCGTTCCGAAGCCGGAAATGTTGTGCTGGTCGACCCAGTTGTAATAGTGGAAATCGGCGGGGACTTGCGTGCCTTTCAACTTCGGACCGTCGGTCTCATACAATGTCCAGCCTTCTCTGCACTGGCTGCCATCGGGTTTGGCGGGGCCGCTCACGTCCCTGCATTTGCGGAAATCGAAACTCGCCAGATGGCTGCTCGCCGCGAGAGCCGTCCAAACGACGCCGTTGCTGTCGACATCGACGCCGCGCGGATCGAACCCGGGCTCCGGTATTTTGAAGACGAGTGTTTTGCAACTCATTGGAGCATCGTTGCCGCGCTCCATGCGGACCAGATATCCAGGGAATTCCTCCGACGCACCCCATACGGCGCTATCCACCGGGCTCGGAACCACGCTATAGAGATTGTAGCTGACCATCGTGTCCAACTTCGGATCCAGAGAGCCAGCGGCCTGAGCGGCACCTCGCGCTCCGCGGGCGCCTCCTGCGGTGTCGCCCTGATACAAAACGTTCTCGACGGTTCCGCGTCCCTGCCTGAGGACGTTCCACGGGCGTGTAATCTTTCCATCACCATTCGTGTCGACCACCTGGCCACACCAGCCGACAGCAGCCTGCTCGGCCTTGATCTCGTCCTTCGTCTGGCCATAGACCTGATCGTAGATCTGGGTATCCACCCACCCAATTATCGGACCGCTGAGCTCGTTGAAATATACCGTCTCATTGGGATCGTTATCGAACTGAAGGTGATGGGTTGAGAAACACGTGTCGATCAGATTCCATCTTTGCGTCTTGGGATCATAGAAAGACGCCTGGCGTCCGCCGGTGCGCAGCGGATACCAGTCGGAATATTTGTTGGACGAATCATTGCACCATGCGGGGTCTTGATTCGGCCGGATCTTGGAGGTTGTCCATACGCGGCCCTTGCTGTCGAGCATCGGATTGTGCGGATCGGCGGGATTGTAGGGTGGATTTCCCCACAAATGCTCGTTGCCCCAGTGCAGCGACGCCATGACGGGTTTTGGGAAACGTGACGGAACAGAGTCTCTGGCTGCTCTTGTCGGGATATCGACCGAGTACGTGCTGTTCTCTTTTGGATCCAAGACCACCAGTTGGCCGTGCCCCGCAGATACGGCGTAGACAGGCCCGCCGGCATTCAGTGTGGGATGGTTCTTGTCGGTAGAAATCTCGTCGTGCATGAAGGAGTGATCATCCCCGACGTCCCACAGCGTTACGACTACGTTGCGCTCCACCCCTTTCGGACGCTCCGGAGCGGGCGGCACTTCGCCTTTAGCGATGCGATCGGTCCAGTCCGCGAACACCTTCAGCGAGGCATCGTGGCCCATGGTGTTCAATGTCGAATACATGGCATCGCCCCGAACGCCGCCGTGGAGCCGGCGATCCCAGGCATCGAACGACGCCTTGATGCTCGGCTCCACTTTGTACACATCATCGAGCGTGCGCGTCAGCCTGTTCCCGAGCTGATGACAGAAATTGCAGCCGGATTTCAGCGAGTTGATCCAGTGATTCTGCGTGAGCATGCCGGCGCCCACACCATTGCCTTGAGCGCCCGTGCCAGGGAAGAGATTCGGCGCGGGCGGCTGCATGAGCGAGAGCCAGTAGTTGCCCGGATACACCTGGGCCGCCTCTTGTGGCGTCTTCGCAGGATTCGCTTTCAGGGTCACGGAACTCGTTCCTGGCTTCATCTGGATCTTCGGTGAATCGACAAGACCGAATCCTCGGACCCAAACGCTGTAGTTCGCATTGGGCAATTCGGGCAACATGAAGCGGCCCTGATCATCAGTAACGACAATCTTGATGAAATTCGTCAGCAGATCTTTCGTCTCGGCAATGACCCAGACGCCAGCCTCGACCCCCTTGTCGCTACGGACCACACCTGTGATGTAGCCCGTCGCAGGCGGGACACTTCGTCTTGCCTGCAAGACGGCATTTGCCGGACTTGTGCCTATGGCCGCAAGCAAACCAATCAATCCGATGCAAAGCAGAGAAATCCGCGTCCTGGAGAGAGTGGACGTCCTCATTGAATCCTCCTATAGGTGTCCGATAGAGCTGTCAGCCGTGCAGTATAGGCGGCTGGGG
>WNEW01000758.1_pt1 | contig 15613 bp, 17 predicted proteins | sample 5399891 | NCBI WGS metagenome assembly WNEW01 (sample SAMN13153336, study PRJNA577476) | soil metagenome | isolation source: 40 cm grassland meadow soil pre-rain plot 5 | place: USA:California | collected 2015-09-08 | reverse complement strand
TCAGAGGGACGCGCCGGCTGGTTGGGCCAACGCCTTGCGGGATTGGCAGAAATGCCGCTATTCTCAGTGGCCCGGAATGAACGGGCGTTCAATCAGTCATTTCGTCGCGTAAGAGGAGACCCATGTTCGACTCCGTCGAGGACGTCCAGCAGCGCTTCAAGAACGCGCGGTACATCGCGAGCCGGCGGATCTCCACCGTCGTCTACCTGTCGGAGCGCATGGGACGTCCCGTTCTCATCGAGGGACCGGCCGGCGTGGGCAAGACGGAGCTGGCGAAGACGCTCGCCGATATCACCAGCCGGCCACTGATCCGGCTGCAGTGCTACGAGGGGCTCGACGAGGGCAAGGCCCTCTACGAGTGGAAGTACGCCAAGCAGCTGCTCTACACGCAGCTGCTCAAGGACCGGATCGGCGAGCTGATCGCGGACGCGCCCTCGCTGCCCGACGCCGTCGCCCGCATCGCCGGCCAGGACGACGCGTTCTTCTCGTTCCGGTTCCTCTCGCAGCGCCCGCTGCTGTTGGCGATCCAGTCCGATCAGCCGGTCGTGCTGCTCATCGACGAGATCGACAAGGCGGAGCCGGAGTTCGAGGCGTTCCTGCTCGAGGTGCTCTCGGACTTCCAGGTCTCGGTGCCGGAGCTCGGTACCGTGAAAGCCAAGCACGTGCCGCTCGTCGTGCTGACGTCCAACAATGCCCGCGAGCTGTCGGACGGGCTCAAGCGGCGCTGCCTGCACCTGTTCATCGATTTTCCCGCGCCGGCCGAGGAGCTCGAGATCATCCGCCTCAAGGTGCCGGAGATCCCCGCCAAGCTCGCCTCCGCGGTGGTGGCCGCCGTCCAGAAGATCCGCGCGCTCGAGCTGCGCAAGCCGCCGTCGGTCTCCGAGTCGCTCGACTGGGCGCGCTCGCTCGTGATCCTCAACGCGCAGGCCCTCGACCCCGCCCTCGTCGAGTCCACGCTGACCATGCTCCTGAAGTACGAAAAGGACCTCGAGCGCGTGAAAGGCGCCCTCGACAAAGTTCTGGCGCCGGCGCCATGAGTGCCGGCATCGAGGCGCGTCCGAATGCCGGAGCCCTGCGAAGGCCCTCCGACGGCAAATAATATGGACGAGAGGATCCTCGAGTTCATCGGCGACCTGCGGCGGGCCGAGCTGCGCATCTCCCCGTCGGAGGCGCTCGACGCGCTCGCCGCCAGCGCGGAGGTCGGCCTCGTCGACCGCGAGACGTTCAAGGCGACGCTGGCCGCCACGCTGGTCAAGGAATCGCGCGACCTCGAGACCTTCGAGCGGCTCTTCAATCTGTACTTCCTCGATCTCGAGGCGCTCGGCGAGGGCATCAAGAAAGCGCTCGGGCCCGAAGACCCGCGCGTCCAGGATCTGCTCGACCGGCTCGCCGACGAGGAGGGGCTCGAGCTCGACGACCTCACCGAGCTCCTGATGCGCGGCGAGGGCAGCGAGATGGAGATGGCCATCCGCGCGGGCGGCCAGAACGCCGGCCTCGAGCGGCTGATGTACTTCCTGCAGGTCGGCTACTTCTCGCGCAAGATCCAGGACAAGTTCGACTGGTCGGCCATCGAGCGCGACATCGAGAAGATCATGCGGATGCTGGAGGCCAAGGGGCTCGATCCCGGGCAGCTCGCGCGCATCCGCAACTATCTCGAGCTGCGGCTGGAGGCGTTCAACCGCATGATCCGCCAGCACGTCGAGCGCGAGCTGGAGCGCCGCGCCTACCGCCAGGGCGAGCGGCTCACGCGCGAGGTGCTATCCGACAAGCCGCTGTTCGCGCTGACGCCCGACGAGGTCGCGCAGATGAAGAACGTCGTGGCGCGGCTGGCGCGCAAGATCAAGGACGCGCTCGCGCTGCGGCAGCGGCAGGAGCAGAAGGGGCGGCTCGACACGCGCCGCACGATCCGCCGCAGCCTGTCCTACGGCGGCGTGCCCATGGAGGTCTTCCTCAAGCGGCGCCACCGCGAGAAGCCCAAGCTCGTCACCATCTGCGACGTCTCCGACTCCGTGCGCAACGCCTCGCGGTTCATGCTGCAGCTCGTGTGGAGCCTGCAGGAGTGCTTCAGCCGCGTGCGCTCCTTCGTCTTCGTCTCCGAGATCGCCGAGGTCACGCAGGCCTTCGCGACCTATCCCGTGGAGCGCGGCATCGAGTGGGCGCTGAAGGCGGCCCCGGTCGATTACCACTGCCGCTCGGACTTCGGCTTCGCCTTCAGCCGTTTCGCGAACAGCGAGCTCGAGTCGCTCGACCGGAAGACGACGATCCTGATCCTCGGCGACGCCCGGAACAACTACAACGACCCCCAGGGATGGGCGCTGCGGCTGATCCGGGAGCGCGTGAAGGGCATCATCTGGCTCAACCCCGAGGGGCAGTGGGGCTGGGGCATCGGTGACAGCGTGATGCCGACGTACGCGCCGTCCTGCGACCTCGTGCGGGAATGCCGCACGATCGGCCAGCTCGGGGAGGTCGTCGACAATCTCGTGCACCACTGGTGGCGGCGCGGTCGCTGATGGCCTGACCGTTGCACCAGCGTGGGGTGATGCGCCACTTCGTGATCGGCGTGCTGCTCGCCCTCGCCATCGCGTTGCCGGCCACGTTCGTTGCCCCGCCCACCGTCCCCGCCGAGGACGACTGCAAGGTGATCGAGGATTTCCGCCACGCCCGGGTCGGCGAGTTTCCCACCGACTGGAAGGCGCGCAAGGAGGCGGCAAAGAAGGTGTACGCGGCGCAGGAAGAAGACGGCAAGCGCTTCCTGCGCGCCGTGTCCAAGGGCCTCGGGATCCAGGCGGCGCGCGAGGTGCAGGGCTGGGATCTCACGGCGTACCCGATGCTGGCGTGGTCGTGGCGGCCTCGCCAGTTCCCCAAGGCCGCCGACGAGCGCGAGGAGCCCACCAACGACAGCGCGCTCGCCGTCTACATGCTCGTGCCGCACTCGAAGGTCGCCGGTCCCAAGGCCGTCAAGTACATCTGGAGCGAGAAGGTGCCCGTCGGCACGCATCTGACGTCCAACGGCGGCCTCACCCAGGTGCGCGTGCTGCGCAGCGGCCGCGAGGGCCTCGGCGAGTGGCGGCAGGAAAAGGTCAACGTGCTCGAGGACTACCGCCGATACTTCGACGTGAAGGAGCCGCCCAAGCCCATCGGCATCGCGGTGCTCACGGATGCCGACGCGACGAAGTCCTCCGCCGCCGGCGACTACGCCGAGTTCAAGATCTGCCGCAAGTGAGCCTCAGCGCCGCGGCCTGAACGGCGCCAGGGCCGTGCGCAGCGCGCCAAGCGTGTAGGGCTTGGCGATCACGAAGGCCACGTGGCTCGCCTCCTCGGCGCTGAAGTCCGCCGACGAGGTCCACCCGCTGATCAAGCCCACGGGGAGGTCCGGCTGCCGCGTGCGCAGCGCGCGCGCCAGCTCCCAGCCCGTCATGCCGGGCATGCCGAGATCGGTGATGACGACGTCCACGCGCTCGCCGTCGTCCAGGAGCGTCAGCGCCTCGCGGGGGCCGCCCGCCTTCAGCACGGTGTGGCTGTCCTCGGCCAGCGAATCGGCCAGCGCGTCGAGCACCGATGGCGCGTCGTCGACCACGAGGATCCTCAGCGGCGCCACCGGCGACGGTGCGAGCGGCACGGTGTCCGGGGGCGGCGTCACGCCGGGGCGCGGGATGCGCAGCGTCACCACGGTGCCGCGGCCCTCGGTGCTCGCGATGTCCATCTCTCCGCGGTGGCGCTGCACGACGCCGAGACTGACGCTGAGCCCCAGTCCCACGCCCTTGGGACCCTTGGTCGTGAAGAACGGCTCGAGCGCGCGCTGGCGCGTGTCGGCGCTCATGCCGGTGCCCGTGTCACCGACCGAGCCATAGACCCAGCCGTCCTCGACCCACGTGCGGACGGTGAGACAGCCGCCGTCGGGCATCGCGTCGAGCGCGTTGAGCACGAGGTTCATGAGCACCTCGCGCAGCGGCGCCGGCTCGCCCGCCACCACCACGTCCTCCCCCGCCTCGAACCGGATGTCGACCATCACCTTGCGCAGCTGCGCGGCGTCCTGCCAGCGCGGCCGCGTCAGCTCGATCACGTCGGCGGCGATGTCGTTCAGGTCCACGCGCGTGGTCTCGGGCACCGGCTGGGCGGCCGAGAAACCGAGCACGCGGCGCACGACTTCCGCGGCGTCGCCGACGGCGCGCTCCGCCGTCTCCAGCGGTTTGCGCAGCACCGGATCATGGGCGCGCATGAGCAGCAGCTGCAGCCGGCCGGACACCACGGCGAGGAGGTTGTTGAGATGATGCGCCATGCCGGAGGCCATCTGGCCGAGTGCCCGCACCGTCTCGCCCTCGACCAGCCGCGTCTGCGCGGTGCGCAGGTCCTCGACGACCTTCTGCAGCCGCTCGGTGGTCAGCCGGGAGTCCTCCAGGAGGCGCGCGTTGTCGAGGGCGTACGCGACGTGCGCGATCAGCGTGCTGAGGAACTGCAGGTCCATCGGCGAGAACGCGCGGGGGTCCAGCGGCGACGCCTCGCCCTTGGCGAGGACGATGACGCCGATGATGCGGTCCTCGACGCGGATGGGCAGGCACACGAGCGCGTCAGCGTCGGCCAGCTGCTGCTCTCCGAGCTGCGCGACCTTGCCCGCGAGGCCGTCGCCCAGGGCCACCTCGGCGCCGACCGGCAGCTCGCCGGCGTCGCCGCGCGCGGCCACCACGCGCAGCACGCCGCGCTTGCGGTCGAGCAGCATGATCGAGCCGGTGGCCGCGCGCACCGTGCGCATCGTCCGCTCGAGCACGAGCGCGAGCAGCTGCTGCATGTTGGGCACGCGCGCCGCCAGCTCCACGACCTCGTTCAGGGCGCCGAGCTTGAACACGAGGTCCTCGAGCCGCGCGGTCGAGCCGCGCAGGTCGTCGAGCATGCGCGCGAACGCGTCGCCGATCTGGCTGATCTCGGTGACGCGCCCGACGCCGGGCACGACACCGGCGTCCGTGGCGTGACGCGCAGGATCCCCCGGGCCGGCGAGCGCACCGGCCAGCCGCGCCACGCGATCCACCATGAGCCGGAACAGCACGAACCCAAGGACCGCCATCGCGACGGCCACGAGGACGGCGGCCTGCGCCTCGAAAGTCCAGAGGGCGCCGCTGCGCTGGAGGACGAACACGGCGAGCAGCAGCGGCAGGAGCGCGGCGAGCGCGAACACGATCGACGCCGCCTCGCGCAGGCCGACGCTGTCGCTGAAGACGCGGCCGAGCTTCATGCAGAACCATTGTAGGTGAGGGCGCCGCCGCCACGCGCGCCGATGATGGCGGCCCGCGTGACGGGCCCGACGGTTAGTCCGCGCGGCCCTCGCGGAGGCGCGCGCAGTGGTCGACGTTGTCGGCGCGCGCGGTGAACCACACGTAGTCGAACGGCAGGCGGGCGCCGCCGCCGAAGCGCGCGCCGTAGTCTGCCGGCGTCGTCCAGCCGTCGGCGACTTCCACCCAGGCGACGCTGACCACGCGCGCCTCGGGCGCGAGCAGCGCCAGCGCGCGCGGCACCGCGTCCGTTCGCACGTGGCCCGCGCCCGCGATCAACACGGCGCCGTCGCGCTGGCCCGCCACGAGCCGCTCGGCCATCTCCGCGTCCCGCGCGCGCTGCGCCGTCACCATGCCCGGGACGAGCGTGTCGGGCAGCGCGCTGCAGTGCGCGGCGCGAATCTCCTCTTCGAGCGCGGCCTGCGCGGGCGCCGGCCGGTCCAGCGCGTGCCGGCGCACGAGCGCGGGATCGAGCGCGCCGAGGTCGCCGCGCGCCACGGCGCGGGCCGCCGTCGCCGGCAGATTGGCGGCGACGATCGGCAGCCCGGCCGCCAGCGCGTTCTCGGCGATCGGCTGGTAGAGGCGCCACGCCGGCCAGCCGGAGGCACGCCAGCCCACGGCGTCGCCGAGGCCGGCCGCGTCGCGGGGCGCCGCCGCCAGGTGACGCGCGAGCGCGGGCGCCTGCGTCGTGTCGAGCATCTCGAGCGCGACGGCGGGCCGCCGGCCGGCCTCGACCATCCGGCGCAGCAGCCACGCCTGGAACTGGTGGTGCTCGGGATGATCGTGACGCTCGCCGAGCAGCGCGAACCGCGCCGCGCTCACCGCCGTCGCCAGCGTGTCCAGCGTCACGAAGCGGCTGTGCGTCACGTCCCAGACGCGTCCGGTGAGGGGGTGGTCGTAGCCGAGCCCCGGCGCCGCCGGCTCGACCGCGCTCGCGGCGGAGGTCAGCGCCAGGACGAGCACGAGCGGAACGAAGCGGCGCCCGATCACAGAGCCAGCATACCCGCGCCGTGATAGCCTCGCCCGTATGAGCCGCCGAACGGCATGCGGAGCGCGCGCGATGCGCGGGCGTGCGGAGCCACCCGCATCTCGAACAGCCCACCCTCGGCACGAGCCGGCCTCGCGGCCCCCGCGCCAATGACCGGGCGTGCGGAGCCACCCCGCATCTCGAGCAGCCCACCCTCGGCACAAGCCGGCCTCGCGGCCCCCGCTCCAATAGATCCAATAGAAGCCCTCTACGAGAAAGGTTTCACCGACGGCCTGCCGGTCGTGCCGCCGACGCGCGAGCGCGTCGAGCGCGCCGTCGAGGCGAGCGGACGCGCAGGCGATGAGCTGGTCGCGCTCGTGCCGCCCAATTACGGGCGCGCCACCGTCGAGAAGATCAGCGTCAACGCGGTGATGGCCGGCTGCCGTCCCGAGTACCTGCCCGTCGTGCTCGCCGCCGTCGAGGCGGTCTGCGACGAGGCGTTCGACCTGCACGGCGTGTCGGCGACGACCAACGCGCCGGCGCCGCTCGTCGTCGTGAACGGGCCGATCCGCCGCGCGCTGGACATCAACTGCGGGGCCGGCCTCTTCGGCCCCGGCTGGCGCGCCAACGCCACGATCGGCCGCGCCCTGCGGCTGGTGTGCGTCAACATCGGCGGTGCGCGGCCGGGCGTCGTGAGCATGTCGACGTTCGCCCATCCGGGGCGCTACACGTACTGCATCGGCGAGCACGAGGAGGCGAGCCCGTGGGAATCGCTGGCCGTCGAGCACGGCTTCGCCGCGACGGATGACACGGTGGCGCTGCTCGCCGCCGACGCGCCGCTCACCGTGTACGATCAGCGCAGCCGCACCGCGCGGGACCTGCTCGCCACCGTGGCCGCCAGCATGGCGGTGATCGAGCACCACAAGATGACCCACTGGGGCGATACGCTGCTCGTGTTCTCGCCCGAGCACGCGGCCGTCGTCGCCGGCGACGGCTGGTCCAAGGCCGACGTGCGCCGCTTCCTCTTCGAGCGGCTGCAGCGTCCGGTGCACGAGCTCGTGCCGGGAAACAACGGCGGCGACGGGCTGCCCGAGCACGTGCTGCGCAAGTTCGCCGATCCCGAGCACGACGCGACGCCGATTCCGAAGTTTCGCGCGCCGGAGCACATCAAGATTCTCGTGGCGGGCGGGACCGCCGGCCGGTTCTCGGCGGTGGTGCCCGGCTGGACGTTCTCGAAAGGCAGCAACCTCGTGATGAGGAGGATCCGATGACCGAATATCTCGACCCCACCGATTCCGTGGCCGTGCCGCGCAAGACGGCGCCCCGGCCGTCCAGCCTCGACGGCAAGGTGATCACCCTGCTCGACATCTCGAAAGCCAAGGGCGATCACCTGCTGGACCGCATCGAGGAGCTGCTGCGCGAGCGCGCGACGCCCAAGGCCATCGTGCGCAAGAAGAAGCCGACGTTCGCGCGGCCGGCGCCCGACCCGCTGCGCGACGAGATCGTGCGCGGCACCGACGTGCTGATCGAGGCGCTCGCCGACTGAGGGTCCTGCACCACGTGCAGTGTGCACGACGGCGTGTTCTTCGAGGACCAGGGGATTCCCACGGCGACGATCATCTCGACGGAGTTCGCACGCGCCGCGAAGGCGCAGGCGGAGGCGCTGGGCGCGAGCGGCTACCGCACGGTCATGGTGCAGCATCCGATCCAGCCGCTCACCCGCGACGAGGTCCGCGCGCTGGCCGACAAGGCGTTCGACGACGTGCTCGCCCGCGTGACCGCGTGAGCGGCTGATGCTGGTCGGCGCGTTCGCGTGCGCGCACACCCCGCAGCTCATCGCGCGGCCGGAGACGGAGGACCGCGAGCTCGTCCTGCGGGTGCACGCCGCCTTCGCGCGCGTGAAGCGGCGGCTGGCGATGCTGCGGCCCGACGCCATCGCCGTGGTGGCCGGTGATCACGTCGAGGCCTTCTTCCTCGACGCGGTGCCGGCCCTGGCCGTCTACGCGGGCGTCGAGGCCGCGGGCACCTTCGGCCCGTACGAGTTTCGGTATCCGATCCACGAGCCGCTCGCGCGCGCGATCGTCGAGCAGGGGATCGAGCGCGGCTTCGACCTGCTCTACACGCAGCGCGCGCGGCTCGATTACGCGTTCTTCGTGCCGCTGCACTTCACGATGCCGGCGCCGGCGGTGCCGATCGTCCCGCTGCACGTCAACGTCTACCTGCCGCCGCAGCCCACGCCACGCCGCTGCCACGCATGGGGCCAGGCGCTCGGCGAGATCCTCGGCTCGCGGCCCGAGCGCGTGGTGCTGATGGCCTCGGGCGGGATGTCGCACTACCCCGGGACCGATCGCTACGGGTCGCCGGACTTCGACTGGGACCGGCGCGTGCTCGACGCACTGCGCGACGGCCGCGGCGTCGAGCTGGCGGCGCTCACCGGCGAAGAGCTGGACAAGGCGGGCAACGTCGAGCTGCGGACGTGGATCACCGTGCTCGGCGCTGTCGGCAGGGCCAAGGCCGAGATCTATTGCTACGAACCGTCCTGGCACCACGGCAACGCCGTGGTGGAATGGACATGCGAGCCGCAGAACGTCGTGGGGCTGGGGCCCCACCGCTCGAGGCGAGCCTATGAGTGACCCCGCGATGAGCGAGACGCACTATCGCTTCCCGCCCGCCGCCGCGTACCCGCTCAACCGCTGCCTCTACGCGCTGAAGTCGGACGACGCCTTCCGCGCGCGCTTTGTCGACGACGCGCGGGCCGCGATGGCCGAGCACGGCCTCGATGCGGAGGCCCAGGCCGCGCTGCTCGCCGCCGACCGCGACGCGCTGGTCGCGCGCGGCGCGCACCCCTATCTGGTGTTCATGGCCGAGCTGCGCCTGCGAATGGCGCGCGGCACGAGCACGTTCGAGTATTTCTGAGTTCGTGCGCCGCGCGCGCGTCCGCTACGCGAAGGCGTTCTTCGATCTCCAGCTTCGATTTGCGCACACGGTCATGACGCTCTCGGGGCTTCCCCTCTCACGCGTGCTCCTCGAGTACACCAATCTCTACATTCGGTTCGGCCTGGGACGCGATTTCGACGCCGAGCATCCGACATGGCAAGCGTACCTCGCCGGCCTGAAGGGCGGGCCGGACATCCACGAATGGACGTATGACTTCTACGTGACGCGACACCATGCGATGGCCGGGCCCACCGTCGTGGCGACCGTCGGGTGCTTTTCGTACGCTCCGTTGAGCGCCGAGCGGATCCGGCTGCACTTCCACAATGCCGAAGCGGAGGGGCACTCGCCGCTGGCGATCGAACGCGTCAGCCGGCGAATGGCGGAGCTGGCCGGCCTCTTCGAGGGTGTCAAGCGAACCTCGCGCCCCCCTCTGCGAGTGGTCGGCGCGTCGTGGCTGTACAACCTCGAGGCGTATCGCCGCCTGTTCCCGGTCTCGTATGTGGCCACGGCGCGCGCGATCCCCGGTCGGTTTCAGCATCTGCCCCTGTGGGGACAGTTTCTGGATCGGCACGGAGCGCTTAGAGAAACGGTGACGCGCGAGTTCCTGGACCGTCTCGAGCGCCAGTCGAGCATCGACGGCCTCGACCACTGCTTTCCGTTTCAAGCGCTCTCGGTCGAGGCTCCCGCGCAGGACTTCTACGACTTCTACGGACTCTCGTGACCGGCCGCGGCTCTACTCCGTCAGCCGCCAGACCCTCGCTTGCGGCGGCTCGTCGGTCAGCGTGAACTGCGGCAGCGCCATGGCCTCGCCGAGATCCTGAAAGACGACGCGCACGCGGCGGCCGATGGCCACCTCCTTGGCGTCCTCGAACGTGACGGCGTCCGGCTTCACGAGATTGCCGATGATGCGTAGCGCCTCGTCGGCCGTGGGGCGTCCGCGCTGCTCGTCGAGCTCGACCAGCACGACGGAGTACGGCGTCGCGTCCTTGAAGCCGGGCTGGATGGCGTGCACGACCGTCTCGTACGAATAGATGGTCCCGCGGCCGCTGACCTCCTTCCACGTCCAGCCGAGGTCCATGCACCACGGACACGCGTGCATCGCCGGATAGCGCAGCAGGCCGCACGCCTTGCAGGCGCGCAGCATCAGCCGGTGCTGGCGCGCGTGGACGTAGTACTCCTTCCACTCGCTGTCGTTGTCGGGAACGATCAGCGCCATGCCGCGGTAGGTGACGGGCTGGGGCATCGCTATCTCCTCATGATCAGGGCCGAGCCCGTGGCCGGCATCGCCCAGCCGAGGTTCATCGTGATCTCGGCGTCGCGCACCTGGCGGCACTTGCCCACCGCATAGTCGTAGCTGTGCTTGCCGTCGGCGGCGCCGGGGCACGTATCGTCGACGGTGCCGCGCAGCTGCCGGACGTTCTCGATCACCATCGACATGCCGTGCGTGTAACCCTCGCACAGGTGGCCGCCCGACGTGTTGTTGGGCCGCTTGCCGCCCAGCTCGATGATCCCGCTCGACACGTACGCGCCGCCCTCGCCCTTCTTGCAGAAGCCGTACTCCTCGAGCTGGAGCATCGTCGTGAACGTGAAGGCGTCGTACGAGCCGGTGACGTCCACGTCCTCGGGGCCGATGCCGGCCTGGCCGAAGACGATGTCCTTCGCGTAGTAACCCGCCACGCGCGAGATCGGACCGTGCACCCAGTGGAAGTCCACGCGCGGCTTGGACACGCGTCCGGCCACGCCCATGAGGTACGCGGGGCGGGCCTTGAGATCGCGCGCGCGCTCGACCGAGGTGACGATGACGCACGTCGCGTTGTCGGTCTCGAGACAGCAGTCGAGCAGGTGCAGCGGCTTGACGATCCAGCGCGAGCCGACGACGTCCTGCACCGTCACGCGCTCCTTCTGGATGGCCTTGGGGTTCTGCGAGGCGTGCTTGCTGTGCGCGACCTTGACGTGCGCGACCTGCTCGGACGTCGTGCCGTACTCGTACATGTGGCGCATGAAGGTGAAGGCGAAGGTCTGGCCGGCGCTGCGCATGCCGAAGGGCACCTGGGCGAGATCCATCCCGCGCACCGGCTGCGCGGCGCGCGCGCCGGTGCCGCCGATGCGGAATTCGGAGTAGCCGTTCATCGAGCGGTAGATCGCCACGGTGTGGCACATGCCCGCCTCGATGGCGCCCATGGCGAGGCCGATGAGCGCCTCGGTGGAGGAGCCGCCGCCCATCACGTCCATGTAAAAGTTCAGACGAATGCCGAGGTCGGGCGCGACGTGGGGGGCGAACGTCGAGTCGCCCCCCTGATAGTCGAGCATGCCGTCGACGTCGGAGGCGCGCAGGCCGGCGTCGAGGATGGCCTTCCGCACCGCCTCCACGGCCATCGCGCGCGTCGTCCGGCCGGAGCCACGCGAGTACTCCGTCTCGCCGACACCGACGATGCAGTACTTGTCGCGGAGCGTCTTCATCGCCACGGGCGGGCTCCTTTGGCTCGGATCAGATGAGGCGGCCGAGCGGGCCGAGGTCGAGATTGAGATCTTCGGGAGCGAGGCCGAAGCGGCGGCCGATGTCGCGGATCGTTTCTTCCAGCCGCATGAGCGCCTGTCCCACGTCCTCCGTCTCCGCGGGCGTGAGCGTGCCGGCCTCCATGCGGCGGATCGCCTGGCGCTCCATGAGCTGCCGCAGGAACTCCACGAGCGTGAGCACGAGCCGCGCGACCGAGCGCTGCACATCCTCGGGATCGGCGTTCCAGCGCGGCGGCGAGAATTCGCCCACGCGCCGCTCGAGCTCCGCGCGCAGCGACTCGATCTCGCGCACGTGCAGCGACGGCTGGCGTGGCCGACGGGATGGCGGCGTCATCCGAGCGCCTCCGGCGCGAACGCGTAGGGCGGCCACGGCCCGGTCGCGACGACGCGAACCGAATCCAGCGTCGCGTCGTCGATCGCGGCCTGATACGCGGCGGCGGCGCCGCGGTCGACGAGATGGTAGACGCTGGCGAGGAGCGGCGGCGCATCGTGCCGCGTGACGCGCTCGGCGCGCACGAGCGGCTGCAGAGCCGGCCGCAGCGGCGCCAGCTCCGGGGCCTCGCGCGCCTGGCGCCACTCGGCGCGGCGCGCGGCGAGGTAGCGGGCGCCGGGACCGAGATCCTCGGGTGGCACGTCGTCGGGGGCCGCGTCGGCGCGCGCGGGCGCGTCGCCGAGCACGCGGAGCGTCATCTGCTCGCGCCCGGCCACCAGCGCCAGCGCCTCTCTCAGCTCGGCCGCGCGCGCCGCGAGGAGGTCGTTCAAACTGGATTCCGACAGGAGCGAGCCGAAGCGCACGGGGAGGATCGCGTCGACGGCGTCCGCGAGCCGCCGGACCACCGCGTCGTGCGCGCGCAGCGTCGCCTCGCTGACCGCCGGCCGCTCCGTCATGTCGCCCACGGCGGCGACGACGTCGCCCACGCGCACGACGCGCAGCGGCTCCTCGCGCAGCCCGGCGCCGGCGCCGGGCCGCGGCGCCTGGCCGAGCAGCGCGTAGACGTACACGTCGCTCATGGCCGCCGCTCCGGCGGCTCGCGCCGCGGCGCGGGCCGGGTCGCCGGCGGCTCCTCCTGGGCGGCGAGCAGGCGGTCCGCGGTGCACAGCAACACCGACAACCGTGCGTAGATGAGGTCGACGCCGGCGAGGCCGAGGACGACGTCGCCGGTGAGGACGACGCCCTTCGTCAGCAGATTGTCGACGACCTCGAGCAGCGACGTGTCCGTGGTGGCGAAGATCGCGCGCGCCTCGTCGCGCGTCAGTGGCCGCCGGCTCATCCTTCGTCGTGGGGGGCCCCGACATGGCCCCCCACCCCCCTCAACGCTCGGACGCGCCCCGGCGGAGCCGGGGCGCGCCTCGGGATCGGCCCAGGATGTCTCATCGCACACCCGCCACGAAGTTGTACGGCGGCCATGGGCCGGAGAGCGTCAGCTCGTAGCCGTGACGGGCCAGGCGCGCCGCGGTGGCGCGCGCGACCTTCTTGAAGCGCGCCAGCCGCGCCGGCGTCAGCAGAAACGCGGCGTCGAGCACGAGCCGCGCGGCGCCCTCGACGGCGTCGGGGGGCCGGCGCCGCGCGTCGTCGCAGATGCCGGCGAGCGACTCGAACGCCTCCTCCACGTCCTCGCGGCCGCGCACGAGCGCCTCGCGCACGGCCTGCTGCTGCTCCTTCTTCAACACGAGAAAGCGCGTGCCCGAGCTGACCCCGGCCGTCGCTCGCCGCGCCGTCTTGACCCGGCGGCGCCGTGCCTTGGCCTCGTCGAGGCGCACGCGCACGCCCCACTCCTGGCGACCGGCGACGCGGCCGATCGCGCGGTCGACGGTCGGCCGCATCCGCCGGATGTGCTCCGCCGCGCGCTCGTCACCGTTGAACAGCGTGAACAGCTTCAGCGGGATGGTCGTCGCCGCGCGCGCCGCGAACTCCACGACCGCCTCGTGGGCCGCGGCGCACGCGGCCACCCACTCGAGGTCCCGCAGGCGCGCCTCGAGCGGCGCGCTGCCGTAGCGGGCGAGGGGCGCGTCGGCCACGACGAGCCACAGGCCGTCGCCGGCGTCGAGCGCGCGCACGCGTCCGGTGCCGGGCAGGCCGCGCGGCGCGCGCGTCAGCAGCGGCGCGTGCGCGCGCCGCACCAGGCAGTACACGTACGTCGCACTCTCGTCCTTGTCGCTCATCTTGACCGCTCGTGCCACCGCCACCTCCGCAGCCACCGTGCGAGGCCCGTCACCCCGCGCGGCGGGGGCGCCTCGATCGGAGCCGAGATCATAGCGTACCGCCGACCGGCGGCCGAGCGAACGGCGGCGCCGAGGGCGGCGATCTCGCGCGCCTCGGCGGCCGCGGCGCGCCGGCAGCGCTCGCAGCCGGTCGGGGTGACGGTGTTGACGAGCACGGCGCCCACGGCGATGCCGGGCCGGCGCAGGCCGCGCAGCAGCCGCGCGGTCTCGAGCCGCGGCAGCGCGGCGGGCCGCGTGACGGCCACCACCCGCGTGCGCGCGGGATCACGCAGCAGCGCCGCCAGCTCGCGCAGGTCGCGCGCGACCTCGAGCAGGTCCGAGGCCAGCTCGCCGAGACCCACCACCGCGCGGTACTTCAGAAGAATGGCCAGGAGCGCGTGGACCCACTCGAGCGCGGCGTCCGGCATGGCGAGCAGCCGCAACGCGTGACCCGTGGGCGCCGTGTCGAGCACGACGACGTCGTACGCGGCGTGCTCGCGCCCGAGCAGCGCGTCGACGAGCGAAAGAATACCGAACAGCTCGTCGAGGCCCGGCGGGGCGAGGTCGATCAGCTCGCGGACGACGTCGCGGTCGTAGGCGACGTCGAAGCGCGAGCCGCGCAGGAGCGCGTCGAAGACCTCGTCCACGGAGGCGCGATAGCGCTCGCGCCGCACCGCGAAGGCCGCCGCCGCGTCGAGTTCGCGGGCGAACACACCGGGCGCGCCCGGCAGCGGACGCTCGTCGTCGGCGAGCGGCACGCCGAGCGCGTCACCGAGCGAATGGGCGGGGTCCGTCGAGAGCGCCAGCAGGCGCGCGCCGGGCCGGCGCTCGGCGAGAGCGAGGGCGACGGCCGCCGCCGCCGTGGTCTTGCCGACACCGCCCTTGCCGGCGAACGCGAGCACCCGCACGCCCGGCGGCGCCAGCGTGTCGAGCCACTCGGGCGCGGCGGCGACCGCCGAAGGAGCGCGCGCGCGATCAGCGCGGCGGGCCCCGCCGCCGCCCCGCTGCCCGGCGCTCCTCGTCGGCTCTACCGAGATCTGACCGCGGGGTTCGCCGCGCCGGCGGCGCGCGAGCGTCGCGCCCATACGCCGCAGCGCGGCCACGCCGCGTGGCTCGCGCTCGAGCGCCGGCAGCAGGGCGAGCCGGCGACCCGGAAACAGCGCGGGCAGCTGGCGGATCACCTCGTGCTCCGCCGCGGCGCGCGCGGCGCAGAGCTCGCAGGCGCCGCCGGCCGGGGTGACGCGGTTGACGGCGATCTCGTCCACGGCGATCCCGGCCTCTTCGAGCGCGCCGATGCCGTCGCGCGTTTCCTCGAGCGCGAGGGGCTCGGCCAGCAGCACCCAGGTGAACCGGCAGCGCGCGGGATCGCGCAGCAGCGCGTGCAGGGCGCGCGCCTGATCCTCGATCTCGGCGACGAGCGCGTCGGCCGCGTCGCGCCGGTGGCTGCCGGCGAGGCTCTCGCCGAGGAACTGATGCTTGGCGAGCATGTCGGTGAGCACGCCGGCGATCCGCGCGAGGGTGTCGGGCATGGCGAGCAGGCGCAGCGTGTGCCCCGTGGGCGCCGTGTCGACCACCACGTCCCGGGTTATTTGGCTCGCCTCGGCCGTGGAACGGCATGCGGCTCGCACGGCCACTCGAGGAGCGGCCCTGGCCAGGCGGTGCAGCTCGATGAGGCCGATCAGCTCGTCGACGCCGGGCAGGGAGAGCGCCAGCAGCCGGTCGACGT
>WNEW01000757.1_pt1 | contig 15621 bp, 11 predicted proteins | sample 5399891 | NCBI WGS metagenome assembly WNEW01 (sample SAMN13153336, study PRJNA577476) | soil metagenome | isolation source: 40 cm grassland meadow soil pre-rain plot 5 | place: USA:California | collected 2015-09-08 | reverse complement strand
CCGCCCAGCGCCGCCGCGCCTGCTCCCGGATGCTCCGCATCAGATGGGACTTGAGCTCCTTGTGCACCGCCCACAGGGCGATGCCGTCCAGCTCGAGGACCTCGTCCCAGAACGCCGGGTCATCCACGCGCGCGAGCCAATCCGGCCCGAAACGCGAGTCGAACAGGGTCAGGATCCGGTTCGCCATCCAGGTGGCGACGTGGACGCCGTTCGTGACGTGGCCGATCGGCACGCGCGCGACCTCGCGGTCGGGCCACAGCGGGGCCCAGATGCGGCGGGACTCTTCCCCATGGCGGCGCGACACTGCGCTGACCCGCGCCGAAAGGCGGATAGCCGCGACGGGCATATGAAAGCGGTCGTGGTCGGCCACCGGATGATGGCCGAGGCGGAAGAAGGCCTCGCGGCTGACCCCCATCTCCTGCCACACCGGGCCGATGCACTGCTCCACCTGCTCGAGCGAGAACGTATCGTGCCCCGCGGGTACCGGCGTGTGGGTCGTGAAGACGCTCGTCGCGCGCACCCGGCGCACGGCTTCCGCGAACGAGGTCCCTCGGGTCACGAGCTCTCGCACCCGCTCGACCAGCATGAAGGCGGCGTGTCCTTCGTTCGCGTGCCAGGCGGCCGGGTCGTATCCCAGGACATGCAGCACTCGCACGCCGCCCACGCCGAGGATCCATTCCTGCCGCAGCCGCAGCTCGGGCCCGCCGGCGTAGAGCCGATGGCAGAGCCCGCGGTCCGCGGGATCGTTTTGCTCGAGGTCGGTATCCAGAAGAAAGATCGGGACGCGGCCCACCATCACACGCCAGGCGCCGACGCTCACGTGGCGCCCGGACATTCGGACTGTGGCGAGGCACGGATCGCCCTTTGGCCCGCGCACCGGCTGCAACGGGGTCGCGGCCCGGTCGAAGCGCTCCTCCGCATCCTCCTGCCATCCGTCGAGCCGTAGTCGCTGGTCCGAGTATCCCTTCGTGTAGAACAGCCCGACGCCGACGAGCGGGACGCCCAGGTCAGACGCCGCCTTGCACTGGTCGCCGGCGAGGACGCCGAGACCCCCGGAGTAGATCGGCACCGAGGCATGCAGCCCGAACTCGGCGCAGAAATACGCGATCGGCCGGTTGACGAACTCGGGATACGAGGCGGCGAACCAGGTGCCGGCGGACGTCGCGTCGCGCGCGGCCGCAGCGGCGACGGCGTCGTACAGGCGCAGGAACTCGGGGTCCGTTGCGCAGGCGGCGAGCCGCACGGCGTCGACGCGTCGCAGCAGCTCGATGGGATTGTGCCGGGTGAGGTGCCACAGCGCCGCATCGAGCAGGCGGAACAACGCCCGCGCGTTGCGGTTCCAGCTCCACGACAGGTTGGCGGCGACGCCGGCCAGTCCCCCGATCCTTCCGGGGAGGGCTAGGCCGCTGGGGGGGGGGTGGGTCATCCCGCCTGCAAGCTAAGGCGGGGCGGATGTGCCTGGGAAGCGCGCCACGCAGGAGCGGGCCCGCCCCGGCCCAACGGTCGCGCGTTCGAGTGACCCGACACAATGGTCACAGGCTGAGACGCCCGCACGTTACGCCGGCGCGCCGGGCGACGTCTTTACGCAGGGAAGCAGTCCAACCCTCCCTCACAACCGAACGGCACCCAACGTTGCTTGCGACCGCAGCGCGCCCTCGGCTTCACCGGACTCTGGCCGGCGCCGACGTGACGGTCATCGTCCCCGCCTACAACGAGGCGGCGAGCGTGGCCGACACGATCCAGAGCCTCCAGGCCCAAACCGAACGGCCGTTCGAAATCATCGTGGTGGACGACTGCTCCACGGACGGCACCGGCGACGTGGCCCGCGCGCTGGGCGTGACGGTCGTCCGGCCGCCGCACAACACCGGGTCCAAGGCGGGCGCGCAGAGCTTCGGGCTGCGTCGCGTCCGCACACTGCTCACCGTCGCGATCGATGCCGACACGGTGCTCGCGCCGGACGCCCTCGAGCGGCTGCTCCCGGCGTTCGAGCGACCGGAGGTCGCGGCGGCGTGCGGGTTCGTGCTGCCGCAACGCGTGCGCAGCGTGTGGGAGCGGGGGCGCTACATCGAGTACTTGTTCGCCTTCACCTTCTACAAGCAGCTGCAAGAGTACTACGGCAAGCCGCTCATCTCCTCGGGCTGCTTCTCGATGTACCGCACGGCCATCCTGCGGGAGCAGGGCGGTTGGTCCGATCGCACGATGGCCGAGGACATGGACCTGACGTGGAGCCTGTATCAGGGAGGCCACGCGGTGCGCTTCGTGCCCGAGGCGGTGTGCTACCCGATCGAGCCCCGCACCTTCACCTTGATGGCGACGCAGCTGCGCCGCTGGTCGCACGGGTTCGTCCAGAACGTGCGACTGCACTGGCGCGGCCTGCTCACCGTGCCGTATCTCCGCTCCGCTGTGGCCGTAGCGTTCTGGGACGCGACGATCGCCGCCGCCGTGTACCTTCTGCTGCTGCCGCTCCTCGCCGTCGTGCTCCGGAGCCCCTGGATCCTGCTCGGCTACGTGATCGACGCCCCCGCCGTGCTCGTCCCCGTGCTCGCCGGCGCGGCCCGCCGCCGGGAGATCCGCCGCGCGCTAGCGAGCGTCCCCGCGTTCTTCGTGCTGCGCACCGTGAACGCGCTCTTCTTCCTGCGCGCGGTGTGCGCCGAGCTCGTGCTCGGCCGCTCGCTGCGCGTGTACGAGAAGGGGCACTGACGATGTCAGTCGGAATGCCGGGGACAGGGATCGGCGGGATGTTCTACCTGCTGAGCGCGCTCGCGACGCCGCTGTCCGAAGCGTCCCGCCGGATGCGGCGAGGAGCCGCGGAAGCCGACGCCGGCGGTTGGCGCCCGGTGGCCGGCCAGACGGCCCTGGCGGGCGGCATCCTCGCGGGGATGTGGGCGACGGGCTGGCTGCTCGGGGTCGCGCTGCACGCGGCGCACTCGGTCGGGAGGCTGCTGGCCGGACCGCCTCCGAGCAACGCACTCCGCACCGCCGCGCTGCTGCTGTCGTTCGGTACGCTCGCTACAGTGCTGCTCGGCGTCGAGCTGCTGCGGCTCTGGTTCCACCGCAGGCCGGACGAGCGTGCGCGTGCAGCTGAGCCGATCGCGCGCCCCAGCCGGATAGTCGCGGTGGGCGCCGGTCGCCGCCGGACGCGGACGTTCTTTGCGCTGGTGCTGCTCGAGGCGCTCGCGGCGAGCCATCCGCGCCGCGCGACCGGGCAAAGCGGGAGCCCGGCGGCCGTCGCGCTCGCCCGAGCGGATTCGGCGTTCGCCGCGGGCAGCACACGCACTGCGGCGCGGAACTACGGGGCCGTGCTCGCCGCCGACCCCGACAACTCCCGCGCCGTGTTTCGTCTGGCGCAGCTCTCGCGGGGGGACCCGGCCGTGGCGCTGCAGCTGTTCCAGCGCTACGTGAGGCTCGAGCCGTCCGACCCGTGGGGATACATGGCGGTGGGCGACGTGCTGGCGCGCACGGGGCGCTACGCCGACGCGTTACAGTGGTACGACCACGCCCTGCGCCTCGCCCCCGGCGAGCGCGACGCGATCGTGGGGAGGGCGCGCGTCCTTGCCCGCGCGCGGCGGACCGACGCCGCCATCGCGGCGTACGAGCAGTGGCTCGCCGCGCACCCCACGGACGCGGAGGCGTGGCGGGAGCTCGGACGGGAGCGGACACGGGCCGGGCTTCCGGCCGAGGCGGCCCAAGCGTTGGAGCGCGCCCAAGCGCTCGCGCCCGACGGGGCCACGGCCCGGCGGCTCGCCATGGCGCAGGTCGCGGCAGCGCCCGCGCTCGCGCCCCAGGTGAGCGGCAGCCACGACTCGGACGGCAACACGACGCTGCGGCTCGGCAGCGCTGCCGAGCTCGCCGCCTCCGGACCGCTGCGGCTCGGGGTGGCGGCCGGCCGTGAGCAGGTGAGCGACGGCGTGACGACCACCGGTCTGACGGACGCCGCGCTGCGCGCGACGTGGCACCCGCGGGCGACGCTCCAGGTCGAGGCGGCGGCGGGCGCGACGGCGCTCGACGCGCTGAGCGGCGCGAGCGCGACCGTCACGCCCACCGGCCAGCTCCGCGCCCGCTGGCGCGCTCCGGAGGGCGGACCGGCGCTCGATGTCCGGGCGCAGCGCACCGTGCTCGACGCATCGCCGCGCCTCGTGGCGAATCGCGTGACGCGGACCGACCTCCGGGGAATCGTCGAGCTCCCGCTCGCGCCAGCGCTGAAGCTGCGGGGGATCGGGCGCACCACCGCGCTGAGCGACCCAACCGAACAGAACCACCGCACCGCCCTCGGCGGCGTGGTGGCGTTCGCCGCGACGCCGAGCGTCGAGCTGTCGGCGCAGGTCCACGAGATCCGGTATGACCACGCCGACACGGTCGGCTACTTCGCGCCGCAGCGCGCCCAAGTCGTGCAAGCGGCGTCCTACCTCGAATTCGAGACCGCGGGGTCCGCCCTGCTCGCGTTCGATATCGGCGTCGGCGTCCAACGGGTCGCGGACTGGAACTCACCCGCGGGGCCGCCCCCGTTCGCGGGGCCTGCGACCGTAGGGTCCCCGGCCATGGGACCCTGGCGGCGAGCGTTGAGCCTGTACTCCCTCATGGTGCTGCCGCTCGCGCCGGGACGCGACTTGAAGGTCGAGCTCGACCTGGAAGACTCACCGATCGCGAGCGAGGGGGCGACGCCCGGGGGGGCGCAGTGGCGCTACGCGTCTGCGGCGGTGTCGCTGCGGTGGGCGCTGCGCTGATCAAGCGGCCCCCCCCCGCTTCTGCACCACGGCCGTCATCAAACCCCACAGCCAGCTGATCTTGTAGCGGTCCGTGCGCACCGGCCCGATCCCCAGCGCCTCGAGCAACACCCGGCACTCGCGTTCCCGGTACGCGCGGTAGTAGGCGCGGTTGAACAGCCGGAGCACGTAGTCGCAGATGTGGCACGCGAGATAGTCGTCACACCAGTCGGTGATGACCAGCCGCCCGCCCGGCGCGAGCACCCGCGCCATCTCCGCGAGCGCCGCCATGGGTCTTCGCAGGTAGTGAAACACGCTGCAGGAGACGACCACGTCGAACGTCGCGTCGCCGTAGGGGATCTCTTCCGCCCAGCCGACGCGGAGCTCGACCGCCGGCGCGAGCTTGGAGCGCGCTACGGCGAGCATCTCGGGCGACGGGTCGAGCCCCGCGAGCCGGACCCCGAGGGGGGGCTCCGACTGGGCCAGCGCGGCGAGCAGCGCGCCGGTCCCGCACCCCACGTCCAGCACGGCCCCGGCCGGCCGGGCGCCGAGCCGCGCCAGCGTCCCCCGGACCCCTGCCTGGATGTAAGACGACCAGCGGCGGTCGTATCCGGGCGCGAGCCGCGCGTACTCCCGCAGGATCGCTTGGCGCCCGGGCATCGGGAGTCCAGCTCCGGTCATCCGCTGCGTAACATGAGGCGCGCGGGTGAAAACGCAAAGCCCCGCGAGCGCGCCAGCGCCCGCGGGGCTTCATCCGGCGGCGGCTGGGCCTAGGAGCGGGTGACCGTGTACTGCCCGCAGGCCGTGAACTGGATCGTCACGGTCGAGGTAGCGCCGTTCCGGGTGACGGTCAGGTGGAGCGTCCCGGAATCGAACTTCGGCCGGACGGTGCAGCTCGCGTTGTAGTGCAGCACGGGGTCGGTGGACGCCGTCACCGAAAACGTGTTCGCGTCCCGCGCCCACGTGGCCGTGCCGGCGATGCTGAGCGTGCCGCTGGGCAGCGGCTGGTCGGGCTGGATCGAGCCCCGCACGTCGGCCGTGAACGTGACGTTCCAATTGCGATCGGAGCTCGCCGTGTGACCGTCGCCGAACGTGTACACCGTCTGGAAGTTGATCTCGCTCTGCGAGATCACCGTCGCATCGCGTAGGGCTTCGCGCGTACCGTTCAGGACGATGGAGCGCTCCCGGCCGTTCTCCACCTCGATGCGCGTGAAGTCGGTGAACCGGGTTCTCACGGAGCCATCACTGGCGGTCGGCGTGGGATCGACGACGTCGATCGTGCCGCGGATCGTGTCGGCCTCGTCTCCCTCGACGAAGGCGCACCCGGGGAACGAGACGCGGATCGAGTCGGGGACGCGGTCGCCGTCCGCGTTCGTGACGGGCTGTGGGCTGATCGTGGGCGAGCAGCTCGCCGGGTCGGCGCCGAGCGCCGCGGCGGCCACCCCGGGTGCGAACGAGCCGCCGCCCGAGAGCGTGATGCCTTCGAGCTCGCTCTGCGCGTCGGCCGTCATCGCTTCACCCAGGGACTGCGCCTGGGCGGCGGTGAGCGCGGGATTTTGGGGTGCGGTGCCGGTGTCCGTGTGGCACGCGGCCACGACGGCGAGCGCGGCGGTCGCGAGGCCGGCCACGATGCGGTAGCGATAGCGAGAGACAGGCATGACATTTCCTCCTGAGACTCGTCTGGTGAGAGGGTCTGTTACCCTCAAGATTGGAGACCGGCCCCACTCGGTAACGTTAACGGCGCAAAGTGAGACACCGGAGGATTCATGCGCGTTTCCCTCGTCCTGCTCGCCGCCGTCTTCGCGTCCACGGCGCGGGCGCAGCAACCCGCCCCGCCCGCCGCCGACTCGGACTACGCCACGAGCGACGTCATGATCCCGATGCGCGACGGGGTGCGGCTCCACACCGTGATCGTGACCCCGAAGAACGCGACCGCCCCGCTGCCGATCCTCATGGAGCGCACGCCCTACGGGACCGAGGGCTTCGCGGCGAGCGTCCCGCGGCGTGCGAAGCGGCTCGGCCTCGACGGCTACATCCACGTCGAGCAGGACATTCGCGGCCGGTTCGGCTCCGAGGGAGCCTTCGACATGAACCGTCCGCCCCACTCCGGCCATGCGGGTACCGACGAGAGCAGCGACACCTACGACACGATCGATTGGCTCGTGAAGAACGTGCCGAACAACAACGGCCGCGTGGGGATCTTCGGGATCTCGTATCCCGGCTGGCTCACCGCGGTCGCGGGGATCGGCGCGCATCCCGCGCTCAAGGCGATCAGCCCCCAGGCGCCGATGGGCGACGCCTGGATGGGGGATGATTTCTTCCATCAGGGCGCGTTCCGGGCGAGCTACGGCCTCGAGTACTCCTGGATGATGGAGGCGTCGTCCGACCTGAGCGTGACGCCGTCACCCGCGCGCTACGACACCTACGAGTGGTACCTGTCGTTCCCGACCCTCGGCGCGCTGGCGCAAGCGGTCGGCGCGGACAAGTGGCCCACGTGGCGCCGCTTCGCCGAGCATCCGGCCTACGACTCGGTGTGGCAGGCCCACGCCCTGCCCCGCTACTTCACCCACACCGCCGTCCCGACCCTCACCGTGGGCGGCTGGTGGGACCAGGAGGACGAGTTCGGCCCGCTCGCGAGCTACGCCGCGCTCGAGCGCACCGACAGCGCCGACCTGAGTCATCTCGTCATGGGCCCGTGGTATCACGGCCAGTGGTTCGCCGACTCCGGCGTCGCCCTCGGCAACTTCCGGTTCGGCCGGGCGACCGGGTTCGACTTCCGCGAGCTACAGTCCCGCTGGTTCGCCTACTGGTTGAAGGGGGAGGGCGACGGCAAGTTCGCCGAGGCGACGGTGTACGACGCCGGCGCGAACGAATGGCGCAGCTTCGATCGCTGGCCCCCCAAGGAGGCGGAGCACCGCCGCCTCTACTTCCGCGCCGGCGGCGTGCTGTCGTTCGACCCGCCGAGCACGGAGGCGGGGGTCGACTCGTTCGTTTCCAATCCCGCGCACCCGGTTCCCTACCGGCCTCGACCGGTGGAGCGGACCTATTCTCCCACGTCGCGGTGGCGCCGCTGGGAGACCGAGGACCAGCGCTTCGTGGACGGCCGGCCCGACGTGCTCACGTGGCAGACGGCGCCGCTCGCGGCGGACGTCACCCTCGCGGGCAACGTCGTCGCCCACCTCTATGCCGCGACCACCGGGTCGGACGCCGACTGGGCGGTGAAGCTCATCGACGTGTACCCGGACACAGTGCCCGACCGCCCGACGATGGGCGGCTACGAGCTGATGGTCACGGGCGACATCATGCGGGGAAGGTATCGCAAGAGCTGGGAGCACCCGACGCCGATCCCACCGAACGCGGTGGAGTCGTACACCGTGGACCTGCACCAGCAAGCGTACACGTTCAGGAAGGGACACCGCATCATGGTGCAGGTGCAGAGCACCTGGTTCCCGCTGTACGACCGGAATCCCCAGACCTTCGTTCCCAACGTCTTCAAGGCGCGGGCGGCGGACTACCGGGCGCGGACCCACCGGGTGTATCGCACGGTGCAGACCCCGTCGCACGTGGAGATCGACGTGGTGAAGTGACTAAAACGGGTCGTCCCAGGCGATCTCGAACACCCCGTTGCACTTGGGACAGCGCATCTCCGTCGGCTGTCCCCGCAGCGGCACGCGGTGCCGGCAGGCGGGGCACACCGCGTAGGTGGCACCCCAGCTGAGTGGCAGGTTCACGGCATCGGCGGGCCGGGCCACCACCGACCAGCGTTGCGGCCGCAGCGGCACGATCTGCAGGAACGAGCGAGCCACGCTCAGCTGCTGCTCGTTGACGTCGACGACGGCCTGCTCCGGGGTGAGGCTCACGACTTCGTACCACGCCCCCCGCCGCAGCCGGATGTTGACGTCACCGCGCACCCGCGCCCATTGCGGCGCTTCAGCCATCGAGCGCTCCCATGAAGCGCATTTCGTTGGTCGGCTCGAAGCCGAGCTGCTCGTACAGCGGCCGGCCCTCGAGGCTGGCGTGCAGGACGAGCCGCCCCACGCCCTGCCCGCGCGCCCACCGGATCACGTGCTCCATCAGGGTGCGCGCCGCGCCCTTCCGGCGCCAGGCGGGCTCGGTGTACACGTTGAGCACGATCGCCTCGGGGCCCTCCCGGATCGCGCCGCGGCCCGCGATGGGCCGGGGCAAGAGCGTCCGCAGCTGGACCCCCGCGCCGGCCACCACCTCGGCGCGTCCCGCGGGAGCGGCGAGCCAGGCGACGTATTCGCCCGCCTGGATCATGCGGGTCACGAGTCGCCGCGTCGCCTCGACGAGCGACGGGTATTGAGCGTCCTCCAGCTCCCCCATGTCCCGGAACATCTGGGCCCGGTGCCGCGCGATGATCGGGACGTCGGCCAGCTCGGCTCGGCGAATCGTGAACGACTCGCTCATGCGCCTCAGCGGCGCCGCTTCGGCTTCGTCTTGCGAGCCGTGGACCGCTTCGCCCGCGCCTTCGTTTTCTTCGCCGGCGCCTTTTTCTTTTTCGCCGGCGGCCTCACCGCTTGGGCCGCCCGCGCGTGCACGGCGAACGCCGCGCCTTGCGGGTCGAGGCCGCCCGCGATGCGGTCGCCCCCGGGGACCTCCATCGGCCCCATCACGATCTTGCCCCCCGCGCGCGCCGCGGTCTCCGCCGCGCGATCGGCGTTGGGTACCAGCACGTAGCACAGCCAGTGAGGCGGCGCCTCGGCCGACTTGTTGTACATCCCGCCCAGCATCGTCGTACCGCCCCCGCGCTTGAACATCCAGTAGGTGTTCCCCGGGCCCATCTCCATCGACGACGAGTGCTCCCAGCCGAACAGCGCGCGGTAGAAGTCCCACGCCCGCTTCCAGTCGGTCGTCACCAGCTCGTGCCAGGAGAACCCGCCGACCTTCACGTCGTCGCTGTCGGGCGGCGGGCTGCCGGCCGGCGCGGGCTTGAAGACGGAGAACGTCGCGCCTTGCGGGTCGGCGAGGACGGCGAACCGGCCCTCGGGGATGTCCTGCGGCGACACGTACACCCGCGCGCCCAAGCCTTGCGCCTGCCGCACCGTCGCGTCCACGTCTGGCACGGCGACGTACGGCATCCAGTGGGGCGGCGCACCCATGCGGCGCGCTTGCTCCGGGAGGCGCATCAGCCCGCCCATCGGCGAGCTCCCGGCCATCCACAGCCGGTAGGCGGAATCGTCCTTCCTGGCTTGGACCTTCCACCCCACGACCTTGGAGTAGAACCCGACCGCCGCGTCGGGGTCGGTCGTCATGAGCTCGTGCCACACGAAGCGGCCGCGCGGGAAGGTTGGTGGGGCGGGCATGACCAAGGTCCTCTCGAAGGGGGTGCCTGAACTTATCACCCGGGCGGGGCGACCGCCCGCTCCTTGAGCATGCGTCGCAGAATCTTGCCCGACGGCGACTTGGGAATCGCGTCGATGAACTCGACGGCGCGGATCTTTTTGTAGGGCGCGACCCGCTCCGCCACATAAGCCATGAGGTCGGCGGCCGAGATGTCGCCCCGCGGTACGACGAAGGCCTTGGGAACCTCGCCGCAGTGCTCGTCGGGCAGCGGGATCACGGCCGCGTCGGCGACGGCGGGATGAGTGCGCAGCACGGCCTCCAGCTCGGCGGGCGGCACCTGGAAGCCCTTGACCTTGATCAGCTCCTTCGCCCGATCGACGATCGTGAAGTAGCCGTCCGCGTCGGCGTGGCCGATGTCGCCGGTGTGCAGCCAGCCGTCGGCGTCGAGCGTGGCCGCGGTCGCCTCCGCGTCGTTCAGGTACCCTCGCATCACTTGCGGGCCGCGGATCAAGAGCTCGCCGTCCTGATTGGGCCCCAAGTCCTCACCGCTCACGACATCCACGACGCGGCACTCGGTGCTCGGCAACAACTGGCCGACCGTACCGGCTCTCGCCTTGCCGGGCTCGTCGCTGTTCGCGTGGGTGACGGGGCTGGCCTCGGTGAGCCCGTAGCCCTGGATGAAGGCGCAGCCCACGCGCCGCGCGCACGCGGTCTCGAGCGCCGCTTCCAGGGGAGCGGCGCCACTCATCATCGCTCGCAGGCAGGACAGGTCGTAGCCGTCCACCGCCGGATGCCTGGCCAGGGCGAGCACCAGCGGCGGGACCACGAACGCCCGAGTGATCCGTTGTCCCTGCAGCAGCGCGAGGAACGGCTCCAGCTCGAACTTCGGCATCGTCACCAGCGTCGCCCCCCGCCGCAGCGCGAGGTTCATCACGACCTGCAACCCGTAGATATGAAAGAAGGGCAGGACCGCGATGACGCGATCCTGCTCGGCGACGTGGTGCACGGCATCGGTCTGAACGAGGTTCGCCACCAGATTGCGATGCGTCAGCATCACGCCCTTCGGGAACCCGGTGGTCCCGCTCGAGTACGGCAGCGCGGCGAGGTCCCGCGCGGGCTCGATGCGCACCGCGGGCGCGGGCGCGTCGGTCGCGAGCAGCGTCGCGAACGGCGTCGTCCCCGCCGCCGCTCCCAAGGCGATCACTTCCGTCACTCCCGCGCTCTGCGCCGCCGGCGCGGCGCGGTCGAGGAACGGCGCCACCGTGACGAGCAACTGGGCCGCCGCGTTGCGGAGCTGATATTCGACGTCCTGCTCGGTCCCAAGGGAATTGACGGTAGTGACGACGCCGCCCGCGGCCAGGGCGCCGTAGAAGGCGAGCGCGAACTCGGGGCAGTTCGGCATGAACAGGCCGAGCACGTCGCCCGTGCCGAAGCCCCGCGCCCCGAGGGCAGCCGCGACCCGCTCGACGCCTCGGGCGAGCTGCCCATAGGTCAGCGTCCGGCCGCTGGGCCCGTCGATCAGGGCGGGCTTGTCGCCGAGCCCGGTCGCCCGCTGCAACACGAGGTGGTGCAAGGGGACGTCGGGCACCGTGATGTCGGGATACGGACTCCGAAAGATCATGGAGCGCCTCACCCCTCCCCGGGCGTTATACTACCGCACCTTTCCCCCGGGGGGAACGCCCGTGCGTTTCAGTACCACCGCCCTGCTCGCCCTGGTCGCGGCCGCACCGCTCGCTGCCCAAGGTCCCCGGTTCGAGATCACGGTGAGCCCGGCTGTCCGCAACACCCCCGTCACCGGGCGCGTGTACGTGTTCGTGAGCCGCCGCAACGACGAGGAGCCCCGGCTCCAGGTGCACCACGAAAGCGACTGCACGCCCTTCTTCGGGGTGGACGTGAGCGCGGTCGCCCCCGATGCGGTGGCCGCGATCGACGGGGCGACCCTCGGCTATCCCGTCGCGAGCCTCAAGGCCATCCCCGCGGGCGACTATTACGTGCAGGCGCTGTTGAGCGTGTACACCGAGTTCCACCGCGCCGACGGCCACACCCTCTGGCTGCACGACGACCAGTGGGAAGGCCAGCAGTTCAACAAGTCGCCGGGCAACCTGGTGAGCGACGTGCAGCGGGTGCACCTCGACCCGCAGACCGGCTACACGGTGCGCCTGTCGCTCGTGCGCGCGCTGCCGCCGATCGAGCTGCCACCCGACACCCGCTGGGTGAAGCACATCAAGATCCAGAGCAAGCTGCTCTCCGACTGGTGGGGCCATCCGATGTACCTCGGCGCCACCGTGCTGCTGCCGCGCGACTACGATCGCGACACGACGCGCCGCTACCCGACGGTGTACCAGCAGAGCCACTTCACCCTCAACCCGCCGTTCGGGTTCTCGACGGACAGCGTGGAAGAGACGCCGGAGCAGCGTGCGGCGCGGCTGGCCCGCACCATGCGGGAGCCCGGGTTCGAGTTCTACCGTGCGTGGCGCTCCGACGGCTTCCCGCGGATGATCGCGGTCACGTTCCAGCATCCGACGCCCTACTTCGACGACTCCTACGCGGTGAACTCGGCCAACAACGGCCCCTACGGCGACGCGATCATGCGGGAGCTGATTCCGTATCTCGAAGACCACTTCCGCATGATTCGCCAGCCGGGAGCGCGGTTTCTCACGGGGGGCTCGACGGGGGGCTGGGAAGCGCTCGCCCTCCAGGTGTACCACCCGGACTTCTTCGGCGGCACCTGGGTGCTCTACCCCGACCCCGTCGATTTCCGGAGCTACGAGCTGGTGAACATCTACAGCGACACCAATGCGTTCGTGTACCCTGTGAGCGAGTGGATCGGCTACGAAGTGCCCGCCGAGCAGGAGGTCACGGCTCAGGGGCGCATCAGCGTGCGGATGGAGAGCCAGTTCGAGGCGGTGCTCGGCAGCCACGCGCGCTCGGGCGAGCAGTTCGCGATCTGGGAGGCGACCTACGGCCCCGTCGGCGAGGACGGCTATCCCGCGGAGCTCTGGGACCTCGGGACCGGACGCGTCCGGCGCGACGTGGCCGAGTACTTCAAGGCCCACGACTACGACCTGCGGGACTATCTCGAGCGCAACTGGGCCACGCTCGGCCCCAAGCTGCGCGGCAAGATCCACGTGTTCACGGGCGACATGGACACGTTCTATCTGAACCTGGCCGTGTATCGCCTGGAAGAATTCCTCACCCGGGCCCGTCCGGCGGCGGACGCCGAGTTCGTGTACGGGCGGCCGATGAAGCCGCACGGCTGGCAGCCGTGGACCAACGCCGCGCTCATTCGGATCCTGGCGGCGCGGGCGGCCAAGCGCTAGCGGGCGAGACCGACGCGCCGGGTCAGGTCTTGGAACCTGGGATCGGGACGCACGCCGTCAAACAGCGGATCGGCAGCGAGGTAGACGAGCCCGGGATCGCGTTGACGATAGGCGAACTGCAGCCACAACAGGGCTCGTTCTGGCTCACCGAGCCGCATGTACGCCAGCGCCCCTGCGTACAGGGCGGCCTGTCGTGCCCCGGGGACGGAGTCGGGAGCCATGATAGACCACATGGCCCGGCGGTAGCCCGCGACATCCCTGACGCTCGGCGTCGCGGGGCGGGCCGTCCAAGTGCTGTTCAGCGTGCGTGACCGGCGCAGCTCCGCCAGCGCCGGCGCGTACAGGGCCCGTCGCTCGTAGGCCAGCGACAGGAAGTAATGTGCGGGAACGAAGCTCGCATCCCGCGCGATGACGCTGTCGTACTCGACGATCGCCTGGTCGTACCGCCGCATCACATAATACACCCAGCCCAGGTCGGTTTGAATGATCAGGGATTGTGGATCGAGCCTGCGCGCCTGTCGGAGATGCGCCAGGGCTTGATCGTAGCTTCCCATCGGGACCCAGTACGCAACGCCATACCAGTGGTGCGCCAGGGGATACTCGGGATTGAGCTCGAGGGCACGCTCGAACTCTCGACGCGCTCCCGGCCAGTCCCATTCGTAGAACGCGTCGATGGCGGCGAGTGCGGTGTGAGCCTCGGCCGAGGCGCTATCGAGCTCCGCCGCCTTTGCGGCCGCCGCCCGAGCCTTCGGAAGCACCTCCTGTGACGACGTGTTGTAGAGCCCGAGCAAGACGTAGCAGTCGGCCAGGGCCGCGTACGCCAGCGCGTAAGTGGAGTCCTGCTCGATCGCACGCTCGAAGTAAAAGATGGCCGCGCGCAGACTGGGATCGGTGCGCTGGTTGAGGGAGCTCAGCCCGTCCAAATAGTTCCGGTAGGCAGGGATGGAGGCGGTGTGGCTCCGATCGAGCGGTGCGCTTAGCGCGAGATTCCGCCGTGGCGGGCCCCACCAACCTTGCCGCACCCCCACCGCGGCGACCACGAGCACGGACAAAACGACCACCGCCGTTCTCGCAGCATTGGAGCGGACTCCGCTGCGGCCGCCGACGTCGTCGACCCCCGCTGCTCCATCGTCGGTCCTCACCACAGCGACGAACCGGTAGCCCTGTTTCGGCACCGTTTCGATGTAGTCTCGGTTGTGGTCGGACCCTCCCAAGGCTTTCCTGATGGCGCAGATCGCCTGCGTGAGGTTGTTCTCTTCGACTACGGTGTCGGGCCAGATCAGCTCGAGCAGCTCGCGCTTGGGCAGCAAGCGGCCGCGGTTTTGAACGAGGGCCACCAGCGTGTCGAACACCTTAGGAGTCAGATGGACGACCTGGTTATCGCGCACAAGCAGGCGCTCTTCGGGCACCAGGCGAAACGGGCCGAACGCGTAGCAGTGCAGACGGTGGGGCGGCACGGCGGCACTCACAGATTCTTCAGCGGACTCTCACTCTTCCCTAATGACATGCGCCTCGGCACAGGAGAATATGCAGGTCCTGCAGCGACAAGGGCAGATCAACGGAAAGGTCGGGGTAAGTCGTTTCACGACAGCACACAAGGGTCGCTCACAATGAGAAAACTTGTCTCCTTACTGGGCGCCTTTGTCGCCTTCGCCTGGTACGTCACACCGCAGCGTTCTGATGCGCAAACGGTCGCGAACGACGAGGCGCAAATCCGAACAGCCTACCAGCACTTCATCGAGGCTTTCAACCGGAAGGACGTCCCGACCATCATGTCGTTCTATGTACGCGGGCCGGACCTGTTCGTCTTTGATGTCACCCCACCGCGCCAGCATATCGGCTGGGAGGACTATAAGAAGGACTGGGAGGATCTGTTTGCCGCATTTCCGGGCCCGCTTCACCAAGAGATCACCGACCTGAGCGTTGCGGTCGACGGCAAGGTCGCCTACTCGCACTGCATCGTGAGCGGTTTTTTCACGCGGCGCGACGGCAGCAAGCTGACAGTCGCCGTGCGGACGACGGACGTCCTGCGCAAGCTGAACGGCACGTGGCTGATCGTTCAGGAGCATGTCTCGGTGCCGGTAGACATCGATGCCGGCAAGGCAGACTTGCTGTCGAAGCCCTAACACCCGCTGGAGGCGCCCATGGCAGGTCAAGGCAGGCTGTTCATCACCGGGTTCGCCGTCGTCGGCCTGTTCCTCTTCGGTGGCTGGTCCCTCGGCGGAACCCGGGCGGCAGAACGTAAGGCGCAGGCTGGGGCCCCGGACGCGGTGAAGGTGGACCCCAAGCACTAC
>WNEW01000755.1_pt1 | contig 15630 bp, 14 predicted proteins | sample 5399891 | NCBI WGS metagenome assembly WNEW01 (sample SAMN13153336, study PRJNA577476) | soil metagenome | isolation source: 40 cm grassland meadow soil pre-rain plot 5 | place: USA:California | collected 2015-09-08 | reverse complement strand
AGAACGAACTCGTGCACCACTGCGACTTCGTCACCCGGGAACAAGCCCGATCGGCGATCTTCGAGTACATCGAGATCTTCTACAACCGGCAGCGGCGGCATCAGACGCTGGGCTATGTCAGCCCGATGCAGTTCGAGCAAATAAATGGTGTATCCTGATTAAACCGTCCGTACAACCCGGGTCAGCTCACTCTGACCCCAATTCTTTCCTTTTGCTATCCACCTTTGTTCGGGCAGGTGGCCTGGCCGCCTCAGACTGCGCGCGTCCGGCGAGCACACCATCCACCCCTGCCCGGAACGATCAATCCTGTGTGCGCGACGCGCGAGCACGTGAGGCGGCCTGGCCACCACACGCCCGCCCTTGCGTGCGCGGTGCGCGAGCACGTGAGGCACCCAGCCGACCGCGCCCCTACTCTCCTTCGATGGGCACATACAGCACCATCCCCTGGCGGTTGATCATCAGGAGCGTGAGATCCTTGGCCTTGATCGGCTCGACAATCCGTTGGTAGGCGAACAGATCGGCGACCGGCTGGTGATTGACCGCCAGAATCAGGTCCCCCGGGTTCAGGCCGGCCGCCTCCGCAAGGCTCCCCTCGTCAATGCCTGCGATCAACACGCCGGTCGCTGCTTCGAGTCCAAGCTGCCGAGCCACTGCGGGGGTCACCTCGTCGACCAGCAGCCCTGCCAGTGGATGCCCGGCCAGGAAGGCCCGCGACGCCGAGGACGACTTCCGGATGCGCTCGCGCGGCCCTTCCTGAATCACCAGTTCGATTTGTTCCGGCCTGCCTTCACGGATGATTTCCAGGCGAAACTTGCTGCCGATCGGCGCGCTGCCGATCAGGTTGCGGAGGCGCCCGGCCTCCACCACGTCTTTGCCGTCGAACCGCACGACCACATCACCCCGTCGCAGACCAGCTTTCTCGGCCGAGCCCTTGGGCATCAAGTCGGTGATGATGGCCCCCTTCACATCCGGCAGCTTGAAGAGTTTCCCCAAGAGCGGCGTGACGTCCTGCGTGGACGCGCCGAGAAAGCCCCGGATCACACGACCCGTCTTGAGGAGGCTCTGCATGGCCGCCTTGGCCATGTTGCTCGGAATGGCGAACCCCACCCCGACGCTCCCGCCCGTCGTGCTGGCGATGGCAGTGTTGATCCCGATCAACTCGCCCTTGATATTCACCAGGGCGCCACCGGAGTTGCCGGGGTTGATGGGCGCGTCCGTCTGGATGAAATCCTCATAGTCGGCGATCCCCACGTCCGCACGGCCGACTGCGCTCACGATTCCGAACGTCACGGTCTGATTGAGCCCCAGGGGATTGCCGATGGCCAGCACGAAGTCTCCGACTGCCAGGCGGCTGGAATCGCCCCACGGCGCCGGCGAGAGGCCCCTCGCCTCGATCTTCACGACTGCGACATCGGTCTTGGGGTCGGTGGCGACCACGCGCCCCTTAAACTGCCGCCGGTCCGCCAGCAGCACGTCCACATCGATCGCATCGGCCACCACGTGATTGTTGGTGATGATATAGCCGTCGGCGGAGACGATCACCCCGGAGCCCTGCCCGTATTGCCGCCGAGGTGGCAACTCCGGAATCAGACCGAAGGGCAAGCCCTCGTCGCTGAACGCCTGCTCGCGGACGACGACTGTCGAGGCGATATTGACGACCGACGGAATGGTCTTGGTGGCGGTCGCTTTGACTTGGGCCTGTAGATCGAGGAGGGAGGGGGAGGCGGAGGGGGAGGGAACGCGCGCGTGCTTCTGAGCTCCCTCTGCGGCGCCGAGTCCCAGAGCCGTCAGCGCGACAAACAAGGGCAAGCCGATCTGCTTATGAGCGGCCCATCGCATGGCCCGTCTCGCGCTACCGCTTGCCGTCCGCATCCAGAATGCTGCGGATCACCGTGATGAGATTCTCAGGGGCCAGGAGCTCCACCTTGATGTTTCCGTCCAGGAGGAGGGTGGGAGTTTGCTTGACCTCCACGCGCTGTCCCCACTTTTTGCCCTGCTCAACCGCTTTGGCCGGCTTGCCGCTGGCCAGCCCGGCTTCAAACGCCGCCGGGTCCAGGCCCACTTCCTTAATGAGCGACTCTCGGATCAGCCGGTCCAGGATCTGCACCCGGTCTGTGTGAATGGTGCGGAACAGCACCCGCTTCATCTCCGTCCCCTTGCCCATCGTCCTGGCTTGTTCGTACATGTCGAAGGCGGTCGGCAGCTTGCCCGGAATCACTGGGAATCCCACCATCGTCACTTCCAGCCGATCCCCGAACTCTTTTTCCAGTACCGGCAGGGCGCCTTGCTCGAACATATGGCAATGAGGGCAGTAGAAATCCGCGAACTCCGTCAATTTCACTTTCCCGGGCGTGTGAGTGGAGGGTTCTTTCAGTTCCTGAAAGGTCCCTTTGAGCCCGGCCGGCACAGCCCGCGCCGTAGGAGTGATGGCCCCGAATCCTATGACGCCCACGATGATGGCCGACGCCAGCCGAACGAACCACTGCATCTCATGCGTCATCTCCGTTGCTCCTCTCGCGCGCAAGACACCTGTCCGGGCGAAGGCCCATTATACAATAGACGAATTGTATGAGTTATAATGAATGCATGGTTCGCGCCCGCATCTCCATACGCCCCTGGGTCATGTCGGGAGCGATCGTGGCGCTCCTCCCGGCCTGCGCCACACCCAGCTTCATCCCTGCCTCACTTCAGTCCCAGGTGGACCGATCCCTGACCTTCAGCCAACTCAAGGACTCTCCCGACTCGTATCGGGGCCGCCTGATCGTGCTGGGCGGGGCAGTCTTAACCGCCAAGCGACTGAAAGACGGCACGCGCATCGAAGTCCTTCAGCTCCCTCTGGACGATTCGCAGAGACCGGAGTCGGACCGGACGGTCTCTGAAGGTCGCTTCGTGGCTCTTCAAAAAGGGTTTCTGGATCCGGCCACTCTGCCGGAAGGAACACGCGTGACGCTTGTCGGGGAAGTGACCGGAGTCATGACCCTCCCGTTGGATGAAACGGAATATGCCTACCCCACGTTGGAGATCAAGACGCTGAAGGTGTGGCCGGACTGGACCGCATGGCAGGACGAGTCTACCGCGTACCGAAATCCCTTGTGGGGACCCTACCGGGGTGGCGCCTATTGGGGCAGCCCTTACTGGTGGGGGCCGGGTTGGGGATACAGGGGCTGCTGCCCCTCCTGGCATCAGGGCCAGCGCACAACGCCCCGCGCTCTTCATCGGTTCAGGCCCGCGAGACGCTCTCGTTGACTTCACGCAAGAGCGATGGGGCCGGGGTTACCTCCCCGCCTGCTGAATAATTCGCACGACTCGCTCATCCTTCCCGCCCAACTCGAGATACTTCCGGTACTGGGCCAGCGCTCGGGCCAAATCCTTCCGGTGCAACTCGTAGAACAACCCCAGGCTGTAATGGGCCTCGGCCATGTTGGGCTTCAGTGACGCGGCCGTTTCATACTCCTCCTCCGCGTCATTGAGCCGGTTCATGCTCGTGTAGAGGCCGCCCAGGTTGAGGTGGGCCTCGGCATATTCCGGCCTGAGCCTGATCACTTCCTCAAACCGCTTGACCGCTTCCGGCACATTGCCCTCGCTCCGGTACAGGAACGCGAGGTTGAAATGCGCATCCACGAGATCCGGCTTGGCCGCGACGGCCATCCGATAGGCCTCAATCGCTTTAGGCAGATTGTTTTCCTTCTCTTCGATGTGTCCCAGGAGATACCAGGCGTCAGGATGGCTGGGGTCCACCCTGGTCAGCTTCTCCAGCACCTCACGGGCCTTACCGGCATCGGCCTGCCCGTCATAAATCACCCCCAGGCTATAGAGGGCCCCTGTATGATTCGGGTTGATCCCCAGCAAGTCCTCATAGACCTGAATGGCCTTGTCGTTGCGGCGATTTCGCTGGAACTGCCGAGCTAAGATCCAGTGTGCTTGCTCATATTGCGGGTGGATCTGAATCGCGCGCCTCAGCACCTGCTCCGCATCCGCAAATTTCCCTTGCGCCTGGTAGACGACCCCCAGATCGTAGTACGCCTCAGCGTACTCGGGCTTCAACTCAATAGCCTTCCTGAAAGCCGAGACCGCATCCGAAGGCCGCCGCAGACCCTCAAAGTACACCTTGCCCAGCAGGCGATAGGCTTCGGGAAACTTGGGATAGAGTTGAAGGGCGCTCTTCAAGGCGGCGATGGCACCATCATATTTGTCTTGCTCGAACAGCTTGGCCGCGTGGAGATACTGGTCGTGCGCCTTGCTGTCCGACGCCGCTGTCACGCCCACCGGGATCACGACAAGCGACCCGACGATCAGACCGATCGGCGCCTGGAGCGCGATCAGGACCGCGACTGAAAAGCAGAACTGCACCGATCGTGTGAGGATGTTACGCATCATGCTTCCTCTCGAAAGAAGTTGCGATGGACTATACCGAGGGAGGATGCCGAAATCAATCCTAGGCCGGCGATCGGCCTGCTCCGCGGGAGCGTATCCGCCCCACTTCCTCGAGGATCTTCTGTTCGGTCAACAGTCCGCCTTTGATGTAGGCCTGGACCACACCGGCTTCGTCAATAAACACGCTGACCGGCAGGCCATAGACCCCGTACTGATTCGCCACCCGGTTCTCGCGGTCCATCAGGACCGGGAAGGTATGACCGTATGAACGAATGTGCTCTTTGACTTTCTCATCATCCTCAAGTTCGTTGACAGCCAGCACGACAAACCCCCTGTCACGCAGCTTGTCGTAGCAGACCTGCATCGCCGGCATCTCGGTCGTGCAGGGCTTGCACCAGGTGGCCCAGAAATTCACCAGCACGATCTTCCCGCGGTACTGGCGCAGGCTCTGTGTTTGGCCGTCGAGATCGGTCAGGGTGAAATCGGCCGCCGTCGTACCCACCACCGGCACCCGCTCGCCCATGCTCCAGGCCACCCGATCCGTAACACTCGGCAGGAGCAGTGCCGTCCCCAGAGCCACCATCGTCATGATCGTCGTTTTCATGGTCCCCTCCGCCCTTCGTCACCGGGGCGGCGGCCACTGAGGCCGCCGCCCCGGCAATCAAACCTTACTGCGACACCTGGAACGACCTGGTCAGCCCGAACACGAAACTGGTTCCCTGCACCAGGTTATTGTTGGCATCCCGCGCGACCGGAATCTGCGAATAGAAATACAGCGATGTCATCTGGGCCCACGGCGCCTTGACCAGCTCGCTGACACTGATCTGGAAGCCTGGCGTAAAGGCCAGATAGGTGGACCCGGTATTGGGCACCTGTCGGTCCGTGATAGTGGAATCGATCGAGATCGGTTCCCCGGGAAAGGTCGGGGGACACGGAACCGGGCCAACGCAATCCGCGGGGGTAGCCGACCGCTCCAGCGACGCGCTCATGTTGTCGTGCACGAGGTAGCGGTAGTTGAACTGGCCCATCAGCGTCAGCCACGGCTGCGCGACATAATTGAGCCCGACGTTCAACAGGTACTCGTCGCCGAACTGATACCCCTCGTTGTTCCGGAACGTGTGCCGGTAGCTGGCGAACGCCATTTGGTTCAGCTTGTGCGGGATCAGTTCGTAGGTTTGATAGATCGTTCCGATCAATCCAAGCTGGCCCCTTCCGAGCTGGATCGAAGACTCGGTCACCTCACCAGTGCTGTCGGTTTGGTTGTGCTTGCCGGTCGGCAACTGGACACCAAACCCCGTGACCACCATGCTGCGCAAGGTCGGCAGCACGTTGTACTTGGCCGTGACGGTCATGTCGCCAAGCCCGTTGTTCGAAAACGACTGCGCCTCCCCCTCACCGTTCATCCCGCCTTCGCCGAGGCCGTCTATGTGCTTGTGCTGCCGGTTCAGGAAAGGAATATTCACCTCCAGGCCGAAGCGATCCGTCACCCCGTAGTTCAGGTTCATGGTGTAGGTCTGGGTGATGGTCTGGATTTCCTGGTGATGATCCAAAATCAACAGGCGATCTGCCGGCTCGACCGCGGAGATGACGCCCGAGGTGCCGCTTTGCAGGCGCATCGGCGTGTAGTTGTAGATGGTGTTGACTGTCAACAGGCCCTTTTGCGGCACCTGCTGCTGCGACCCGATGATGACGAAACATGTGACGGACCCACAGGAGGCCTGCGCGGACGATGCCGCGATCATGCAAAGCGCAACAAGAGTTGAAAGAACAAACAGTTTGGGTGCGAGATGACCCGTTGTGCTGCCCATGCTCCCTCCGGCTCAGTTGTCCGGCGGCGCACGATCGCACGCGCCGGATCCATTCCAAGCGAGTATGGCCCGAGCGAGGGCAGGGCATCGACGTGGCTCCACGGTTCAGCATATCCCCCTCACCTACCTCTCTCGCCAAATGAAGATGATGAGGGGATAAATAAGAAGGACCCTCACCCGGATTCGGCAAGAGAGGAAGGTGAGGGGAATGCCCTCACTCAGCCCGGTGAACTCTGGTGTGACCTATATGACTTGGGGAGGAGGGCCGCGGGAGGTCGATGCTGGAAGAACGGGACTGGGGGGTACCTGAGGAACCGCGAGACCGGTCAGTGTGACCGGACCGAGATGCGCGTGGAATCCGAACGAAACCCCTTCGAGCACCTGGCCGGCCGCGCACATCCAGGAGCACAACGCAGTCGCGTGGGTGGCGGCCTTGTGGTGCGCGTGGTGTGCGGCGTGGGCGACTGTCTGCGGATAGATCAGCCCGCTGAGGAACAGGAGACAGACGGTCAAGCCGACCGCAGTGGCTCGCTGAAGGGTTCGGTTCATCCGGTGAGTCCACGCAACGAGTAAGGGCCCTACTGTAGGTCGGGCGGGGGGTCGGTGTCAAGATCAAGAAAGACACCAGCGTCTCCTATAGGATTCCGGTCCGAATTGCTGTATACTCACTCGCATCCGACGAAATACGTCTTTAGTCTGAAGGGGTTAGCCGCGATGCTCGCGAGCCTTCTGAATCTGATCTTTGGCAGCAAAAACGACCGCGAAATCAACCGTCTGCGGCCGACCGTGGACCGCATCAATGCCTTCGAGCCGACCCTGACCCCGCTCTCCGATCTCGCGCTGGCCGACAAAACCGAAGCCTTCCGGAAGAGACTGGCCGCCGGGGAAGCGCTGGATGATCTATTGCCGGAGGCATTTGCGGTGTGCCGGGAGGCCTCCCGGCGGACGCTGGCGATGCGGCATTTCGATGTCCAGCTCCTGGGTGGCATGGTCTTACACCAAGGCAAGATCGCTGAAATGAAGACCGGTGAGGGCAAGACGTTGGTGGCGACCCTGCCGCTGTATCTCAATGCGCTCGCCGGGAACGGCTCCCATCTGGTGACCGTCAACGACTATCTGGCCAAGCGGGACGCCCAGTGGATGGCCCCGCTCTACCATGCTCTGGGCCTCTCAGTCGGCGTGATCCAGCACGACGCCTCGTTCCTGTTCGATCCCGCTTACGACGCGCCGGACAAGCGACTGCAGCACCTGCGGCCCTGCACACGGACCGAGGCGTACCGGGCCGACATCACGTACGGAACCAACAATGAGTTCGGCTTCGACTACCTGCGGGACAATCTGATCGTCAACGACATCAGCCAGTGCGTGCAACGGAAGCTGAATTACGCCATCGTGGACGAAGTAGACAGCATTCTGATCGACGAAGCCCGCACACCGCTGATCATCTCAGGCCCCACGGACGAGTCCACCGATCTCTACTATCGAATCAACTCGATCATCCCGCAGCTCAAAATCGAGCAGGACTACACCATCGAGGAAAAGACCAAGACCGCCGCCCTGACCGAAGAGGGCAACATCCGTGTCGAGAAGCTGCTCGGGGTCGACAATCTGTACGACCTCGCCCACATGGACCTCGTCCATCACGTCGTCAAGGCGCTCCAGGCTCACGCGCTGTACAAACGGGACGTGGATTATGTCGTCAAGGACGGCGAGGTGATCATCGTGGATGAGTTCACCGGCCGCTTGATGCCCGGCCGCCGGTGGAGCGACGGCCTGCACCAGGCGGTCGAGGCGAAGGAAGGCGTCAAGATTGCCAACGAGAACCAGACGCTCGCCTCGGTCACGTTCCAGAACTTCTTCCGCATGTACGCCAAGTTAGCCGGCATGACCGGCACCGCCGACACGGAGGCCAGCGAGTTCGCCAAGATTTACAACCTGGATGTGAACGTGATCCCGACCAACCGGACCATGATCCGGACCGATTACGCCGACGTCATCTACCGGACTGAAAAAGAGAAATTCGAGGCGATCGTGGAAGAGATCAAGGACTGCTACGAGCGCGGGCAGCCGGTGCTCGTCGGCACCATCTCCATCGAGAAATCGGAACGCCTGGCGGGCTATCTCAAGCGGCACGGCATCAAGCACAGCGTCTTGAACGCCAAGTACCACGAGAAGGAAGCGGAAATCATCGCGCAGGCGGGGCAGAAGGGCGCGGTGACGATCGCCACGAACATGGCCGGCCGTGGAACCGACATCCTGCTGGGCGGCAACCCGGATTTCCTGTTCAAGCGCATTCTGTACCAGGGTGAGGAGCTGCCCGAGGACCGCAAGCAGGCGATCTTCAGGGAGATCGGAGCGGACTGCGAAGCGAACAAGAAGGACGTGATCGCGCTGGGCGGGCTCCATATCCTGGGCACGGAGCGGCACGAGAGCCGACGGATCGACAACCAGCTCCGCGGCCGCTCCGGCCGGCAGGGCGATCCCGGCACCTCGCGGTTCTTTCTCTCGCTGGAGGACGACCTCCTGCGGATCTTCGCGTCCGAGCGGATCTCCAACCTCATGCTCAAGCTGGGCATGGAAGAAGGCGTGCCCATCGAACATCGCATGGTCACCCGGGCGATCGAGAACGCGCAGAAAAAGGTGGAGGCGCACAACTTCGACATTCGCAAGCAGCTGCTCGAATACGACGACGTCATGAACAAGCAGCGCGAGGTCATTTACCAGCACCGGCGCGCCATCCTCGGAGGTGACAACCTGACCGAGGATATTCGGGACATGATGACGGAAGTGGTGGACTCGCTGGTGGACGTCTACTGCCCTTCGGAACGGTACCCCGAGGAATGGGATTTCGGGGGGCTCACGGAGGCGCTCCAGGCCCAGTTCGGCCTGGATTTGACGAAAGGCGACGGGAACGGGGCTGACGGTCTGTCCGCTGTGAAGGAACTGGGGCGGGAGGCGCTGCGAGACGAACTGCGGGAACGCGTCCTCCGCGCCTACGGACAGAAGGAGCAGGAGCTCGGCTCGGAGTTTCTCCGCTACCTGGAAAAAATGTTGCTCTTACAGGTGATCGACCATCATTGGAAGGATCACCTCCTGGCCATGGACCAACTCCGGGACGGCATCGGACTGCGAGGCTACGGGCAGAAAGATCCGTTGATCGAATACAAGCGCGAAGGCTTCGACATGTTCGCGGCCATGATGGACCGGATCAAGGCCGACTCGCTCGACCGGTTGTTCCACGTGCAGGCCGTCAAGGGCGACCTGCCGGCTGAGACCCCCAGCCTCCGGCAACCGGTCCGGATGACGCTGAACCGCGGCGAGGAACCGGCAGTCCTCAAAGCTCCAGTCCATCGGACATCAGAAAAAGTGGGGCGCAACGACCCCTGCCCCTGCGGGAGCGGCAAGAAATTCAAGAAGTGCCACGGGCGGTGACGCGCCGCCACGTCAGTCTCTCCCTGAAGATCCGACTGGCTGCATCCCATAACCCCCGCGCCAGCATCCCTCCGCGCCGGTGTCTTGCATCAGGACGCCGGCAGGCGTCTCCTGACGAGTTCTGATCGCAATCAACGCCCATGCCATTGGCTAGGCAACGAATTGACCAGCTAGGATCACATGGTTGTCCACGGCCTCGCTGATCGCGGTCAGCAACTTTTCCTTCGACACCGGCTTGACCAAATAGTCCCGTACGCCTTGTTTCATCAATGTTACCGCGAGGTCAACGTCCGGGTACCCAGTCATGACGACCACGGGCACCGTCGGGTATTGAGTCCGGAAATAGGCGATGGCGTCGATCCCATTAATTTTTGGCATCTGAATGTCGCAGAGGATCGTGTCCACCATGAGCGGGTTGTCGTCTGAGTTCAGGACCTTGATCGCCTGTTCGCCATCCTGGGCCTCCACGACTTCGTACCCCGCCTTCGTCAGGGTTAGCTTGACCGGCTTTCTGATACTTGACTCATCGTCCACCACGAGCACACGCCCCTGCCTGCCGCTGACCGCGTAATGTGTATGAAAGCCCATCCTGCGCCTCCTGTTAGTGGTTTCCCGCCTGGAATTGGATCGTGAAGGTAGCCCCTCTTCCTTCCTCGCTCTCGACGCGGATCGTTCCTCCGTATTTGCCCACGATATTGTAGGCGATGCTCAGCCCTAACCCGGTTCCTTTTCCCGGATCCTTGGTCGTAAAGAATGGGTCGAAGATCTTGTTCAGCAGCGCCTTCGGGATTCCGCATCCGGTATCGGAAACCTGCGCGGTGATCGTGTTGCCTTGGTGCCTCGTGGCCAGCGTGAGACGCCCCTTCCCGTCCATCGCCTGCACCGCATTGCTGATCAGATTCACGAATACCTGATCGATTTCAGTTCGGCGGGCCCGCAGGCGAGGTACAGGTTGGAACTCCGTCACCACTTCCACGTGCCCGAACCGCGGATTCCGCCGAACCATCTTGAGGGCTTCGCCGAGCCGCTCGCCGAGATCAATCTCGACCTCCCCATCATGCGTGGCTGGACGAATATATAAGGCCATGTCGCTCACGACCGTGGCCACATGTTTTGCGAAGCCCACGATGTCCGTGGCATACTCTTTGATCCTTTCCGGATCTTTTTCTTCAACGATGATCTCGGCCATCCCCAGGATCCCATGCACGGGGTTGTTGATTTCATGGGCCATACCGGAGACCAGCGAGCCGAGGCTGGCTAGCTTTTCAGCTTGAATCAGCCGATCCTGAAGCTGTTTTTGTTCCGTGATCTCCCAGATGACAATCCCGGTCTGTTGCTCTTCGCTGTCGCGGCCGTTTACCGGGAAGAGGCGATACTGGTACACGCGCTTCTGTACCTCGAACTCACCGTCCGGCTGGCGTTTTCCGGCCCCAGCGGTGAAGGCCTTGACCTCACCCATCAACAGATTCCACCGGGACTCTGTCAGCGGCAGCACGTTATCCACCAGGCTTCCGACCAGTCGAGCGCCCTCTGATCCGAAATGCTGTTCAGCCAGGGGGTTGGCGTACTCCACCTGCCGATCCTGGTTGATGATCAGAATCGCTCCGGGCAGGCTGGACAGAATCTGCTCAATCATGTCCGGTGGCTGCAGAAGTTTTTCGGCCATAATGACCCTCCATGGTTGCCAGTGTTCGGGCCTGCTGTGAGCGATGAGGTTATCGTGCAGTCAAGCCTACAGGCCTGTACGGAAACCGGCACAAGCCGCAGGAAATATCCTCCTGATACTGGATCGCGAGCCGACGCTCAGATTGGACATCGTGGCCTGCCACCTTGCAAGCTTGTCCACAGGCTACGCTGGGTTTTGAGCGCGAGGTTGGGACGAACAGGTCTTTCCCCATTAAGTTTGCTCATAGGGGTTCAGGTACGTAGCACCACGGTGGAGTCAGTTTTGCCTAGCACCGCGCAGCAGCATAAGCAGGTTCCATACCCATTCGCATCGGTCAGTAAAAAATTGACCCAGTGAAAAACCGCTGTCTTAGGGCCAGGGTTATGCTGGAGCCCGTGAAAAGGAAAAATAAATGTTCGATTTTGCACTTGAGAGAACAAGAATTGAGCAACGGGTTGAAAGCGACGGTCGCCCGTCGAGTTGATTTCAACGAACAACGGATGCACCGTCTAAATCCCCATCTTTCTTCATCAGCTCAACAGCTTCAGTGGGAAAAACTACCAGACGGGTTTTCACAACAATCGCCACAGGGAGATGTCTCGTCCGCTCATTCTGGATTCAGAAGATCTTCGGACATGCAATTGCAATACCCCTGAGTAAGTTTGGCTAGATGGGGTTCGAGAGGGCACCCGATTTGCGTTAGCGGGAAATTATTTATGACAACCATCTAGAGTCCTCGCCAGCCCAGTACCGAGCAAGGAGCCAGAATACTTCGGCCGATGCCTACCGCTGTCCAATGAAATCGAGGTCACTCGAATGATCAAGCCCACTTCACTCGGGACCTTGATACACAATGTACAGTGGCCTCTGATACGGAGGTGAGGCCTATGTGCCCCTGGGTAGAAACTCTCGCCTTCTGCCCTTATGAGTCCGGATCCAAAGTCTGGGATTGGGTGCAGACACTTTTTGCCTAGTTCGAACAAAAGTAGGGGGACGGGAGTCTTTTCAGGACTCGGAGAGGGGTGGGGTCTCTAGAGGTCGTGCGCTTTATGATCGTTTCAGTGACTTCTTGGACTTCTTGGGGGAGGCTTTGTCGGTCTTCACCTTTTTGGAGGAAGCCTTGTCAATCTTCGACTTCTTGGAGGGAGCGTTGTCAGTCTTCACCTGGGGAGCCCGCCCCAAAATCGCCCCGTTCTGGCTGTTCGCGCCTTTGGTCATCGCCACGATCATCGCCTTTTGCGAGGGGAAGGTTTGGCCGGTGAGCGGGCCTTTGACGCATCGATACCCTGACTTGCCGACCTTCACGCAGTCGTATCCATCCTGCGACGGGCGAGACCAGGCGGAGACAGGGGACAGCGCGAGCAGAGAGGAGCACAGCAGGACGACGAGCGCGGATCGGAACAGCATGGCGACCTCCCCTTTGGGTGGGTGGTTAACAAGGAGAGTGTAGCAGAGCGCAGGCGCTCACCCGCCAGGATGGCCAGGACCTGCCGTCCGGGTTCCCTCCCTCCGGATTTCCTACCTCTGAACCCCACGATTCCTTTGATTTCGCCTTGACTTGCGTCTCCAGCGCAGCTAATCTACCCTTCCTTTGCTTTGGCTCGGAACGCTTCGATCCGAGCCGGTCGGGGTGCCTTGGTCACTTGGTTCCATCGGTTCGGAGCTCGAAGGGACGTGTATGACGGACGGTCATCTCGAGCTGATCCGCGTGTTGGCGGACGAGATCCGGCGTGCAGGTCCGATCCCGTTTGCCCGGTTCATGGAGCTGGCGCTCTACCACCCTGAGTTCGGCTACTACATGCGCGCCGGTGAACAAGGGGGCGAACGGATCGGATGGCATGGAGACTATTACACCAGTTCCGACGTTCACCCGGTGCTGGCTCGAGCGCTGGTGCGACAGGTCCGTCAGGCGGACGATCTAATGGGTCGCCCAGATCCTTTTACCGTCATCGAAATGGGCGCGGGCAAGGGCTTGTTGGCTCGAGATTTTCTGGACGAATCTGCGAAGCGCCACAGGTCGTTTTACGACCGCTTGCGCTATGTGATCATCGAACGCAGCCCGGCCATGAGGGGCTCGCAACGTTCGAACTTGGCTCCCTGGCTCGAAGTGCCCGGTCGCGTCTCCTGGCTGAACGGGTTGGAGGACCTGCAGCCCGACAGTGTGGTGGGCGTGATGCTCTCGAACGAACTGGTTGATGCGTTCCCGGTTCATCGCATCACGATCGAACGGGGCCAAGTAATGGAAATTTTCGTGGATTATCAAGGCGGTCGGTTTTGTGAACGACTGCAGACGCCGTCCACGCCTGAGGTGTCGGAGTACCTCCGGCGACTCAACCTGTCACTCCCGGAGGGGTACACCACCGAAATCAACCTGGAAGCCCTGCGCTGGATGAAGCAGGAGGCGCGTGTGCTGGACCGTGGCCTTGTCATGACGATTGACTACGGTCACACCGCGCAGGACCGCTACGGTCCCGACCGGCGGAGGGGAACCCTGCTGTGCTACTATGCGCAGATGGCGTCGGAAGATCCGTACCGACGAGTCGGATTGCAGGACATGACCGCCCACGTGGATTTCACGAGCTTGGCCGCGATCGGCGAAGAGGCGGGCCTGCAAGTCACCGGCTTCACGAATCAAATGAGTTTTCTCATGGGGCTGGGCGTGGAGCAATGGCTTGATGCGCTCGAACCCGGCTCCGCGGAATTCCAGTCCGTGGTCCAGTTGCTGCGCCCCGAGGGAATGGGCCGCACGTTCAAAATTCTGATCCAGCATAAGGGAATGGACAAGCCGGAGCTGGAGGGACTCCGATTCAAGCCGTTCTTTGGCGAAGCTTTGGCTCAGGCCATGGACAATAGGCGATAGGCTATGGGAAAGGCAGCGAGCGGTTTTACTTCTGAGCCTAAAGCCCATCGCCTATAGCCTCTAGCCTGCGAGTGTAAGCGAGATGAGCAACGAAGCGGTTCCGCTCAATTACGTCCCGATCCTGGTGTTCATCGTGATCGCCGTGGGATTCGGCGTGGTGTCGCTCCTGGCCGGCTGGGTGGTCAGGCCGAGCCGGCCGTACCGGGCCAAACTGACACCCTACGAGAGCGGGAGCCCGTTATTCTCGGACGCTCGCCTTCAGTTTCCGATCCGGTACTACATCATCGGCATGCTCTTCGTTATTTTCGATATCGAGGTCGTGTTCATGTTTCCCTGGGCGGTGGAGTTCCGCAAGCTGGGGCTCCTCGGGCTGTTGGAAATGGGGTTGTTCATCGGAATCCTGTTGGTGGGGTTCTGGTATGCGTGGAAGAAGGGGGCGCTGGAATGGGACTGAGGGACGACCGGCCTGCCCTTCGTGCTCGCGCATCGCGCACGATCGGAATGTGCCGGGTACCCGTTGCTCTTCAATGTGCAACGGGTGATGACACGCGCAATAGAGCCCATCCCAGACGCCTCTGGTGTCCCTTTCGACGCTAAGGAGTAAATTATGAGTGTCCTGGAACGGCAATTTGAGGCGAACGTTCTCACCACGACCCTGGACGCGGTCACGAACTGGGCCCGGAAGTCCTCCCTCTGGCCCATGAGCTTCGGGCTGGCCTGCTGCGCCATCGAGATGATGGCGACGGTGTCGTCACGCTACGATATCGATCGCTTCGGCGCGGGCGTGTTCCGCGCATCGCCCCGGCAGGCTGACCTCATGATCGTCGCCGGCACGGTCACCCGGAAGATGGCGGAAGTGATCCGCCGGATCTACGACCAGATGCCGGAGCCGCGATACGTCATCTCGATGGGGTCCTGCGCTACTTCGGGGAATCACTACAATAGCTATAGTGTCGTCCAGGGGGTGGACCAGATCGTCCCCGTAGACGTCTACGTGCCCGGCTGTCCGCCCCGGCCCGAAGCCTTGCTGGACGGGCTGCTGAAGCTGCAGGAGAAGATTCAGCGGGAGAAAGTCTTTGTAAAGTGAGGCGTTGAGTCAGTTGGTCCGTTAGGTCAGTTTTGTCCGTTACCGGATCACGGACTCAACCGACAAACTGACTAAACGGACACAACGTCAGTAAATCCATGCACCCCTTGCTAGAAACATTGAAGTCCAAGTTCCCGGAGGCCGTCCTGTCGACGCATGAAGACCAGGCGCGCTCGGAACTCTCAGCGCGTGTCGCCGCCGGTTGCATCGTGGAGATCGCGACGTTCCTGCACGATGACCCGGCAGCCTCGTTCGATCACATCACCGACATCTGCTCGGCCGACTATCCTGAGGACCCGGAACGCTTTGAGGTGATCTACCATCTGTTGTCCCTTCCCCGCCGCACGCGGATCCGACTCAAGGCTCGCGTGACCGAAGATGATCCCACGATCGCGTCGGTGAC
>WNEW01000745.1_pt1 | contig 15717 bp, 9 predicted proteins | sample 5399891 | NCBI WGS metagenome assembly WNEW01 (sample SAMN13153336, study PRJNA577476) | soil metagenome | isolation source: 40 cm grassland meadow soil pre-rain plot 5 | place: USA:California | collected 2015-09-08 | reverse complement strand
ACTCATGCCCGCACAAGGGCAACCACTGATCGATATGGTCGCTGCCGTTATCCAGACACTCCACGCATCCAGGGGTGGCCGCTAGATCAGGTCGATTTCGAATTTTGAGCGCTCGCGTCCTGCGGTGCGAGTGTCCCGTTCCGGCGAGGCCGTCGACATCGAGAACGCGGTCTTAGTCTCCGCCAAACAACATTCCTGTTGACAACGTGCGTGGAGCGCACCTAAGGTCCCCGTACTGAGTCGAACCCCCATCGTTTCGTTTGGGGGAGGTGGTGGATGTGAGAACGCCCCGCGCAGGTCATGCTGGCGGGGCGTTTGCGTTTTTCGAGAAAGGACCCCACGTGATCGCGAGGCTCACCCCAGAGTGAGCGAACTGGCCGGCGGGTAAAGGAGTCGCACCATGCGCTCGAGACGTCTCGTGTTCGGGACGGCGGCGGCCCTGGTCATGGCGATCCTCCTCTCCGACGTCACGACGGCCGGGGCGCAGAAACGCGGCGGCACGCTCCGCGTCGCCTACGGCAACGAGATCTCGAATCTGGACTTCCACACCGCGCCCGGCTACGAGCTGGTGTGGGCGGTGCTGAACATGAACTGTGGGCTCATCAGCATGACGCCCGACGGCAAGTTCGTGCCGGACGCCGCCGAATCGTGGCAGATCTCGCCCGACGGTCTCCTCTACACGTTCAAGCTCAAGAAGAACGTGCTGTTCCACGACGGCACCAGGCTCGACGCCTCCGTGGTCAAGTTCAACGTCGATCGCATCATGGACCCCGCGACGCGGTCCAGCATGCGGACGTTCTACGAGCCGGTGCACTCGGTCGAGGTGCTCGATCCGTACACCGTGCAGATCCGACTCAAGCATCCTTACGCGTTCATGATGCACATGCTGGCCGCGTATCGCATGGGCCTCATGTTCTACTCGCCGGCGGCCACGCAGAAATACACGATTGAAGATCGAAAGGCCGGCAAGCCGGAGGCCGTCCCCGGATGCGGGCCGTTCAAGCTCGTCGAGTGGGTGAAGGGGAGCCATCTGGTGATGGACCGGTTCGACAAGTACTTCGAGCCGGGCCTCCCGTATCTCGATCGCGTCATGATCCGCGTGATCAGGGACCCCGTCACGCAGATGGCCGCATTCAAGGCCGGTGAGATCGACTTCATCGCCGATTTGTCCGCCGATCACGTCGACACCCTCCGGGCCCAGAACCCACGCGCCCAGATCATGACCGGCAAAGAGACGACGCCGATGGTCGCGATGATGAAGGTCACCGTGCCCGCGGACGGCAAGCCCATGTCGAAGGATCGCGGGCCGCATCCGATCTTCAACGACATCCGGGTCCGCAAGGCGGTGGGGTGCTACGGGATCGATCGCAAGGAGATCGTCAAGATCGCGTTCAAGGGTCAGGCCACTCCGTGGCTCGGGATCATCCCGCCGGGTACCCAGGACACCGTTGACGTGACCCACATGTGCCCCTATGACCCCGCGAGGGCGAAAGCGCTGCTGGCGGACGCCGGCTACGGCCCGCAGAAGCCGTTGACCTTCGAGCTGATGACCAACACCGAGAAGTCCGTCTTCCACGTGATCGTCACCGTGATCAAGGAGCAGATGGCGCGCATCGGCGTGACCACGAACATCCGGCTCACCGACAAGGTGAGCTGGATGAACGTGGCCACCCAGGACGGGCCGTTCGACATGTACGTCGAGGATCTCGCGTCCCTCATGACCGTGGACCAGAACTCGTTCCTGTCGGCCAGCACGGCGTCCTGGAACAGCACGCGCCACACCGACCCCAAGGTCGACGAGTACTACGCCCGCTACGGCCGCGAGATGGACCCCGTGAAGCGCAAGGCCATCGCCAGGGAGTTCCAGGAGTTCAGCGCCGACAAGCTCTACTGGAACACGATCTCCGGCTCGCCGTTCTACCAGGTGGCGCAGCCGTGGATGAAGGACTACGTCTACCAGGCCGAGTTCAAGGTCCTCTACAAGAAGGTCTGGCTGGACAAGTAGAGGTGCTCCATGAAAGTCGCCTCGATCCTCAAGGTCAAGGGTACGACCGTCGAGACCACGCCCCCGCGCACGAGCATCGCCACGAGCGCGCGTCTGCTCCGGGACAAGCACATCGGCGCGCTGGTCGTGAGCGAGGATGGCACCGGCGTGCTCGGCATCATCACCGAGCGCGACATCGTCCATGGACTCGCGGACCGCGGGCCGTCGCTGCTGGACCTGCCGGTCTCGCTCGTGATGACGCGTGCGCCGGTCACCTGCACGCCCGACGACGACATCCAGACCGTGATGAGCCAGATGACCCGGCGGCGGCTCCGTCACCTGCCCGTGGTGGTCGGCGGGCGCTTGCAGGGCATCGTGAGCATCGGTGACGTCGTCAAGCACCGGCTGGACGAGCTCGAGACGGAGGCGAACGTCCTCCGCGACGCCTTCCTCGCCCGGCAGTAGGCGGTCCGCGACCGACGTTACCGCGCGCCGTCACCGGCTCTGCGCGGCAACCGCGCGTCGCTTGATCGCACGGGAGCGATGTGCTATCACCGGCGGACTCTCGACTCTGGAGGTCCCATGACCCGCACGCGGAACGCAATCCTCGTCGCGCTGTGGCTGCTCGGACCCGCCTTCCTCGCCTCCCCGGCGGGGGCGCAGGACGAAGTCCGGCTCGGCGCCTTCGCCCCCATCTCCGGCATCAGCGCCGACGTCGCGGCCCAGATCAAGGCGGGCATCGAGGTCGCGGTGGAGCGCACGGAGAGCGTTCCGCTCGGCGGCAAGCCCGCCAGGGTCCGTGTGATCTGGTACGACACGGAAGGCAAGGGCGACGTCGGCCTGAATGTGGTCACGCGCGCGCTCACCGTGGACAAGATCCACGTGGGCATCGGCTTTCTCTCCAGCGACGTCTTCATCCGGGTGATGGACGAGTTCCAGAAGGCGTCCACGCCTGTGGTGGCCTGCTGCGCGGCGTCGCTGAAGATCGGCGACAAGATCACACAGACGAAGGCGCAGTACGTCTTCCAGCTCAGCCCCACCGTCAACGACATCGCGCGCTCGCTCAACGCCGCCGTGGTGGCGCACGTGAAGCCCAAGAAGGTCGTGATGCTCAACGAGAACACCGACGCGGGCCGTGACTTCTCCCGCATCTCGCGCGAGTGGCTCGCCGCCAACGCCCGGGGTGTGGAGGTCGTGGCGGACGAGTTCGTCGACCGTGGCGTGACCGACCTCACCCCGCAGCTGGCCAAGGTGAAGCGCCTCGGGGCGCAGGCCATCATCGGCGAGATCTACGGCTCGAGCGGCCCCGTGCTGTTCACCCAGTGGTTCGAGCTGCGCGTGCCCGCGGTGGTCGCGCACATGGGAGCCACGGTGTCCGCGCAGACGTTCGTGGATCAGCACGCTCGGCAGATGGATGGCGCGATCGTCAACAACCGCTGGTGGCCGGCCAGGTACTCCGAGGTGTCCGAGCCGATGCTCGCCGCCTACCGGAAGAAGACGGGCACCGACGCCACCAACTTCGCGGTGCAGGGGCACGACGCGGCCCTCGTCGTCCTGGAGGCGATCCGGAAGGCCGGCAGCGTCGATCCCCAGAAGGTCGCGGCTGGACTCGAGAACGGCACGTTCGTCACCGCCTGGGGCACGCGCAAGTTCACGCCGCTCGCCGAGGGCCATCGCATGCCCATCCAGACCGTGATCGTGCAGATCCAGGGCGGCAAAAAAGTGCCGATCTATCCGGATTCGGTCGCCTCGGCCGGCGGCGGCAAGTTCGTGCCCGTGCCGCCGTACGCGTGGGAAAAGAAGTAACCCAGCCGGCGCGGCTCGCCGTCTCCGAGCTCACGAAGCGCTTCGGCGGCCTCCGCGCCGTCAGCGGCTGCTCGTTCGAGGTCGAGGCGGGCAGTGTCGTCGGCCTCATCGGGCCCAACGGCTCCGGCAAGACCACGGTCTTCGATCTCATCACGCGCCTGCTCCGGGCCGACGGCGGGCGCGTGCTTCACGACGGTGAGCGCATCGACGACCTGTCGACGCACGAGATCGCCCGACGGGGCATCGGGCGGACGTTCCAGGCGGTGAGACTCTTCCGCGCGCTGCCCGTGCGCGAGAACCTCGCCATCGCCGCCATGGGCCGCGGCGTGCGCGACTGGGAGGGACGTGCCGACGCCTGGCTCGAGCGCCTCGGGCTCATGGGGCTCGTCGATGCGTCCGCGGGCAGTCTCTCCGTCGGCCAGCAGCGCCTGCTCGAGCTTGCGATGAACCTCGTGATCGAGCCCACCCTGCTCCTGCTCGACGAGCCGCTCGCCGGTGTACATCCGGTCGTCCGCCGCCAGATCGCCGAGACCATCCGCGAGCTCCGCGGCCGGGGCCGCACGTTCCTCATCATCGAGCACCACATGCCATTCGTCATGAGCCTCTGCGACAAGATCGTGGTCATGGATCATGGCGAGAAGATCGCCGAGGGACCGCCCGCGGCCATCCGCGCCGACGAGCGGGTCATCGCAGCGCTCCTGGGCCAGGGCCGCGCGCGCGACGACGCGTGATGCTGCGCGTGGCCGACGTCCGCTCCGGCTACGGCAAGCTCGAGATCCTCCAGTCCGTCTCGCTGGCGGTGGGCGAGGGCGAGATCGTGGGCCTCATCGGCCCCAACGGCGCGGGCAAGTCGACCCTGCTCAAGACCGCGTTCGGCTATCTGGCGCCGTTCGCGGGTGAGGTCGCCCTCGAGGGACGGCCTCTGGTCGGGCTCCGGCCCGATCAAGTCGTGCGCCTCGGCGTCGGCTACGTCGCGCAGGCGGGGGGGCTGTTCGCGGACATGACCGTGCACGAGAACCTCGTGCTCGGCGGCTACGCGCTGCGCTCGTCCCGCGAGGCGCGCGCGGCCGTGGACGAGCTCTACGCGCGCTTCCCGCTCTTCGCGGCCCGCCGGCGGCAGCCCGCGGGCAGCCTCTCCGGCGGCGAGCAGCGCATCCTCGCCGTCGCCCGCGCGCTCGCCGTGCGCCCGCGACTCCTCCTCCTCGACGAGCCCTCGGCCGCGCTCGCGCCCCGCTTCATCGCCGACGTGTACGACACCATCCGTGCGCTGAACGGCGGGGGCATCGCCATGCTCATCGTCGAGCAAAACGTGGAGGCGATTCTCGCCGTGGCTCACCGCGTGTTCGTGCTCGACCTCGGCCGGAACGCCTTCGACGGCACGCCGGCCGAGCTGCGCGCGAGCGACCGCATCCGCCGTCTGTATCTCGGCGAGGACGAAGGGTAGGGCGGTGCTCGAGTCGCTGGCCGAGTTCGCCATCCAGGGGATCGTGCTGGGCGGGCTCTACGCGCTCTTCGCCGTGGGCCTCACGCTGATCTTCGGCGTCCTCGACGTCATCAACGTTGCCCACGGCGAGTTCTTCGCCATCGGCGGCTACCTGGCGTTCGCCGCCATCGTGGTCCTCCACTGGCCCGGCGCCGCCGGCGTGGCGGGCGCGGCCGTCGGAACCTTCCTGCTCGGGCTCGGCGTCTATCCGCTCCTCCTGGCGCCGCTGAAGCGCCGTCTCGGCGCGCGCCCGCGCGGTCCGCTCTACCTGGTGCTGACGCTCGGACTGTCGACGTTTCTCCAGTCGAGCCTCCTCGCCGCCGCCGGTGGGGACTACCTGCGCGTGCCGCCGTACGCGGGCGGGGTGCTGGACCTGTCATTCACGGCCGTGAGCCATCAGCGTCTGCTCGTGCTCGTCGTGTCGATCGTGCTTCTCGGCGGGCTGTTCCTCTTCCTGCGCTTCCACCGTGAAGGGCTCGCGGTCCGCGCGGTGGCGCAGAACCCCGACGCCGCGCAGGCGATGGGGATCAATCTCCCGCGCGTGTTCGCGCTGACGCTTGCCCTGGGGGTGGGGCTGGCCGGCGCGGGCGGAGCGCTCATGGCGCCGCTGTTCAACGTCTATCCCACCGTCGGCTTCCCGCTCACCATCAAGGCGTTCGCCATCACGATCCTCGGGGGCATGGGCAACCTCGCGGGCGCGCTCGTCGCGAGCTTCCTCATCAGCCTCGCCGAGGCGTTCTCGGTGATGCTCATTCCCTCCGAGTGGCAGAACGCCATCGCCTTCGCCGTGATGATCGTCATGCTGCTCCTGCGGCCCTCGGGCCTGCTCGGCGGTGGGGGCCGGCGATGATCGCACGGGTGCGCGTGATCGCGGTGCCGGCGGCGCTGGTCGTCGCGGCGCTCCTGCCCGCGCTGATCCCCCATCCGTTCGTCCTCACGCTCGCGACGCAAGCGATGGTGTGGGCGTTGCTCGCCGCGAGCTGGGACCTGCTGAGCGGCTACACGGGCCAGGTCTCGTTCGGGCACGCCGGCTTCTTCGCCCTCGGCGCCTATGCCGCCGCCACGGCCACCAAGCACGCCGATCTCTCGCCCTGGCTCGGTCTCGTCTTCGCCGCGCTGGTCGCGGCGCTCGTCGGAGGCCTGGCAGGATTTCCGGCGTTGCGGCTGCGCGGTCACTACCTGGCGCTGGTCACCCTCGGCCTGGCGGAGATCGTGCGCCTCGTCGCCCAGAACTGGCTCGAGCTCACCGGAGGCCCGTTCGGCATCCACGACTACCGCACGTTCCCCGGGTTGCCCGCAGCGCCCCTGGCGCATCGCCAGGCGCGCTACGTGATCGTGGTCGCCATCGTCGCGGCCTCCGTCGTCGCGATGCGCGCGCTGTGCGAGCGCACGCCGGCGGGCAAGGCGTTCCGCGCGATCCGCGAGGACGAGGTCCTTGCGGAGATGCTGGGCATCCGCACCACCGTCTACAAGCTGCTCGCGTTCGTGGTGAGCTCGGCCTTCGCCGGGCTCGCGGGAGCGCTGTATGCCTACGACGTGCAGCTCGTGAGTCCGTCGGTCGCTTCGGCGGCGACGACGTCCTTCGTGATCGGCATGGCGGTCTTCGGCGGACTCGGCACCGTCTGGGGCCCCGTCCTCGGGGCCCTCCTGCTCTTCGGTCTCAGCGAGGGCTTGCGCTTCATCGGCGTGGTCTACAATCTCATCGCGGTCGGGCTCGTGATCATGATCTTCGTGGTGTTCGTCCCGCGCGGGCTCGCCGGAGGCAGGCGAACGGCATGACGTACCGGCTCGGCGTGGACGTGGGCGGGACCTTCACCGATCTCGTGCTGGTCGACGCCACCGGCGCAGCGCGAACGCGCAAGCTGCTCTCCACCACCGGCAACTACGCCGACGCCATCATCGCGGGCGCGCGGGCGCTGCTCCTCGACGCCGGGGCGCCGGCCGCCGACGTGCGCGAGATCATCCACGGTACGACCGTGGCCACCAACGCCATCCTCGAGCGCCGGGGCGCGCGCACGGGTCTCATCACGACCGAGGGCTTTCGCGATCTCCTGGAGATCGGCCGGCTCCGCCTCGCCCGGCTCTACGACCTGAATTTCGAGCGCCCGGCGCCCCTCGTGCCGCGGCGATGGCGTCGAGAGGTGCGTGAGCGGATGAACCACCGCGGCGAGGTGGTGACGCCGCTGGATCGCGAGAGCGTCGTGGAGGCCGTCGATCGTCTGCTGGCCGAGGGCGTGGAATCCATCGCCGTCTGTCTCCTCCACGCGTGGGCGAACGGCGAGCACGAGCGGGCGATCGGCGCCATCGTCCGGGAGCGCGCGCCCGGCGTGGGCGTGACGCTGTCGTCGGAGATCCTTCCCGAGATGCGCGAGTTCGAGCGCACGAGCACGGCCGTCACGAATGCGTACGTGATGCCCGTGTTGGACCGTTACCTCGGACGGCTCGAGCACGAGATTCGCGCCCTCGGGACCCGCGCCCCCGTGCTCGTGATGCAGTCCAACGGCGGGGTGATGACGGCGGAGAGCGGGCGCCGGCGTCCCGTGCACGTGATCGAGTCCGGCCCGGCCGCGGGCGTCATCGCGACGGCGGCGCTGGCGCGCCGCGTCGGCGCCCCCAACGCCATCAGCATCGACATGGGCGGCACGACGGCCAAGGCCTCGGTGATCGAGGCCGGCGCGATCACGCGGGCGGGAGAGTTCGAGATCGGCGGCGTCGTGTCGCAGGGGAGCCGGCTCAACAAGGGCTCGGGCTTCCTGCTCCGCGTGCCCGCCATCGACATCGCCGAGGTCGGCGCGGGCGGCGGCAGCATCGTGACGATCGACGACGCCGGCGCGATCCATGTGGGTCCTCGCAGCGCCGGCGCCACGCCGGGCCCCGTCTGCTACGACGCCGGCGGCACCGACGTCACCCTCACGGACGCCAACGTGTGCCTCGGCTATCTCCATCCCGAGCGCTTGCCGAGCGGGCTCAGGCTGAACGCGGAGAAGTCGCGGCGCGCCGTGGCGGACCAGGTCGCGTCGCGGCTCGGGCTCTCGCTCGAGGACGCCGCGTACGGCGTCTATCTGCTGGGGTGCGCGGGCATGGCGCGCGCCGTGCGGGCGGTGACGATCGAGCGCGGCCGCGATCCGCGCGATTTCGTCCTCGTCGCCTTCGGCGGGAACGGCCCGCTCTTCGCCGCCGAGATGGCGCGCTCGCTGGAGATCGGCACGATCGTCGTCCCTCCGGCGCCCGGCGTGTTCAGCGCCGTCGGCCTGCTCGAGGCCGAGGTGGAGCACCATCTCGTGCGCACGTTCTTGAGAACCTTGCAGGCGACCCCTCCGGCGGAGATCGCGGCGGCGGTGGCGGCGCTGGAGCGCGAGGCGGAGGGCCTGCTGCGCGACGAGGGCTACGCCGCCCGGCCCGAGATCACGCGCTCGGTGGACTGCAAGTACCAGGGGCAGTCCTTCGAGCTGACGGTGCCGCTCCCCGGGCGGCTCGACGGGTCGACGGCGCGCGAGCTGGCGGAGACCTTCGGGCGCGAGCACGAGCGGACGTACGGCCATCGGGCGGACGCCGATCCCATCCAGCTCGTCAATCTTCGCGTCACGGCGCGGATGCCGCGACAGGGTGGCGACGCGGCGGTCCGGGCGGGCGCCGGCCGCGCCGGCGCCGGCGGTGAGCGCCTCGCGTACTTCGGGGCTGCGCACGGTGCCCTCCGCACCCCGGTGCTCGCGCGCGGCGACCTCGGCGCCGTGTGGCGGCCCGGCCCGCTGCTCGTGGACGAGTACGACGCGACCACGCTCGTTCCGCCGGGCTGCGCCGCGCGGCGTGACGAGCACGACGACATCGTCATTCGGACGGGAGGGTAGCGCCATGCCCCCGCGTGACGTCGGTGATCCCATCCTCCTCGAGCTCATCAAGAATGCGCTCGACGCCATCGTGGACGAGATGGCCATCGCGCTCGTGCGAACCGCCTACTCGAACAATTTGAAGAACGCGATGGACATGTCGTGCGCCCTGTGCGACGCGGAGGGCCGCCTCATCGCCCAGGGCCTCACGCTGCCGCTCCACCTCGGCTCCATCCCCGACGCGATGGCCCAGGTGCGCCGCAAGTTCGTCGGCCGGATCGAGCCCGGCGACGTCTTCATTCTCAACGACCCGTTCGAGGGCGGCACGCACCTGCCGGACTTCTACATCTTCAAGCCGATCTTCCTCGACGGCGGGCTGGTGGGGTGGTCGGCGAGCATCGGCCACCAGCTCGACGTCGGCGGCAAGACGCCGGGCGGCAACGGCTGCGACGCGACGGAGATCTTCCAGGAGGGGCTTCGCATCCCGCCGTTGAAGCTCTATGACGCCGGGAGGCCGGTCGACGCGATCTTCGAGTTGATCGACCGCAACGTGCGGGTGCCGCGGCAGGTGCTGGGCGACGTGCGCTCGCAGGTCGCCGCGTGCCTCACGGGCGAGCGGGGCTATCTCGGCTTGATCGCGCGTTACGGGGTGGAGCGCCTGGCCGCGTGTACCACGGCGCTCCTCGATCAGGCCGAGCGCCTCGCGCGCCACGCGATCAGCGCGATGCCGGACGGGGCCTACACGTTCACGGACTGGATCGACGACGACGGCATCGACCCGGATCCGATCCCGATCACCGTGACCATCACCGTGGCCGGCGACCGCATGGTGGCGGACTTCACCGGCTCGGCGCCGCAGGTGAAGGGCGCCATCAATTCACCGCTGCCGTTCACGAAGTCCGCCGTGTACGCGTGCGTGCGCCACCTCATCGGAGGCGAGCCGCCGAACAACGAGGGCTACTTCCGTCCCATCGAGGTGATCGCGCCCGCGGGCACCGTGGTGAATCCCGTGCCGCCCGCCGCGGTGGCCGCCCGCGGACTCACCGGCTTCCGCATGGCCAACACGATGTTCGGGGCCCTCGCCCAGATCGCGCCGGATCGTGTCTTCGCCTGCGAGATGGGCGGCGACACGGGCGTGAGCTTCGGGGGCTACGACGCCGAGCGGCGGCCGTTCGTCTTCCTGGAGTTCCTGTTCGGGTCGTGGGGCGGGCGGCCGACCCGCGACGGCGTCGACGCGTGCAGCAGCGCGGTCGTCAACTTCTCCAACAATCCCATCGAGGTCATCGAGTCGGAGTACCCGATCCTCATCGAGCGTTACGGCTACGTGCCCGACTCGGGGGGGCCGGGCACGTTCCGGGGTGGCCTCGCGCTCGTGCGGCAATATCGGTTCCTCGCGCGGGAGGCGACGTTACAGCTCCGCACCGACCGCCGCTCGCACCTGCCGTACGGGCTCGCGGGCGGGCACCCGGGAACGCCGTCGGCGAACCTGCTGAACCCGGGCACCCCCGACGAGCGCGTGCTGCCGGCGAAGTGCACGATCAGCGTGCAGCACGGCGACGTGTTCCGGCACGTGCTGGGCGGCGCCGGGGGGTGGGGCGACCCGCGCGCGCGCGACCCCGAACTGGTGCGGCGCGACGTGATGGAGGAAAAGATCACGCCGGAATACGCGCTCCGCCACTACGGCGTGACGATCACCCCGCAGCCGTGAGACTCCTCTCGCGCGAAGTGGTACCGTGCACCAGCAACTCTCGGAGAAGCTGACGGCTCTCCGGCCGCACGGCGTCGACGACGTTGTCAAGCAACTCCGCGGGCTGGGAAAGCGACGATCCTCAACCCGGGGCATCATGGATCAAACGCATCGTCGCCGCTAGACTTTTTGGGGAGGGTGAAACCGGAGCTTGCAGTGATCTCCGCCGGCGCTGGCAATCAGTATGGGCACCCGACGAAGCCGGTCTTGCAGCGGCTCGGCGTGGTGAACGCCAAGATCTATCGAACAGACCACGATGGGAGTGTAGTGGTTCGAGCGGACGGTAACGCCTATAAGATCGAGACGGATAAGTAGGGCCGCCGTCAGTCAGCATGCGTCGCACACTCTTAGGAATGAAGCCCACGGCCGCTGATACTTATGGCTTGCACAGTTGCAGGTCCTGTGTGATAAGGCTGCTGCCATCCAGGCGTCCAAGGAAGGCAACCGTTCCTGACCCAGAGGGTAGGGACTGGTGTCGAATCAGCTTCGTCGAAAGCCTCCTAAGGCCGTCGTTCTGGCAGTTGGGCCTGAAATCGCTCGGCTCCGTCTTGCCGACGCTCACCGCGAGACTGCTCGTTCAGATTCCGTTTCCCGGCTCGATCCGTCCACTGGATCGTCTAGGGCTCAGCAAGTACGCCTCTGTGTTTCTCGATAACGGAGTCGACCTCGGTAGCCTGCGAAGTCTCTCCGAAGGGGACTTGCGGGAGCTGGGCCTGCCACTCGGCGCCCGAAGGGAGGGCGCAAGCCGATGAGCCTGAACATCCGCACCTGGCTGGAAGCGGGCGGCTTCGGCCAGTATGCCGATTTGTTCGAAGCCAACGAGATCGATGGCGAAGCGCTGCTCGCGCTGACCGGCGAGCACCTGAAGGAGCTCGGTATTCCGCTCAGTCGCCGGGCGAAGCTTCTCAAGGCGATCGCGGGGCTGTCCCCGGGTTCTTCTCCGAGCCCAGCCGCCGGACCCGGTAGATCGCCCGGAGTTAGAACCGCCGGCACGGCGCCCGATGCCACGGCCACGCCGGAACGCCGGCACCTAACGGTCATGTTCGTGGACCTCGTAGGCTCGACCGCGCTTTCGAACCGGCTCGATCCGGAAGACCTGCGCAACGTGATCCGCAAATACCAGGATGCGGTCGTCGGCGCAGTGACGCGCTACGACGGCCACGTCGCCCAGTACCTGGGCGATGGCATGCTCGCGCATTTCGGCTTTCCGCTGGCGCACGAGGACGACGCGGAGCGCGGCGTGCGCGCGGCGCTTGCGACCGTTGGCGCCCTCACCGCCATGGGATCGCTGGGTGTCGAAAATCTCTCGGTGCGAATCGGCATCGCGACGGGCATCGTCGTCGCCGGCGACCTGCTCGGTGAAGGCGCCGCCCGTGAGCATGCGGTGGTGGGCGAGACCCCCAATCTTGCGGCGCGGCTTCAAGGCGTCGCAGCACCTGGGGAAGTGGTCGTCAGCGCGAACACGCATCACTTGGTCGAGCACCTCTTCGAGTTCCGGGATCTCGGCCCGCAGCATCTCAAGGGCTTCGCCGCGCCGGTCTCGGCCTACGCGATCACTGGCGAACGCTCGTCGGGAAGCCGCTTCGAGGCGCGTCGCGGGGAACTGCTCGCGGCGATGGTCGGCCGAGACAACGAACTGACGCTCCTGATCGAGAACTGGCGCGGTGTGCAGTCGGGTCAAGGACGGTTGACACTCATCACGGGCGACGCCGGCATCGGCAAGTCGCGCATCATCCGCGCGCTGCAGGACGCCCTCGCGGCCGAGCGGCCTGCGCGCCTGGACTACCAGTGCTCGCCGTACCACTCGGACAGCGCGCTGTTTCCTGTCATTCAGCATCTTGCCCGCGCCGCCCGTTTCGAACCGGCGGACACGCCAGACAGACGGCTCGACCGGCTGGAGACGCTGCTCAAGGAGTTCGGGGCCCGCAGCGTGCGTGACATGGCGCTGATCGCCGCGCTGCTCGGCATCGACGGAGTTCAGCGCTACGGGCCGCTCACGCTCACGCCACAGCAGCAGCGCCTGGGTACGTTCGAGGCGCTGACGGGCCTGCTGGGCGACGTTGCGCGCATCCGGCCGCTGCTCTGGACGATCGAGGACGTGCAGTGGATTGATCCGACGACGCTGGAACTCATCGATCTGTGTCTCGAGCGGATCGCGAACCTGCCCGTGTTGATCCTCGCGAGCGCGCGGCCGGATTTCCACGACGCCTTCGGCAGCCGGCCGAACCTGACCCGGCTGCCGCTCTTCCGCCTGGGGCGGACCCAGATTGCTGCGATGGTGAGAGGCGTGACGCGCGGCAAGGCCTTGCCCGAAGAGTTGCTGAACGAAATCGCGGCCAAATCGGACGGAGTCCCGCTGTTCATCGAGGAGCTGACCAAGACCCTGCTGGAGTCGGGTGTCCTGCACGAGACGCAGGATGCGTTTGTCGTCGATGACCCGCTGCCGAACCTCGCGATTCCCGCGTCGTTACACGACAGCCTGATGGCCCGGCTCGACCGGTTACGGCCGGTCAAGGAGGTGGCCCAGACCGCAGCCTGCATCGGCCGCGAATTCAGCCACCGTTTGCTCACGGCGATCATGCCGCCGCCGGGCAATGCGCCGGACCAAGCCCTCGCCCGCCTGGTCGAGGCGGAGCTGATCTTCAGCCGGGGAACCCCGCAGGAAGGACAATACGCTTTCAAGCACGCGCTGGTGCGCGATGCCGCGTACGAAAGCCTGCTCAAGGCCAAGCGCCAGCAGATTCACGAACGGCTGGTGAATGCCCTGGAAGCGTTGCCCGACACGCCGCCGGAAATCCTCGCGTTCCATGCGATGCAGGCGGGCCTCAACGAAAAAGCCATCGCCAGCTGGCAGAAGGCCGGTGCGCAGGCGATCGCGCGTCCCGCCTACAAGGAGGCCCTCGCCCACTTGAGCCAGGCGTTGCGCCTGGCCGAGCAGATGGGAGAGACCCGGGCGTGGCTCGAGCGCCGCCTACTGATCCTGCTGGCGCTCGGCCAGGCGTCGATTCCGTTGCGCGGATACAGTCACTCGCAGACGGTCGCCGCGTTCACGCGCGCCCAGGAGCTGGTCGGCGCGATGAGCGACGCGCCGCACCGCTTTTCCGTGTTCTATGCGGTGTGGGTCGCGCTGTATATCCGCGGGGAGCATGACAGGGCGCTCGAAGCCGCGGGCAGCATGGTGCGGGAGGCGGAACGCGACAGCAGCACCTCGCACATGATCACCGCGCTCCGGTCGCTCGCCATGTCCCAGGTGATCACGGGCGCGCCGGCGCTCGCGATCCAGTCCTTCGACCGTGCGCTGGCGCTGTCAGGTTCCCTGCGGCAGCGTTCGCGCGAAGAGCGGATTGCGCTCGCGGACCGGTTCTCCACCGAGCCAGACATTGCGACCGGGTTTCACCTGGGGCTCGCCCTTTGGTGTCTCGGCCGTATCGACGCGGCGCGAAGTGTCGTTGCCGAAGCGCTCGCCTCGGCGCGCGTCCTAGGACATGTGCACACCCTCTGCCACGCGCTCGCATATTCGTCGGTCATCGCTGCCTTCAATCGCAGCGTGGACGAGGCGCTTGCTCTGAGCGCCGAGACCATCGACTTTGCCAGCCGGCATCAGCTCGAAATGTGGAAGGGCTACGGTTCGATCATCCACGCTCACGCCTTGTCGCTGAACGGGGACGCGGAGGGATCGATTCGCGTGATGGAAGACGGATTCGCCTGGCTGGCGAGAACTCAGACCGGCCATTCGGTTCCTGTTCACTACGCGGTTCACGCCCGCGCGCTGGCTTCGCTCGGCCGCTTCGACGAAGCGGGGCGCTACGCGGCGATGGTGCGGACGGAGCTGACGTCGGGATCAGAACGGTACTACTGGCCGGAGTGCCAGCGGCTGCTCGGCGATTACCTTCGCCTGTGCCCTGGCGGCAAACCGGCCGAGGCCGAGGCGGCCTATCTCAGTGCCCTGTCGCTCGCGCGCGAGCAGCACGCGAAGACCTGGGAGTTTTACGCCGCGATCAGCCTGGCGCGGTTGTGGGCGGAGCAGGGCAAGTCCGGGCAAGCCGCCGACCTGCTCGGGACGTGCTGCGATGGACTGACCGAAGGACGGAGCCTGCCGGCCTGGAAGGAAGCCGAAACGCTGCGCGAACAGCTTCGGTCACAGGGGAGTTCGAGATGAATGCGTCACCACCGTGCAGCAGCTTCGACATCGACGATATGCAATGGCGCTGGCCGGGCAGCGCGGTCATCAAGCGGCTGCTCGATCGGCCTCAGTGGTGGATGGGCTTCCTGCGCAGATACTGGCCGATTGCCCGCGTTCCGTTCACCCGGTGGGCCATGGTGACGCGCTTCGAGCACGTGCGGGAAGTGCTCGCCCAGGAACAGGTGTTTCAGGTGCCGTTCGACCGCCGGATGATGGAACTGATGGAGGGGCCGAAGTTCGTGCTGGCGATGCAGGACAGCCCCGAATACGGGCGCCAGCGCCTGCAGATCATGCAGGCGTTCAGGCTCGAGGACGTCGCTGCGACTATCGCGCCCCGCTCCGCCGAGCTTGCCGAGCAGATCCTCGTGGGGTGCGGCGGCCGGATTGATGCGATCGAAGACCTGTTGACGCGCGTCCCGACCCTGCTCTGCAGGGACTACTACGGCGTTGATTTCCCGGACGCGAAGCTGTTTGCGCAATGGACCATCGCCGTGAGCGCCTACCTGTTCGGGCCCCCGTCGGACAAGCCGCGCAACAACGCCGCCACTGCGCGCGCGGCGGCGAACGGCATGCGCCCGCTCATCGACCAAGCGATCCGCAATGCGAAACAGGGAGTGAACCCCTCCCCCACCATCGTCGCCCGCCTGGTCGCGATGCAGAAGCAAAGCGCCGGAGATCCCAGCGACG
>WNEW01000744.1_pt1 | contig 15727 bp, 18 predicted proteins | sample 5399891 | NCBI WGS metagenome assembly WNEW01 (sample SAMN13153336, study PRJNA577476) | soil metagenome | isolation source: 40 cm grassland meadow soil pre-rain plot 5 | place: USA:California | collected 2015-09-08 | reverse complement strand
GTCTACAACGGCGACAACCGCGCGCACGGGCCGGAGATCGCGCGGATCATCCGCGAGGAGCTGGCGCCGCGCGTCCGCGGCGCCGGCATCTTCGAGAGCGAGCGAATCTGGGAGACGATGTTCGCGCTCACGCACGCGCAGCGCGATCGCAAGACGTTGCTGGAGGCCATCGCCTGCGTGGATTGCGCGATCTGGGATCTCGTCGGCCGGGCGCTCGGCAAGAGCGTGCGCGAGCTGCTCGGCGGATACCGCACCGAGCTGCCGATCATCTCCATCGGCGGCTATTACATGGAAGGCAAGACGCTGGCGGACATCGGCCGCGAGATGGAGGGCTACCGGCGCGCCGGCATGGCCGGCTGCAAGTTCAAGGTCGGCGGCCGCTCGCCCGAGGAGGACGCCGGGCGCGTGGAGGCGGCGCGCCGCGCCGCCGGCCCGAGCTTCGTCCTCGCCGTCGACGCCAATCGTGGCTGGAGCGCCCCGGACGCGATCCGCTTCGCCCATCTCGTCGAGCCGCTCGACATCCGCTGGTTCGAGGAGCCGTGTCACTGGTACGACGACGTGACGCTGATGGCGCGCGTGCGGCGGGCGACGCGCATTCCCGTCACCGCCGGGCAGAGCGAGATCACGAGCCACGCGATTCGCCGGCTGCTCGACGCCGGCGCGGTCGACGTCGTGAACTACGACGCCTCGGAAGGCGGCGGCGTCACGGATTGGCGCCGCGCGGCCGGGCTCTGCCACGCGGCCGGCGTGCAGATGGCCCACCACGAAGAGCCCCAGATCGCGCAGCATCTGCTGGCCGCCGTGCCGCACGGCACCTTCGTCGAGTGCTTCGCCGATCCCGATCGCGACCCGATGTGGCAAAGCGTCTGGGCCAACCGCCCGCCGATCAAGAACGGCGTCATGACCGTGTCGAGCGATCCCGGCTTCGGGATCGTGCTCGACGAGGCGCTGGTGAAGCGCTACCGGGTCGCGTAAGGCAGGCATGGCCGACGTCGCGCTACTCGACCGCACCTATGACCTCATCATGCGACGCCTCATCGCCGACGGTCGCGCGCCGCATTACACCGAGATCGCGGCCGGCCTCGGCATGGCGCCCGCGGAGGGGCTTCGCCTCTTACGCGACCTGATGGCGCTCGGTCTGCCGAACTGGCTGCATCCCGACACCGACCTGATCGCGTCGTTTCCCCCGTTCAACAACCTGCCGACGCAGTACCGGCTCGGCGTCGGTGGAGAATGGAAGTGGTTCGCACAGTGCGGCCTCGAAGCGCTCGCGGCGTGCTGGGCGTTCCCCGGCCGGACCGTGGAGATCGAGGCGCCGTGTCTCGACTGCGGGGAGCCGATCGAGATCGCTGTCCGCGATGGCCGGATCGAGCGCGCGGTCCCGGCCACCATCCGCTTCTACGTGTCGGTGCCGGTGCGCGAGTGGCGGACGAACATCACCTACACCTGAAGCCACATGAACCTCTTCCGGTCGGAAGAGCACCCGCGTCGGTGGTCGGAGTGGGTCGCAGGCACCGACGCGGGGATCGTCACGCTCGAGCAGGCGATGGCCATCATGAGCACGCCGCGCCACCGCGAGCGCTTCACCGGCCACTACGTCTCGTCGTCGCCGGGTTACAGCGCGGCCTTCTTCGCGCGTCTGCGCGAGGTGACCGGCGGCGATCCCTACTGGGCGCCGCCGGCCACCTGAGCGTCACGCTTACTGCAGCGGGGAGAACGCCGCGGGCAGGAGGATCTTGTTCTCCTGCGAGATCAGGTGATCGCCGCCGCCGGGCGGCGGCCAGATGCCGCGCTTGCTGGCGTCGGCACGAACCTGCGCGCGCTGATCGAGGCTCGAATACGCCCAGATGTGCACGAAGCCGTTGGCGCGGCCGAACTCCACGCCGCCGGCGAGGACGATCGGCGAGAGCTTGGTGCGCTCCGGCAGCGCCTGCTCCCAGCGCTTGGCGACCTCCGGCAGCGTGCGCGGCTTGAGGGTGTAGTAGCGCAGCTCGAAGATCGGCCCCACCTTGCCGCGCGGCGGCGTGACGAACGAGAACGGCACGAGGATCTCCGAGCTCATGTCACGGATGAACTCGCCGATGCCCGGGTTCCACTTGGGATCCTTGGCGGCGTCGGCGCGGACGCGGTCGCGCTCGGCCAGGTCGCGATACGGCCACACGTGGACGATCTCGTTGAGCGCGCCGACCTCCGTGTGCCAGAAGGCGAACAGCTCCGAGTACTTTTTGCGGTACTCGTACGCCTCGCCGAAGCGTTTCTCGACCTCCGGCAGGCTACGCGGCGCGATGCGGTACGTGCGGATCTCGTAGATCATCCGGCTCTCCTTTCAGGCGACGGCGACCACTCCATGAGAGCGCCAAGCCTACGGGGCCGCGCGCCCGGCGTCAACCGTCGGCGTTGCCGTTGCTGTGATGTACGTATATATGGACGCGCGGCACGACGGCGCCGGTCGTTACAATGACCGACGTGGGACTCACACACGTCGAAGGGGTGGTGACAGGGCCGACTGGCATCTCTCGCACGGTCGTGTTCCTCGTGGACAGCGGCGCGAAGTACAGCCTCTTGCCGCCCGATGACTGGCGCGCCATCGAGCTGGCCCCGCGCCGGAGGTTGACGTTCGTTCTCGCCGACGGCACGCCGATCGAGCGCGACGTGTCCGAGTGCTACATCCAGCTGCCACAAGGCGAGGGCCACACGCCGGTCATCCTGGGTGAAGCCGGCGACGAAGCACTCCTGGGTGTCGTCACGCTGGAGATCCTCGGCCTCGTGCTGCATCCCTTCAACCGCACGTTGCAACCGTCCCGCATGCTCCTCGCCTGAGCCGAGCCGGGCCCTCTTCCGGATTGTCTTCCTCATGCACCGGGAGTAGCATCCCGGCACTCGTCGCGCGGCTCCTTCCCCGGAGGCAGACACCATGACCACGACGACCCCGCGCTCGCGCATCATCTCGACCAGCGACCTCGGCTGGCAGGAGTTCCGGCCCGGCATCAGCTTCAAGATCCTGTGGGAGGACCCGGCGACGAAGCGGCGGGCCCAGATGACCCGCTTCGGGCCGGGGGCCCGGCTGCCCCGGCACCTCAACTATCGCCCGAACGGCTGCGTCCACAGCGTGACGACCCAGCACGGCGCGACCGTCCTGGCCGTGGTCTGGGGCCACACAGAACCGGTCTGAGAGGAGCGCCCATGAACCTCGCCGTGACGTTGTCGCTCGTCCTGCTCGCGACGGTTGCCGTGGTACCCGCCGCGGCCGCGCCCGACGGTCAGATGACGTGGGCGGTTCATATCTCGCTGGCGCCCACGTGGTTCGACCCGGCCGAGACGTCCGGGATCATCACGCCGTTCATCGTGCTCTTGGCCTTGCACGACGCGGTGCTGAAACCGCTGCCGGGCAATCCGATGACGCCCGCCCTCGCCGAGTCCTGGAACGTAGCGCCCGACGGGCTCGTCTACGACTTCGTGCTGCGACGAGGCGCCAGGTTCCACAACGGCGAGCCGGTCACCGCCGAGGACGTCAAGTTCTCGTTCGAGCGCTACCGCGGCGTGGCCGCCAGACCGCTCAAGGACAGCGTGGCGGCCGTCGAAACGCCGGATCCCGGCCGGGTCCGCTTCCGCCTCAAGCGGCCGTGGCCCGACTTCATGACGTTTTACATCGGCGCCACCGGGGCCGGCTGGATCGTGCCCAAGAAATACGTCGAGAAGGTCGGCGACGAGGGCTTCAAGAAAATGCCGATCGGCGCCGGTCCCTACCGGTTCGTCTCGTTCACGCCTGGAGTCGAGCTCGTGGTGGAGGCGTTCGATCAGTACTGGCGAAAGGCTCCCAGCGTCAAGCGGCTGGTCTTGAAGGCGATCCCGGACGAAACCACGCGCCTGGCCGCGTTGAAGCGCGGCGAGGTCGACGTCGCGTACAACATTCGCGGCGCCCTGGCCGAGGAGATTCGGCGAAGCCCGGGGCTGACGCTGAAGCCGAATGTCGGTCAGGCCACGCACTGGATCTACTTTCCGGAGCAGTGGGATCCGAAGTCGCCGTGGCACGATCGGCGCGTGCGGCTGGCCGCGAACCATGCCATCGATCGGCAGGCGATGAATCAGGCTGATGCGCTCGGATTTTCCAAAATCACCTGGAGCATCATTCCCAGCAGCTTCGAGTTCTACTGGCAGCCGCCCGGTTACTCGTACGATCCCGGGCGGGCCAAGAAGCTCCTCGCCGAGGCCGGCTACCCAAACGGCTTCGACGCCGGGGACTACTTCTGCGACGCCGCAATCGTCTTTGTCGGCGAACCGGTGGTCAACTACCTCAACGCGGCCGGTATCCGGGTGAGGCTGCGGCCAATCGAGCGGGCGGCCTTCTTCAAGGGGTGGGCCGACAAGAAATACAAGGGGCTCATCCAGGGCGCCAGCGCCGCCTATGGCAGCGCTGCCACGAGAATCGAGGCCTTCATCGCCGGCGGTGGCGCCTACGTCTACGGGAGCTACGCGGACATCGACGGCCTCTTCCAGGAGCAGGCGAGCGAGCTCGATCCCAAGCGGCGCGAGGCGACGCTGCACCGCATCCAGCAGCTCATCCACGACAAGGTGATGATCGCGCCGATCTGGTTGAACGCGGGCTTGAACGGCGTCGGGCCGAGAGTGGAGGAGTCGGGTATCGGGGTCGTCCCCGGGTACGCGTTCTCGGCGCCGTACGAAGACGTCAAGCTGAAGGGCAAATGAGCCTCGGCTACTCGTCGATCAGAGCCACCACGCGGGCCGGCGCGGATTCCGTCTTCCACTTTGCGGGCAGCGCGATAACTTTCACGCGCGAGGGGATCTGGTCGAGGTTGGTCAGGTTCTCGATCTGGAAGACGACCTTCGGCAGGATCGTGCGGTGCACGCGCATGCCCGAGCTCATGATCTCGTCGGCCTTCTCGTAATCGGCGCCCTTCTCCTCCTGGGCGAAGTCGAAGCCGAGCACCGACGGCTCCCTGGCCACCAGCCACTCCGCGGCGGCCGTGGTCAGGCACGGCGACTCATCCCACCACTTCGGGTCCGTGGTGACGTGCCCCTTCGGCCAGTCGGTGCGCAGGAGCAGCATGCCACCGCGGGTGATCGGGATGCCCTGGGCCTCGCGCCTCGATCCCCGGCTTGTCGCGAAAGAAGTGGTGCGGCGAGTCGATGTGGGTGCCGGCATGCACGGTCATCTCGACGCAGTTCGAGACGAACCCCTTGTCCTCCCACCGCACGATCGGCGTGATCTTGAAGTAGTACTCGTCCTTCGCGAACGGCGCTGCGTCGCACTCCTCGACCGTCATGCTCAGATCGACCAGGCGCATGACGCGGCCTCCCCTGCTATTTCTTCCAGTAGTGCGCGACCACGACCTCGATCGGCGGACGGATCTTCTGCGCGTGCGGCACCGCCCGCGAGGCGAAGTCCTTCTGCGACTTGAGCACCCTGGCGAAGAACGGGTTCTTCTGCGCCTCGACCTCGTACACCTTGTCGATGGCCACCACCTGGGCCTTCAGCACGTCGTCCGGCGTCTTGAGGATCTTCACGCCGTGCTTCTTCTCGAGCTCCTCCACCGCCTTGCTGTCCAGGTCGACGCTGTAGGCGGTCATGCGGATGCTTCTTCTTGTCAATGACGTCTTGGGATACTTGTCAACGTCCGTCGGGCGGGGCGGTGTTCGATGCTAGAGTCTCGGCGGGAGGATCGACCATGGCCATTCCACGCACGATGAAGGCGACCGTCCTCGTCGCCCCGCACCGGTTCGAGCTGCAGGAGCGCCCGGTGCCGGTGCCCGGCGACGAGGACGTCCTCATCCGTGTGCGCGCCTGCGGCGTCTGAGGCACGGACCTGAAAATCATCCACACCGGCATGCCCCAGATGCCGCCGTACGGCGAGTTCATCTTCGGGCACGAGTACGCGGGCGACGTCGTCGCCGCGGGCCGGACCGTGGACGAGTTTCGGGTCGGCGACCGGGTGGTCGTCGAGGCGCACATGGGCTGCCGCCGCTGCGAGAACTGCATTCGCGGGCTCTACACCGCGTGCCTGAACTACGGCAACGCCAAGCGCGGACACCGGGCGAACGGGTTCACGACCAACGGCGGGCTCGCCGAGTACGCGGTGAACCACGTCAACACGCTCTATCGCATCCCCGACGGCGTGTCCTACGAAGAGGCGACGGTGGTGATGACCTCCGGCAGCCCGCTCTTCGGTCTGGAGAACGCGGGCGGCTATTTCGCGGGCGAGACGGTGGCCGTGCTGGGCCCCGGACCGATCGGGCTGATGGCGATCCAGCTCGTGAAGGCGCTCGGCGCCACGCGCGTGATCCTCACGGGCACGCGCGCCTCGCGCCTGGCGATGGGACGCCAGCTTGGCGCCGACGTGGCCGTCGACAGCCGCGCGCAGGATCCGGTCGCCGCCGTGATGGAGGCGACGGCGGGCAAGGGCGCCGATCTCGTCATCGACTGCGCCGGGGCCGACGAGACGTTCGACCAGTCGCTCAAGATGGTGAAGTCGGGCGGCAAGGTGCTGCTCGTCGCCTTCTATCACGGGCCCGTCACCGCCGACGTCAGCCACGCGGTGCGCCGCAACGTCACGATCTACACCGAGCGCGGCGAGGGCGGTACCAGCGTCGGCCGCGCGCTCGCGCTGCTCGCGGCCGGGCGCTTGACCGCGAAGCCGCTGATCACGCATCAGTTCCCGCTCAGCCGCGTCCACGAGGCCTTCGAGGTGCTGGAGAAGCGGATCGGCGATCCGCTCAAGGTCGTCCTCAATCCGTGAGGCGCCGGCTCGCGTTCGCGGTCGCCCTCGTTGTCGTCTGCGCGGCGCTGCCGGCGTCGGCGTTTCCCGACAAGCCGCTGGAGCTCACCGTGCTGTTCGGCGCCGGCAGCGCCGCCGATCTCCTGGCGCGCAAGCTCGCCGACCTCGCGGGGCGCGACCTCGGCCAGCCGGTGGCCGTCGTCAATCGCACCGGCGCCGGCGGCGCCCTGGGCTACACCTACGTGAAGGGCCAGCCGGCCGACGGCCACGCGCTGGTCTGGAACAGCAACAGCATCAGCACCGCCTACCACGCCGGCAACATGAAGCGCGACTACACCGCGTTTGCCGCCGTGGCCGCGCTCACGAGCGAGCCGGTCTCGCTCGCCGTGAAGACGGACGCGCCGTGGAACGACCTGCGCGAGCTGCTCGCCCACGCGAGGGCGCATCCCGGTCAGGTCCGCGTCGGCAACTCCGGACGCGGCAGCTTCACGCATCTCGTCGCCGTCGCGCTCGAGAACCGCGCGGGCGTGAAGCTCACCCACGTGCCGTTCGGCCGCGAGCTGGCCGTGACGACCGTGCTCGGCGACAAGATCGAGGCGAGCGTGCAGCTGCCCGCGGAGATCATGGCGCAGGTGACCGGCCGGCAGGTGCGCGTGCTGGCCGTCAGCGGCGACAAGCGGCTGGCGTCCCTGCCCGACGTGCCGACGCTCAAGGAGTCGGGCGTCGATCTGGCGATGACGCTCTGGCGTGGCGTGGCCGTTCCGAAGGGCACGCCCGACGCGGCCATCGCGCGGCTCGAGCGCGCCTTCACCCAGGCGGCGCAGAGCGCCGAGTTTCGCGAGTTCGCCGCGCGCATGGGCGCCGTCGTCGACGTGCGGGGCGCGAAGGACTTCGATGCGTTCATGGCGCGCGACGACCGCGAGATCGCGGCACTGATGGAGCAGATCGGCCTCAGGAAGCAGTAGCGGTGGGCCGCGACCGCTGGAGCGCGGCCGGCCTCGCCCTGCTCGCGATCGGCTATCTGCTCGCGGCCCGCCGCTATCCGCTCGACACCCTCGCCACGCCGGGCCCGGGCGTCGTGCCACTCGGCTCGGGGCTCGCGTTGCTCGCCCTCGCCGTGTGGCTGTTTGTTGTAGCGGGGGCCGCGAGACCGGCTCGGGCCGAAGGTGGGCTGTTCAAGGCGCGCGCGGCTGGCACACGCCCGACCGAGCCGGCGCCGTCACGCGCCCGTTGGTCGCCGGTGGTGCTCGCGGTCGCGCTGGTGCTGTACGCGGCGCTGTTGCCGCGGCTCGGCTTCGTCGTGGCGTCGTTTGCGCTGGTCGTCGTCGCGTCGCGGCTCATGGGCGCCCCCGGCTGGTGGCGGCCGGCGCTGCTCGCGCTCTCCGTCACGGGCGTCGGCTACCTGCTGTTCGCGCGCTGGCTCGGCGTCCCGCTCCCGTGAGCGAGCTCTTCGTCGCGCTCACGCCGGGAAATCTCCTCGCGTGCTTCGCGGGCGCCGTGCTCGGCACGGTCGTCGGCGTGCTGCCCGGCCTCGGACCGGCGGGCGCGATGGCGCTGGTGCTGCCGCTCACCATCAAGCTCGGGCCGACCGCGGGACTCATCATGCTCGCCGGCATCTATTACGGCGCGATGTACGGCGGCTCGACGACCTCGATCCTCGTCAACGTCCCCGGCGAGGCGGCCAGCGTCGTGACCACGATCGACGGCTACCGGCTCGCGCGCAAGGGGCGCGCGGGCGCGGCGCTGGCCGTCGCCGCCATCGCGTCGTTCGTCGCCGGCACGTTCAGCGTGGTCGCGCTCCAGGTGGCCGCGCCGCTCGTCGCGCGGGCGGCGCTGGCCTTCGGCCCCGCGGAGTACTTCGCGCTGGCGCTGCTGGGCCTGGTGCTGCTGGCCAATCTCACCGGCGGCTCGCGCGCGAAGTCGCTCGCCATGGTGGTGCTCGGCGTCATGCTCGCGACGGTCGGCATGGATCCGCTCGGCGGCACCGTGCGCTTCACGTTCGATCTCGCGGGCGCGCAGGCCGGGCTCAGCTTCGTGGCCGTGACGACCGGGTTGTTCGGGGTCGCCGAGGTGCTGGCGAGCATGGCGGACCCTGAAGCCGCCTCCGCCGTCGCGCGCGTGAAATTCCGTGAGCTCTACCCCAGTCGCGAGGAGATGCGACGCTCGGTCCCGCCGATGGTGCGCGGCACCGTGCTCGGCTTTCTCGTCGGCCTGATGCCCGGCCCGGCGGCCACCATCGCCTCGTTCGTCTCGTACGGCGTGGAGAAGAAGGTCAGCAAGCACCGCGCGGAGCTCGGCACCGGCGCCATCGAAGGCGTCGCCGGACCCGAAGCGGCCAACAACGCCGCCGCCGGCGGCGGCATGATTCCGCTCCTGTCGCTGGGCTTGCCCTTCACGCCGTCGACGGCGGTGCTGCTGAGCGGCATGCTGCTGATGAACGTGACGCCCGGTCCGTTTCTGCTCCGCGATCATCCGAGCGTGTTCTGGGGCGTGATCGGCTCGTTCTACGTCGGCAATGTGATGCTGCTGCTGCTCAACCTGCCGCTGGTCGGCGTGTTCGCGCGCGTCGCCACCATCCCGCCGCGGTATCTGATGCCCGGCGTGCTCGTGCTCTGCGCGGTGGCCGCGTACTCGGACAACAACAACGTCTTCGACGTGTGGGTCATGGTCGCGGCGGGCTTGGCCGGCTGGGCGATGCGCGCGCTCGATTTCAGCCCCGCGCCGCTCGTGCTCGGTCTCGTGCTGGGCCCCGTGCTCGAGCGCTCGCTCGTGCAAGCGCTCACGATCGCGCGCGGCGAGGTCAGCGGCTTGTGGGCCTCCGGTCCCGCCGTCGTGATGCTGATCGCCGCCGCGGCGGCGCTCGTGGTTCCGAGCGTCGCGGGCGCCCTGACCTCGCACAGCCCCCGCCGCCGATGGTATAAGTCGGGGCCATGACGACCCCCGAACCCGTCTACGACGTCGTGTGGCCGCTCGCTCCCTCCGCCGCGCCGTCCGGATCGCTCGCCGCGCGCTCCGCCGACCTCCGCGGCAAGACCGTCGGCGAGCTGTGGGATTACCTGTTCAAGGGTGAGGAGATCTTCCCGCTCATCCGCCGCGCCCTCGCCGACCGGTACCCCGGGATCCGCTTCGTCGAGTACGAGCGCTTCGGCAGCACCCACGGGCGCGACGAGGCCGAGCTGGCGCGCACACTCCCGGCTGAGCTCAGCCGGCACGGCTGCGACGCGGTGATCTCCGCCGTCGGCGCCTGAGGGTCGTGCACGCCCGCCGTGCTGCGGGCCGCCGCGATCGCCGAGCGCGCAGGAGTGCCGAGCGTCTCCATCGTCACCACGCCGTTCATGCAGCAGGCCGCCGTCGTGTCCAAGGGCGTCGGCCTGCCGTCGCTGCCGATCGCCGAGTATCCCGGCGTGCCGATGACCGACGGCTCCGACGCCGTCGCGCGCAAGGTCGCGGCACTCCTGCCGCAGATCGTCGCGGGGCTGGCCGGAGCCCGTGACGTCGCGCGCGCGGCCGTCGCCGAGCCGCGGCCGCGCGATGTCGTGTATCGCGGCACGCTCGACGACATCCAGGAGCACTTCCACAAGAGTCTCTGGAGCGACGGCCTGCCCGTGATTCCGCCGACGCTCGCGCGCGTCGAGCGCTTCCTCGCGCACACGCGTCGCGCGCCCGACGAGGTGATCGGCCGGCTGCTGCCGGAAAACCGCGCGGCCACCGTGTGGAGCATCGCGGTGAACGGCGTGATGGCGGGCTGCCGGCCGGAGTACATGCCGGTGCTCGTCGCCATCGTCGAGGCGATCGCGGAGCCGATCTTCCGCGTCGAGGACGCGGGCTCGACGCCGGGCTGGGAGCCGCTGGTGATCGTGAGTGGCCCGATCGCGACGCGGCTCGACCTCAATCACGGCCAGGGCGTGATGCGCGTCGGCCGCCAGGCCAACACGAGCCTCGGCCGCTTCCTGCGTCTCTATCTGCGCAACGTCGCCGGACTGCGCATCCCGCCGGGCGCGGGCGACAAGGGCAGCATCGCCGGGTCCTTCAACGTGGCGCTCGCCGAAGACGAATCGACCGCCGCCGCGCTCGGGTGGCCGACGTTCGGCGCGGACCAGGGATTCACGCGCGAGGACAGCGTCGTCACCGTGCAGAGCGTGGTGAGCATCAGCCCGCCCATCTACTCGGCGGGCACGCGCGCGCTGGAGCACGCGCGCATCCTGGCCGAGGTGTTCGGCGGCGCGTGCGGCTACTGGTCGTCGATCGGCATGAAGTACGCGCGCTGGGAGCCGCTGCTCGTCCTCGGCCCGTCGATCGCGCGGGTGATCGCCGAGGACGGCTGGTCGAAAGACGAGCTGCGGCGCTATCTGCACGAGCACGTCACGATCAGCGCACGCCAGGCCGAGACGTACGCGCTGCAGGTCGGCGCCACCGCCTACACGCTGGACGCGCACGTCAAGGCGGGCGTGCTCCCAGCCGGCTACGCGATGTCGAGCGATCCCGAGCGGCCGGTGCCCGTGTTCGTGCAGCCCGAGAAGATCGGCATCCTGATCGCCGGCGATCCCGGTCGCAACCAGTCGAAGGGCTACGTCAACAACCACATCCAGGGCGGGCGAGTCACCAAGAGGGTGGACGCATGAGCGTGATCCGCGCGTGGCTGTGCCTCGTTCTCTGCCTCACCGCCGCGCCCGCGCTGGCCGCCGAGGGCGAGATGCGCTGGGGGCTGCACGTCACGCTCGCCGCCCGCTGGCTCGATCCCGCCGAGACCGAGGCGTTCAGCACGCCGTTCATGGTGCTCTACGCCGTCCACGACGCGCTGGTGAAGCCGATGCCGGCGGGCATGACCACGCCGAGCCTCGCCGAGTCGTGGAGCGAGTCGAAGGACCATCTGACGTACACGTTCACGCTCCGCAAGAGCGCGAAGTTCCACGACGGCTCCCCGGTCACCGCCGAGGACGTCAAGTTCTCGTTCGAGCGCTACAAAGGCGCGTCGGCCACGCTGCTCAAGGAGAAGGTGCGGGAGGTCCAGATCGTCTCGCCGAGCCAGGTCCGCTTCGTGCTGCGCGAGCCGTGGCCCGATTTCATGCTCTTCTACGGCACCACCGCCTCCGGCGCCGGCTGGATCGTGCCCAAGCACTACGTCGACAAGGTCGGCGACGACGGCTTCAAGCGCGCGCCGGTCGGCGCGGGCCCGTACAAGGTCGTGTCGTTCACACCGGGCGTCGAGCTTGTCCTGGAGGCGTTCGACGGGTACTGGCGAACGGCGCCGAGTATCAAGCGCCTGGTGATGCGCACGGTGAGCGAGGAGAGCACGCGTGCGGCCGCGCTCAAGCGCGGCGAGGTGGACCTCGCCTACCTGTTCGCGGGCCCGGTCGCCGAGGAACTGCGCAAGACGCCGGGCATTCGCCTCGAGGCGCCGTTGCTGACGGGCGCCTTCTGGCTGGAGCTCACCGAGCAGTGGGACGCGAAGTCGCCGTGGCACGATCGGCGCGTGCGCCTGGCCGCGAGCCACGCCATCGACCGCGGGGCGATCAACCAGGCCGAGACGCTCGGCTTCTCACGCCTCACCGGCACGATCGTGCCCCGCATCTTCCAGTTCGCGGTGCCGGTGGAGCCGCCGGCGTACGACCCCGCGCGCGCGAAGAAGCTGCTGGCGGAGGCCGGCTATCCCAACGGGTTCGACGCCGGCGACTTCTACCCGTTTCCGCCGTACAACTCGATGGCCGAGGCGATCCAGGGCTACCTGCAGGCGGTCGGCATCAAGAGCCGGCTGCGCGCGATGGAGCGCGCGGCGTACTTCACGGCGTGGCGCGAGAAGAAGCTGCACGGCATCATCCTCGTGATCACCTCCGTCATGGGCAACGCCGCCACGCGGCTGGAGCCCTACGCGACGAAGCACGGCATCTATGCCTACGGCTCGCTGCCGGAGATCGACGATCTCTTCGCCCGTCAGGCCAAGGAGGTCGACCTCAAGAAGCGCGAGGCCCTCGTGCAGCAGATGCAGAAGACGATGACCGAGCACGTCCTCAACGTTCCGATCTACGACCTCGCGTTCATCTGGGGCGTCGGCCCGCGCGTCGAGGTGAGCGGGGCCAACGCGATTCCCGGCTTTCCGTATTCGGCGCCGTTCGAGGATCTGAAAGTCAAGAAGTGAGACACGCCTTGCGAAGTTCGAGGCGCGCCACGGCTCCGCCGGGGCGCGTCCGAGCGTTGGCCGGGGGAGTCCGAGGGGGGCGTAGCTCCCTTCGCTTGAAGAGGCTGGGGGGCCATATCGGGGCCCCCCACGATCGTCAGTGAGCTACGGGCTCGGCATCGACATCGGCGGCACCTTCACCGATATCGTCGTCTACGATCACGCACGCGGCCGGCAGTACAACCGCAAGGTCCTCACGACGCACGACGATCCCGCGCGCGCCGTGGCCGCCGGCGTCGAGGGGCTGCTGCGCCAGCACCGGCTGCCGCCGCGGGAGTTCACGCGCGTCGTGCATGCCACCACGCTGTTCACCAACGCGCTGATCGAGCGTCGCGGCGCCGTGACCGGCCTCATCACCACCGCGGGTTTTCGCGACACGCTCGAGATCGGCCGCGAGCGGAAGTTCGAGCTGTACGACCTGAACATCGCGAAGCCGGAGCCGCTCGTGCCCCGAAATCTGAGAGCGGAAGTCCGTGAGCGCCTGAGCGCCGACGGCGCGGTGGAGCGGCGGCTCGACACGCGCGAGGTGGCCGCGCGCGCGAAGGCGCTCGTCGACGCCGGCGTCACCTCCATCGCCGTCGTGTTCTTGCACGCGTACGCGAATCCGCGCCACGAGGCCGAGGCGGCGCGGGTCATCGCCCGCCGGCACCGTGGCATCGCGGTGACGACGTCCCACGAGGTCGCGCCGGAGATCCGCGAGTACGAGCGCGCGTCGACGACGGTGGCCAACGCGTACATCAAGCCGCTGGCCCACCAGTACCTCGACGCGATGGCCCGACGCGTGGCCGATCTCGGCATCCCCGCCCCGCTGCTGCTGATGCTTTCCAGCGGCGGGCTCACCCACGTGGCCGAGGCCGAGCGCACGCCCGTGCAGATGCTCGAGTCGGGGCCCGCAGCCGGCGCGCTCGCCGCCGCGTTCTTCGGCCGCGAGGACAGCCGCGGCAGCCTGCTCGCCTTCGACATGGGCGGGACCACCGCGAAGCTCTCGCTCGTCGACGGCGGTGAGCCGCTCACCGCGTACGCCTTCGAGGCGGCGCGGCAGAAGCGCTTCATGGAGGGCAGCGGACTGCCCATCCGGATCTCGACCATCGAGCTGATCGAGATCGGCGCGGGGGGCGGCTCGATCGCCTCCGTCGACGAGATCGGCCTGCTGAAGGTCGGCCCGCGCAGCGCGGGCTCACACCCGGGGCCGGCCTCGTATGGGCTCGGCGGCAGCGAGCCGACGGTGACCGACGCCGACTTCCTGCTCGGCTACCTGAACGCCGACGATTTCGCGGGCGGCGAAGTCCGCGTGGACATGACAGCGGCGCGCCTGGCCCTCGAGCGTCTCGCCAAGCGCGTGGGGCTGCCGCTCATCGATGTCGCGTGGGGCATCCACGACGTCGTCAACGAGAACATGGCCTCCGCGGCGCGCGTGCACATCGCCGAGCGCGGCCGCGATCCGCGCGACTACGCGCTGCTCTGCACCGGCGGCGCGGGGCCGGTGCACGCGTGGGGCGTCGCGAAGAAGCTCGGGCTCGCGCACGTCATCTGTCCGCCCGCCGCCGGCGTCGCCTCGGCGCTCGGGCTGCTCGTGGCGCCGGCGCGCGTGGACCGCGTGGCCACGGTCGGTCTGCGGCTCGATCGCGACAGCCCGGCCGCGCTGGAGACGGCGTTTCGCCGGCTCGAGGACGAGGCGCGCGCGGTGATGGCCGACACGGGACTGAAGCTCGAGACGGCGACCGTCAAACGGCTGGCCGACGGCCGCTTCCTCGGCCAGGGGTTCGATCTGGTCGTCGAGCTTCCCGGCGGGCCCTACGACGACAGCGTCGAGACTCGGCGGCGACTCGTCGCCGCCTTCGAGACGGCCTACCGCGAGAAATTCGCGCTCACGCCGCCCGAGGTGCCGATCGAGTTCATCAACATCCGCGTCGCCGTTCGCGCGCCGGTGGCCGGCGCCGAGGTCGCCGTCCACGGCGAGACGGCCGGCGCCGGCGGCGCGATCAAAGGACATCGCGCGGCGTACTTCCGCGAGAGCCGGGGCTTCGTCGAGACGACGGTGTGCGACCGTGCGCGGCTGGCGCCGGGCGACGACGTGCGCGGTCCGGCCGTGGTGGAAGAAGAAGGCTCGACGCTGGTGATCGGGCCCGGCGGCAGCGCGCGCGTGGCCGCGAGCGGCAACCTCGTGGTGACGGTACCGCCCGCGGCGCCGCTCGCTGCTACAGGGCCCCCCTCTTCCAGGGACCCGTGATCGCGAACGTGATGCCGGGCGTCTGGATGTTCACGAAGAGCCAGTGGCCCTTTTTGGGCTCGAAGGTGGCGCCGGCCCACTCGGAGCCCGAGAAGTTGCCGGCGATGCCGTTGCGCTCGCCGGCGAGCACCACGTGGTTCTCGGCGAAGCGGAAGATCTCGCCCTCCGGCGTCAGGCCGTGAAGCGACTGCACCGGATTCTCGCCGTCCTCGCAGAGCACGATGCCCCCGCGCGGGCTCACCGTGATGTTGTCGGGATTGTCGAGCACGGCGGCGCTCGGCGAGGTGAACACGCACGCGAATCTCTGCCCCACGGGATCGAGGGCGAAGATCTGTCCCTCGCCGGCGGCACCGCCGCTGGTCGAGTTGAGATAGACGAGGCCATTGCCGTACCAGCAGCCTTCGCCGCGAACGATGCGAGCGGCGCCCTTGCCGGCCGCCTCCTGCCGGACGGTGTCGGTCGTCGGGTCGGGCTGCTCGATGGCCACCCACGACACGGTCCATTCGTCGCCCGCGTGCGCGAGCGCCGTGTCGGTCGTCCCCGCGAGCACCATCGCCTCGAGGTGCCCGCCGGCGGCGAGGTTCCCGG
>WNEW01000743.1_pt1 | contig 15733 bp, 20 predicted proteins | sample 5399891 | NCBI WGS metagenome assembly WNEW01 (sample SAMN13153336, study PRJNA577476) | soil metagenome | isolation source: 40 cm grassland meadow soil pre-rain plot 5 | place: USA:California | collected 2015-09-08 | reverse complement strand
CCGTATTGTGATGCACCCGGTAACCTACGAATACTTCAGTCTTTCCCGAGTCCATCCGCACCGGGATCGAGACCACCAGCGCCCGGCGGGGGTACCGCAGGCGCTCGTGGACGTCGGGATCGAGGCGCAGCCGGGAGGCGACCCGGTCGAGCTGGGCGAGGGCCGTCCGATGCAGCTCCGAGTCGAACTCGGCATTCCCGTTCGATTTCCCAGTCATGCGGCGCCCTTTCCGTTGACAGCGGGCGGTTGAGGTGGCAGAATCCGACCGAAATGGTCGCCGATCAAAACCGTCGGCGATAGACTGAGATCAAAAGGCAAACGAGGGTCACAGGATGCTCCGCTTCACCAAACGCGCCGACTACGGGTTGATGGCGATTCATTATATCGCCATCAACGACGGCTTCGGTGCTGTGAGCGCCAAGAGGATCGCCGAGGAGTTTACGATCCCGCCCGAGCTGATGGCCAAGATCCTCCAGCGGCTCGCCAAGCAGGGTCTCATCGCGAGCACCAACGGGCCGAAGGGCGGCTACGCACTGGCGCGCCGGCCGACCGAGATCACGGTCGGGCAGGTCATCCGCGCGCTGGAGGGGCCGATCAACATCGTGTCGTGTCTCGAGGACGCCGACTGTCCGCAGATGGAGAGATGCAACCTGCGGCGGCCGGTCCACAAGATACAGGCGGCGATCAGCCAGGTGCTGGACACGATGAGCCTCGCGGAGCTGACGAGCGCCGACGTGCCGGAGCTGCTGTCGATCAGGTAGTGCGAGCCGGAGGACGTCGTGGGGCTGGGGCCCCACCGTCCGAGGCGAGCTTATGAATGGGCTGAGGGGGAGAGCGAGGGCATGGGGCTGAAGTTTCCGATCTTCATGGACGCGCAGTCGACGACGCCGTGCGACCCGCGCGTGGTCGAGGCGATGCTGCCGTACTTCACGGAGAAGTTCGGTCATCCGGCCAGCCGCAACCATCCGTTCGGATGGGAAGCGGAGGGCGCGGTCGACGCCGCGCGCGCGAAGATCGCCGCGCTGGTCGGCGCGCGCGATCCGAAGGAGCTGGTGTTCACCTCCGGCGGCACGGAGGCGATCAACCTCGCCCTCAAGGGCGTGGCGGAGATGTACCGCGAGAAGGGCACCCACATCGTCGCCACCGTCATCGAGCAGCGCGCGAGCCTCGACACGTTCAAGCGCCTCGAACGGCAGGGCGTTCAGGTGACGTACGTGCCCGTGCAGCCCGACGGTCTCGTCGACGTCGAGGAGATCCGCAAGGCGATCACGGACAAGACGATCCTCATCTCGGTGATGTTCGCCAACAACGAGATCGGGACCATCCAGGACATTCCGGCCATCGGAAAGATCGCCAAGGAGAAGGGGATCATCTTCCACACCGACGCCACGCAGGCCGTCGGCAAGATCCCCGTCGACGTCGAGGCGATGGGCATCGACCTGCTGTCGTGCACCGCGCATCTCATCTACGGCCCCAAGGGCGTCGGCGCGCTCTACGTGCGGCGCAAGGGGCCGCGCGTGCGGATCTCGCCGATGATCGACGGCGGCGGCCACGAGCGCGGCATGCGCTCCGGGACGCTGCCTGTCCCGCTGATCGTGGGCTTCGGCCGCGCGGCCGAGATCGCCAGGGCGGAGATGGCGACGGAGGCCGAGCGGCTGGGGAAGCTGCGCGACCGCCTTCAAGATCTGATCCTGTCGAGCGTGGAGGAAGCGTTCCTCAACGGCCGGCCGGATCGCCGGCTGCCGCACAATCTCAACATCTCGTTCGCCTACGTCGAGGGCGAGTCGGTGCTGATGGGCCTCAACAAGGAGACGGCGCTGTCGTCCGGATCGGCGTGCACCTCGTCCACGCTGGAGCCCTCGTACGTCATCGCGGCGCTCGGGGCCTCCGCGGAGCTGGCGCACTCCTCGATCCGTTTCAGCCTCCACCGCTTCAGCTCGGCGGAGGAGGTCGAGTACGTCGGGCAGCGCACGATCGAGGTCATCAAGCGGCTGCGCGAGATGTCGCCGCTCTACGAGCTGGCGAAAGAAGGCGTGGACCTCAAGACGATCAAGTGGAAGGCCGAGTAAGGGGGAACGCACGATGGCGTACAGCGACAAGGTGGTCGACCACTACAACAACCCGCGCAACGTCGGCTCGTTCGGCAAGGACACGCCGGGCGTGGGCACGGGACTCGTCGGCGCGCCGGAGTGCGGCGACGTGATGAAGCTGCAGATCAAGGTCAACCTCGAGACCGGCGTCATCGAGGACGCCAAGTTCAAGACCTTTGGCTGCGGCAGCGCCATCGCATCGTCGAGCCTGGCTACGGAGTGGCTCAAGGGAAAGACGATCGACGAGGCGGCGAAGATCAAGAACACCGACATCGTCAACGAGCTGAAGCTGCCGCCGGTGAAGATCCACTGCTCGGTGCTGGCCGAGGACGCGATCAAGGCCGCGCTCGCCGACTACAAGGACAAGCAGGCATCGGTGACGACCGGCGCGGCATCGAAATAGACGGGAGGGACCTGGCATGGCCGTGGCGCTGTCAGAAGCGGCGACGAAGCAGGTGAAGGAGCTCAAACAGGCGCAGAACCTGCCGGAGACGGCATTCCTGCGCATGGGCGTGAAGGGCGGCGGCTGCTCCGGCATGTCGTACCTGCTGGAGTTCGACACCGAGAAGGGGCCGCACGACAAGGAATTCGACATCGACGGCGTGAAGGTCGTGATCGACAAGAAGAGCTACATCTATCTGAACGGCACGACTCTCGACTACGTCACGCAGGGACTGACGGGCGGCTTCACCTTCGTCAACCCGCAAGCGAAGTCATCCTGTGGGTGTGGAACCTCGTTTTCCGCCTGAGCGCGGGCTCGGGATCGAGTTGAACGGGCCCGTTCGACGGGCCCGTGGTGTTTCAAGGGGATGCGGCGCTGAGTAACGATTACTTCGCGGTGTTCGGGCTGCCGCGCAGGCTGGCCGTCGACGCGGCCGAGCTGCAGCGGAAGTTCTATGTCCTCGCGCGCGAGCATCACCCGGACTTCCACCAGGCCGCCCCGCCCGAGGAGCGCGCGCGCGTCGAGGCCACCGCCGCGATCGTCAACGCCGCCTACCGCACGCTGCGCGATCCCATCGCACGCGTGGACTACCTGGTCCGGCTCGAGGAGGGCCGTGAGACGAAGGAAGGCGCCGCGGACAAGCCCAAGGCGGGGCCCGCGCTGCTCCAGGAGATGTTCGAGATCCAGGAGGCGCTGGCGGAAGCCAAGACCGGCGCGCTGGACGATGCCGCGCGGGCGACGCTCGTCGAGCAGCGCGAGGGGCTGCGGGCCCGGATGGCGCAGGAAGAGGCGCGCCTGGCCGGTCCGCTCAGCGCCCGCTGGGACGACGCGGCGCCCGCCGAGCGTCCGGCGGTGCTCGCCGCGTTGAAGGAGGCCCTCGCGACGCGGGCGTATCTGCGCACGGTGATCGGGGACCTGACCGACGCGCTGGGCGAAGACCTCAGTGCCGACATAGAGGGGCGCCACGGCTCCGCCGGGGCGCCCGGAACGAGGGGGGGTATGGGGGGCCATGTCGGGGCCCCCCATCAATAATGGCGCGCATCATCGGCATTGACCTGGGAACGACGAACAGCCTGGTCGCCTACGTGGACGAGGCGACCGGGTTGCCGCGCGTCATTCCCGACGCCGAGGGGCGGCCGCTGCTGCCCTCCGTTGTGGCGTTCACGCCCGACGGCATCGTCGTGGGCGAGGCCGCCCGCCGTCAGCTCGCCCGCCGCCCCGCCGACACGGTGTACTCGGTCAAGCGCCTGATGGGCCGCGGCTTCGAGGACGTCAAGGACGAAACGCGCTATCTGCCCTTCCGCATCCTGCCCGGCGAGGGGCTCGTGAAGCTCGCCGTCGGCGGCCGCGAGGTGACTCCGCCGGAGGTCTCCGCGGCGGTGCTCAAGGCCCTCAAGGAGCGCGCTGAGCGCCACTTCGGTCAGGCCGTGGAGAAGGCCGTCGTCACCGTGCCCGCGTACTTCAACGACGCCCAGCGCCAGGCCACCAAGGATGCCGGCCGCATCGCCGGCCTGGACGTCGTGCGGATCGTGAACGAGCCGACGGCGGCCTCGCTCGCCTACGGCCTGCACCGCCTCTCCGAAGGCGTCATCGCGGTCTACGACCTCGGGGGCGGCACCTTCGACGTCTCGATATTAAAGACGAAGGACGGCGTGTTCGAGGTGCTCGCGACGAACGGCGACACCCACCTGGGCGGCGACGACCTCGACCGCGTGCTGGCGCTGTGGCTGCTCGAGGACATCGCGGTGCGCCACCACGCCGAGCTCGACCGTGACTGCGTGGATCTCGCGCGCGATCCGGAGGCGATGCAGGAGCTGCGGCTGGCCGCGGAGGCGGCCAAGATCCGACTCTCCGCCGAGGAGCGCACCACGCTCACGATCCCGTTCGCCGGCTTCACGTACCGCCGGGAGATCACGCGCGCCGAGCTCGAGCGCCTCGTGGAGCCGCTGGTGGCGCGCACGCTCGGTCCGTGCCGGCGGGCGCTGGCCGACGCCGGGCTGACGGCGGCGGACATCGGCGAGGTCGTGCTGGTCGGCGGTTCGACGCGGGTGCCGCTCGTGCGCCGGCGCGTGCAGGAGCTGTTCGGCAGGGCGCCGCACAGCCAGCTGAACCCCGACGAGGTCGTGGCGCTGGGCGCGGCGGTGCAGGCGCACATCCTCGCCGGCGGCATCACGAACATGCTGCTGCTGGACGTCACGCCGCTGTCGCTCGGGATCGAGTCGCTCGGCGGCATCGTGAACGTGCTGATCCCGCGCAACACGACGATCCCGACGAGCGCGCGGGAGATGTTCACGACCTCCGTCGACGGGCAGACGCTGGTGGACCTGCACGTGCTGCAGGGCGAGCGCGAGCTGGCCAAGGATTGCCGCTCGCTCGGCCGCTTCGAGCTGCGGATCGACCCGATGCCGGCGGGGATGCCGAAGATCGAGGTCACCTTCCTCATCGACGCCAATGGGATCTTACAAGTCCAGGCGAAGGAGCAGCGTAGCGGCAAGGCGGCGTCGATCGAGGTCAAGCCGACCTATGGCCTCAGCGAGGCCGAGGTCGAGCGCATGATCGAGGACTCGTTCACCTACGCCGAGGCCGACGTCGAGACGCGCATGCTCATCGAGGCGCGCAACGAGGCCGACACCGTGCTCGTGCACGCGGGCCGCGCCCTGCGGCAGGGCGGCGACCTCGTGTCTGCCCAGGAGCGCGCCACGATCGAGGGCGCCGTCGCCGCGCTGAGAGCGGCGCGCGACGGGGACGACCGCGACCAGATCCGCGAGGCCACCACCGCGGTCAATCGCGCCACCGAGCACCTGGCGGAGGTGCTGATGGACGCCGCCCTCAAGGGCGCCCTCGGATCCCGGCGCGCGACGGAGATCCTGGGGGAGCGGTGATGGCGACGTACAAGGTGACCTTCCTGCCGCTGAACAAGACGATCGAGGTGGACGACGAGAAGTATCCGCTCGCCGACCACGGCAAGCCGGGCTCTCTGCTCGACATCGCGCTCGCGCACGGGATCGAGCTCGAGCACAACTGCGGTGGCTCGTGCGCGTGCACGACGTGCCACGTCATCGTGAAGGACGGCGAGGAGAACCTGTCCGAGATGGCGGAAGACGAGGAGGACCGGCTCGACACGGCCGAGGGCCTCACGATCCACTCGCGGCTCGGCTGCCAGGCCGTGGTGCGCGGCGACGTGGTGGTGGAGATCCCGAAATGATGACGTGGCGCGACGCGGAGGACATCGGCATCGCGCTCAACGAGAAGTTCCCCGAGACCGACCCGCTGACGGTGCGCTTCACCGACCTGCACCGCTACGTGACCGAGCTGCCGGACTTCGGCGACGACCCCAAGGCCAGCAACGAGAAGCTCCTCGAGGCGATCCAGATGGCGTGGCTGGATGAGTACCGTAGCCGCTGAGGCGCTACCAGGTCGCGACCTGATCGGCCTCGAACACGGCCTCGAGCAGCCGCTCGTACGTCCACTCGTCCGGCACCCGGTGGACGGCGACGCCCGCGGGCAGGGACGGCGCCGGCGCGCCCGGCAGGAGCACGACGGTGACGCGATCGCCGGCGCCGAGCTGCCGCTCGATGGTGGCCAGCGCGAGCGCGCCGTCGCCACCCTTGAGCACGTGGAGGGTCTGCGCCATCAGAACGCGATCAGTCGGCGGGCGGCGCGCACGAGATCGGCGATCTGCCCGCGTGTCACGCGCACGACCTCGTGGCCGTCGGCGTTCCAGTCCGGGGCGGCGGGCACCGCGTCGGCCTCGACGTGGAAGGGCACGCCGAGGCGCTTGAGGTTGTCGCGGAACTTCGCCACGTCGTCGCCGTCGACGAGGTCGTCGGTGTCGGCGTCGAGCAGGTGGACGGCCGGCCCCGCCAGCACGAACGTCACCTCGTTCTCGCCGGCCACGATGCCGATGCCGATGCGCATGGCCTCAAAGGCGCGCCCCGTCGCGCGCGGATCCTGGGTGATGAGCACGAGGACGGGCTCGTCGGCCACGACGAGCCGCTCAGTTCAGCGCGACGAAGCGCTCGGTCGCGTTGATCAAGTCGGTCAGCACCACGAGGCCGCAGTACGTCACGCGGTCCGCGTGGTCGAGCGGGATGCGGCGCTTCTGGCAGCCGTACGCGCACACGAACAGCCTGGCGCCGCGGTCGGGCAGCGCGCGCACGCGCGCGTCGTCGAGCGCGCGCACGCCGTCGTCGATGAGGTAGAGGTAGAGGTCGGCGCCGCGCGCGAGCGCGGCCTGCGACAGGCCGACGGCGGCGTCGAGATTCGTCGCGTGCTCGGGACCGGTGGACAGCAGCATGCCGAACTTTTTTCCGGACAGATCCATCGCGGGCGCAGCGTAGCATCGCGAATGAGGGAGAGCAAGGAATGACCCGTCGTGTCTACCTCGATCACAACGCGTCGACGCCCGTCCATCCCGAGGTGGTGGCGGCGATGCTGCCGTACTTCAGCGAGGTCTACGGCAATCCCTCGAGCGTGCACGGCTTTGGCCGCGACGCTCGCGCGGCCGTGGACGCCGCGCGCGATCGTGTCGCCGCCTTCTTGCGCGTGCGGGCGGACGAGCTCGTGTTCACCTCCGGCGGCACGGAGTCCGACAACTTCGGCCTCAAGGGCCTGGCGCTGGCGCGCGGCCGCGGCCACGTCATCACCTCGACCGTCGAGCACCACGCGGTGCTGCGCTCGGCGCAGGCGCTGGAGGCGCAGGGCTTCGCGGTCAGCGTGCTGCCCGTGGACGCGCACGGCATGGTCGATCCCGACGACGTGCGCCGCGCGCTGCGGCCCGACACGGTCGCCATTTCGATCATGCACGCCAACAGCGAGGTCGGCACCATCCAGCCCGTGGGCGCCATCGGCGCCGTCGCGCGCGAGGCGGGCGTGCCGTTCCACGTGGACGCCGTGCAGACCTTCGGCAAGGTCGACATCGACGTGGACGCCATGGGCATCGACGCGCTGTCCTTCTCGAGCCACAAGATCTATGGACCCAAGGGCATCGCGGGCCTCTACATCCGGCGCGGCACGAAGATGGTCTCCATCCAGCACGGCGGCGAGCACGAGCGCCGGCGCCGCGCCGGCACCGAGAACGTCCCGGGCATCGTCGGGCTCGGCAAGGCCGTCGAGGTGCGCGCCCGCGACATGAAGGCCGAGGCCGAGCGCGTCGGCGCGTTGCGCGACCGCATGTGGGAGGGCATCCGCGCCCGCGTGCCGGACGTCCGCCTGAACGGCCATCCCACCGAGCGGCTGCCCGGCACCGCCAACATCTGCTATCGCAACGTGGAGTCCGAATCGATCGTGCTCGGCCTGGATCTCAAGGGCATCGCGGTCTCGGCCGGGTCGGCGTGCACGGCGGGCAGCGTCGAGCCCTCGCACGTGCTGGTCGCCATGGGCGTGCCGCTCGACTGGGCGATGGGCGCCGTGCGCTCGTCGCTCGGCCGCTCGACCACGGCCGACGACGTGGACTACGTGGTGGCGTCGGTGGCGGAGGTGGTCGCCAAGATCCGCAAGGCGATGCCCGTCCCGGCCGCATGAGGTACAGCCCGACGCTGGTCGAGCATTTCCTCAACCCGAGGAACGCCGGCCTGATGCGGGACGCGGACGGCTCGGGGAGCGACGAGTACGCCGGCTGCGGCGACCTCGCGCGGTTCTACCTGCGAGTGCGCGAGGGCTGTCTCGCCGAGGCGCGCTTTCAGGCGTACGGCTGCGGCCCGACGATCGCCGCCGCCAGCGTGACCACCGAGCTGGCCGCCGGCCGCGCGGTGGAGGATCTGGTCTTGCTCAAGGCCCAGGAGATCGAGGACGCGCTCGACGGGCTTCCGGAGGATCGGAAGCACGCCGCCGAGGTGGCGGCGGGCGCGATGCGGGCGGCGGCGCTGGACGTGCTGCGCCGTGTGCGGTAGTGCGAGTCGCAGGACGTCGCGGGGCCGGGGTGCGAGCCGCAGCCGCAGGCGAGGCGAGCTTGTGATCCAGGCCCCGCCGTCCGAGACGAGCCTATGAAGAGGGAGGCGTGATGTTCGACCGGCTGCGAGACGACATTCGGACGGTGCTCGAGCGCGATCCGGCGTCGCGGTCTTCGCTCGAGGTCCTGTTGTGCTACCCGGGCGTGCATGCGCTGGCGTTCCACCGGATCGGCCACCGGCTGTGGCGCGCGGGCTGGACGACGAGCGCGCGCTGGGTCTCCCACCTCGGACGCTTCTTCACCGGCATCGAGATCCATCCGGCCGCGCGTATCGGTCGCGGTCTCTTCATCGACCACGGCATGGGCGTGGTGATCGGCGAGACGGCGGAGATCGCCGACAACGTCACGCTGCTCCAGGGCGTCACCCTCGGCGGGACCAGCCTCAAGCGCGAAAAGCGCCATCCGACGCTCGGCAACAACGTGACCGTCGGCGCGGGCGCAAAGATCATCGGCGGCTTCACCATCGGCGACAACAGCCGCATCGGCGCCGGCTCGGTCGTCGTGCGCGAGGTGCCGCCCAACTGCGTTGTCGTCGGCGTGCCGGGACGAGTAACATATAAGGACGGACAGCGGGTGGACGGTGTCGATCTCAACCAGACCGACCTCCCCGATCCGGTGACGAAGGCGCTCGAGCAGCTCGTCGAGCGGATCCGCACGCTGGAGGCGGAGGTCGAGACGCTGCGCAAGACGGTCGACAAGGAGGAACGCGCGTGACCCCGAAGGACGTGCTGAGCCTGGAAGAGGCCTCGCGGTACCTGGCCATGGATCAGTCGACGCTGAGCGTGATGGCCGCCGAGCGCCGGATCCCGTGCCTGGAGCTGAACGGCGGATGGGTGTTCTCCAAGAAGTCCATCGACAAGTGGCGGAGTCAGCAAACGATCCGTCGGGCCTGATCGCGTCGGCCCGGAGGCCGTGACATCGTCAGCCGCGATCTCGCCTGGTCGATCCTGACCGAGTTCACGAAAGGCGAGAGCCTCCGCAAGCACGCCCGCGCGGTCGAAGCCGCCATGCGGGCCTACGCCCGTCGCTACGCCGCGGACGATGAAAGCACCTGGGGAATCGCCGGCCTGTTGCATGACTTCGACTATGAGATTCACCCCCACGCGCCTCATCATCCTTTGAAGGGCGCCGAGATCCTCCTCGCGCGCGGCGTCGATCCCGCCATCGTCCACGCGATCCTGGCCCACGCCGATTACTCGGGCGTGCCGCGCGTGAGCCTCCTCGACCGCGCGCTCTACGCCTGCGATGAGCTGACCGGCTTCGTGCACGCATGCGCGCTCGTGCGCCCCGGCAAGGTCATCGACGGCCTCGAGCCGGCGTCGGTGCGGAAGAAGCTCAAGGACAAGGGATTCGCGCGCGCGGTGAACCGCGACGACGTCTATCGCGGCACCGCCGAGCTCGGCGTGGACCTCGACGCGCACATCGCGTTCGTCGTCGACGCGCTCGCCTCCGTCGCCCCCGAGGTCGGTCTGGCCCGGGCCTGACCCGTGGCCCCGTCTCGCGCGATCACCCACATCGACATGGACGCGTTCTACGCGTCCGTCGAGCAGCGCGACCGCCCCGAGCTGCGCGGCCGCCCCGTCATCGTCGGCGCCGACCCCAAGGGCCGCGGCGTCGTCTCGGCGTGCTCGTACGAAGCCCGGGTGTTCGGCGTGAGCTCCGCGATGCCGATCAGCCGCGCCGCTCGCCTGTGTCCCGACGGCGTCTTCCTGCCCGTCGACATGGCCAAGTACGTCGCGGTCTCGCGGCAGATCATGGCGATCCTCGACGACTTCTCGCCGCTCGTGGAGCCGGTGTCCGTCGACGAGGCGTTCGTGGACCTCACGGGGACGGCGTCGCTGTTCGGGCCCGCGCCCGAGGCCGTGAGCCGCATCAAGGCGCGCATCCGCGCCGAGACCGGGCTGACCGCCTCGGCCGGGCTCGCGACCAACAAGTTCATCGCGAAGGTCGCGTCGGATCTGCGCAAGCCCGACGGCCTGGTCGTCGTCGAGGCCGGCCGCGAGGCGGAGTTCCTGGCCCCGCTGCCGATCGAGCGGCTGTGGGGCGTGGGCAGGGCGACGGCGAAGGACCTCGCCGCGCTGGGCATCGCCACGATCGGCCAGCTGCAACGGCTGCCGCGCGCGACGCTCGTCGCCCGCCTCGGCGATCACGGCGCCGGCCTCCACGACCTCGCCGTCGGCCGCGACGATCGTCCCGTCGAGCCGTGGGCGCCGCCCAAGTCGATGGGCGCGGAGACGACGTTCGAGCGCGATACCAGCGACCGCGCGCGCCTGGACGCGACGCTGCGCGGCCAGGCCGAGCGCGTTGCCCGCGAGCTGCGCGCCGAGCGCCTGTCCGCCGCGCGCGTGACGCTGAAGCTGCGCTTCGCCGACTTTCGCACGCTCACGCGCAGCCACACCGGCGACCCGACGCAGGACGGGCTGGAGCTCTATCGCCGCGCGGCCGTCCTGCTCGCGCGCGAGGCGCTCGTGCAGCCGGTGCGGCTCATCGGCGTCTCGGCCTCCACGCTCATGGCGGAGCAGACCGGCCAGCTCGGCCTGCTCGAGGCCAACGCCGTCCGCCGCGAGCGGCTCGCGCGCGCCGTGGACCGCATCACCGGACGCTTCGGCGAGGGCACGGTCATCCCGGCGACCCTCCTGAGCCGCGGGCGACGGCGGCGGCCCTGGCACAGCGCGTGACCGAGGAGCGCCACGATTCACGCGGGGCGCGACGAGCGTTGGGGGGTGTGGGGGGCCATTTCGGGTCCCCCTGACTGACCGCAGCGCGTGACCGAGGAGCGCCACGATTCACGCGGGGCGCGACGAGCGTTGGGGGGTGTGGGGGGCCATTTCGGGGCCCCCCACGTAATCAGTGCGTCAGCGGCTCCGTCAGCCGCACCCAGCGGCCGCCCTTGACGACGGCCAGGAACGACGAGCTGGCCCCCTGGTGCTTGTCGGGGCCGAAGTTCACCTCCGGTCCATTGAAGATGTCCTTGTAGCCCCGGATCGACTCGAGAGCGCGCACGAAGTTGTCGACGGTCAGCTCGGGGCCCGTCTTCTCGAGCGCCACCATCGTGAGATCGGCGGCCACGTGGCCGTAGATCGCGCCGATGTTCGGCTCGACCTTGTACCGCTCCTTGTAGCGATCGAACCACGCCTGCGCCGTCGGACTGAGGGTGTCGCGGTAGGGCATGTCGGTGAGGCCCATGGCATAGAGGCCCTCCGTCACCCCGCCCTGGGCGGCCGCCACGAACATGTCGTAGGTGGCGGCCGAGCCGAGGAAGTCGACGTCCGTCCAGCCGATCTTTCGCGCGGTGGCGTACGGCACGATCGAGTCGCGCACGATGGTGCCGAGCACCACCAGGTCGCAGCCGGCGGCCTTGAGCTTCGTGATCTGCGCCGTGAAGTCCTGGTCGGTCGGCTTGTGCGTCGTCGTCTCGACGAGCTTCAGCTTCATCTTGTCGACCTGGGCCTGGACGCCGTCGAGCACCTCCTTGCCGAAGTCGGTGTCCTGGTACATCGCGCACAGCGTCTTCTTGCCCTTCTTCGTCACGAAGTAGCCGATGCCGGCCTTCACCTGATCGACGTAGGTGGCGGCGCCGTAGAACTTCAGCTTGTGGAACGGCTCGAACATCGAGCGCGCCGCCGAGAGCGGGAAGAGGTTCGGCACGCCGGCCTCGAGCTGATCCTTGAACAGGGCATTGTTCATCGGGGTGCCGAGGCCGGCGACCATCGCGAAGATCCGGTCACGGTTGATGAGCTTCGCCCCGGCCTGCACGGCGCGCGGCACCTGGTATTGCGTGTCCTCGACCACGAGCCGGATCTTCCGTCCGTGGACGCCGCCCTTGTCGTTCGCCTCGTCGAACCGCATCTTGACGGCGTTGGACGACGAGACGCCGTAGGTGGCGGCCGGTCCGGAGAGGTCGGTATGCATGCCGAGCACGATCTCGGTCTTGGTGACGCCGCGCGTCTCCTTCTGCGCCACCGCCACGCCCGCGGCGGCGACGACGCCGACCACCACACTCAGGATCAAGAGCTTCTTCATCGCTCGCTCCCTTCGGAAATGCCGCCCGTGGGCGGTCCCGCTATCGCTCCGCGTACATGTCGTCGATGACGTCCTTGTACTTCGTGTTGACGAGCGTGCGCTTGAGCTTCATCGTCGGCGTCAGCTCGTCGTCCTCCGGCGTGAGGATCTGCTCGATGAGCCGGAACTTCTTGATCGTCTCCACCCGGGCGAGCTGCTTGTTGACGCGCTCGATCTCGCCCCAGATGAGGTCCTGCACGTCCTTCGCGCGACACAGCGAGGCGAAGTTCGTGAACGGGACGTTTCGCTCCTGGGCGAACTGGGCCACCGTCTCGTGGTCGATCATGACGAGGCAGGAGAGGAACCGGCGCCGGTCGCCGATGACCACGGCGTCGGAGATGTACGGCGAGAACTTGAGCTGGTTCTCGATCTCCGAGGGCGTGACGTTCTTGCCGCCCGCGGTGATGATGATGTCCTTCATGCGGTCGGTGATCTTCACGAAGCCGTCCGCGTCGATGCTGCCGACGTCGCCCGTGTGCAGCCAGCCGTCGACGATGGTCTCCGCCGTCTTCTCGGGCTTGCGGTAGTAGCCGAGGAAGACGTGCGGGCCCCTGAGGAGGATCTCGCCCTCGGGCGAGATGCGCACCTCGGTGTCCGGCCGTGCGGTGCCCACCGTGCCGAGCTTGATGCGATCGGCCGGCATCCCGGTGGCCAGCCCGGTGTTCTCCGTCTGACCGTAGACCTCGCGCAGGTCGAGACCGAGCGCCATGTACCAGCGGATCAGCTCGGGCGCGATGGGGGCGGCCCCGGTGGCGGCGCCGCGGGCGCGGTGCAGACCGAGCGAGCGCTTGACGTTGTCGAGGACGAGGAAGTCCGCCACCCGGAAGGCCAGGCGCAGGGGGAGCGACGGCCGCCGGCCCGCGATGCGCCGCTCGGCCACGCGCATGCCGACGCCGATCGCCCAGCGGTACGCGACGCGGCCGGGCCAGGTCGCCTCGCGCATCCGCAGGGCCACCGCGGAGTAGAACTTCTCCCAGATGCGGGGCACCGCGAAGAAGAGCGCGGGGGCCACCTCGCGGATGTTGTCCGGCACCGTGTCGATGCTCTCCGCGAAGTTCACGGTGGCGCCGGTCCGCAGCGGGTTGAACACGGTGAAGGTGCGCTCGGCAATGTGGCAGAGGGGCAGGAACGACAGCTGCTGGTCGCCGGGGTGCAGGTCGACGATGAAGTCCGAGTGCCCGAGCTGAAAGAGGATGTTGCGGTGGCTCAGCATCGCGCCCTTCGGCGGCCCCGTCGTCCCCGACGTGTACACGAGGATCGCGAGATCGTCGGGACGCGCGATCTCGACCATCGCGTCGAAGGCCCCCGGGTGCTCGCGGTCGTAGCGCGCGCCCAGCTCGAGCAGCGCCTCGAACGGCATCACCTGGTCGTCCGCGAAGCCGTGCAGCCCCTCCATGTCGTAGACGAAGATCTTCTCGAGCCCGGGGCAGCGGGCGCGGACCTCGAGGATCTTGTCGAGCTGCTCTTCGTCCTCCGCGAAGAAGAAGCGCGTGCCGCTGTCGTTGACGATGTACTCGATCTGCCGGGGCGAGTCGGTCGTGTAGATGCCGTTGGGCACGCCCGCCACCGACATCGTGCCGAGGTCCGTGTAGAGCCACTCCGGGCAGTTGTCGGCGACGATGGACACGACGTCGCGGGGTCGCAGGCCGAGCGCGACGAGGCCGAGCCCGACCCGCCTGGCCTTCTCGCCGTACTCCGCCCAGGAGACGGAGCGCCAGATCCCGAGGTGCTTCTCGCGCATGGCGACCGCGGACCCGCGCTCGCGCACCACGTGACGGAACAGCGTGGGCAGGGTCTGCTGGCCGTGCACGGTCACCGCCACGTCTTCTTCCGCTTCCAGCGTCGCGTGCCGCGCACGCTCGACTCTTTCATGCCGAGATAGAACTCCTTGATGTCCTCTTTCTCGAGAAGGCGCGCGCACGTATCTTCCATCACAATGCGGCCGACCTCCAGCACATATCCGTAGTCGGCGACGTGCAGCGCCATGTTGGCGTTCTGCTCCACCAGGAGCACCGTCACGCCGCGCTCGCGGTTGATCCGCACGATGATCTCGAAGATCTCCTTCACGAGCTTGGGCGCCAGCCCGAGCGACGGCTCGTCGAGCAGCATCATCTTCGGGCGGGCCATGAGCGCCCGGGCGATGGCCAGCATCTGCTGCTCGCCGCCGGAGAGCTGGCCCGCCCGCTGCTCGGCACGGCTGCGGAGGACCGGAAAGTAGCCGTAGACCATCTCGAGATCGCGCGCCACGCCGTCGGCATCCCGTCGGGTGTAGGCGCCCATGCGCAGGTTCTCGCCGGCGGACAGGAAGGGGAAGACCTCGCGTCCTTCGGGGACGTGGCTGATGCCCAGCCGCGTCACGCGGTCCGGGTCCAGGCCCTGGATCTCGCGGCCCTCGAACGCCACCGTGCCCTTCTGCGGGTCCATCACACCGGAGATCGTCTTCAAGATGGTGGTCTTGCCCGCGCCGTTGGCGCCGAGGATGGTCACGATGCTGCCCGCCGGCACGGCGAAGCTCACGCCGCGGATCGCCATGATCGGACCGTAGAAGGTCTCGAGGTTGCTGACGGTGAGCAGCGCGTCCGCCATGCCTCAGCCTCCGAGGTACGCCTTGACGACCTCGGGATGCTCCTGCACCTCGCGCGGCGTCCCCTGCGTGAGCACCCGGCCGTAGTCCAGCACGAGCACGCGGTCGGAGACCGCGCTGACGAGGCTCATGTCGTGCTCCACCATCAGCACGGTGATGCCGAGCAGCGCGCGGATGTCCTGGATCCAGAAGGCCATGTCTTCCGTCTCCTCGACGCTCAGCCCCGACGACGGCTCGTCCAGAAGCAGGAGCTTGGGCTCGGTGCACAGCGCGCGCGCCATCTCCACCACCTTGCGCACGCCGTAGGGCAGGTTCACGACGAGGCTGTCGCGGTGCGCCTGCAGATCCAGGAAGTCGATGACCTTCTCGACGGCCTCGCGATGCGCGAGCTCCCGCGCGCGGACGCGCGGCAGGAACAGCAGCTCTTCGGCGAAGTGCCCCCGCGCGTGGGCGTGGCGGCCGAGGAGGAGATTCTGTAGCACGGTGGCGTGCTCGAACAGCTCGATGTTCTGGAACGTCCGCGCGATCCCGCGCCGGGCGATCTCGTGCGGCGGCACCCGCGTGATGTCCTGCCCACCATAGACGAGGCGGCCCTGGGTCGGGTC
>WNEW01000728.1_pt1 | contig 15881 bp, 12 predicted proteins | sample 5399891 | NCBI WGS metagenome assembly WNEW01 (sample SAMN13153336, study PRJNA577476) | soil metagenome | isolation source: 40 cm grassland meadow soil pre-rain plot 5 | place: USA:California | collected 2015-09-08 | reverse complement strand
CGCGCTGCTCAATCTCTCGCTCGTCGCCGGCCAGATGGGCTTCGCGGGCAGCGGCATCTCGCCGCTGCGCGGCCAGAACAACGTGCAGGGCGCGGGCGACGCCGGGTGCATTCCGACCAACTTGCCCGGCTACCAGCACTATGTCGAGGAGACGCTGGCGCGGTTCGAGAGCGTGTGGGGCGTGCGGCCGCCGAGCCGCACGGGCCGGGTGGTGACGGAAATGGTGGAGGGCTGCCTCACCGGCGACACGCGCGCGATGTACGTCGTCGGCGAGAATCCGCTGCTCTCCGAGCCCGACCTGAATCACGCCCAGAAGGCGTTCGAGCAACTGGACTTCCTCGTCGTGCAGGATCTCTTCATGCACGAGACGGCGGAGCGCGCCCACGTGTTCCTGCCCGCGGCCGCCTTCGTCGAGAAGGAGGGCACGTTCACCAACTCCGAGCGGCGCGTGCAGCGCGTCCGCGCCGCCGTGCCGCCGCCGGGCGAGGCGCGCGCGGACTGGTGGATCACCCAGGAGCTGGCCAAGCGCGTGGCACGGCGCGTCGGCCTCGACGTCGCGCCGCAGTTCGACTACGCGGGCGCCGCAGAGATCTTCGACGAGATGGCGCGACTCACGCCGTTCCTGGCCGGGCTCTCGCACGCTCGGCTCGACCGCGAGGGCGGGCTACAGTGGCCCTGCCCGACGCCCGAGCATCCCGGCACGCGCTACCTCTACGCCGACGCGTTCCCGCGCGGCCGCGGCCGCTTCATCCCCGCGCGCCAGATCGAGACGGCCGCCGAGCTGCCCGATGCCGACTACCCGTTCGTGCTGAACACGGGCCGCCTGCTCTACCACTGGCACGGCGGCACGCTCACGCGCCGCGTGCAGGGGCTGATGGAGCTGGCGCCCCGGCTCGAGATCGCGATCCATCCCAGCGACGCGCGCCGGCTCGGCGTCGACGACGGCACGCGGCTGCGCGTGGAGAGCCGGCGCGGCGAGCTGACCGGCTACGCGCGCGTGACCGAGGCGGTGAAGGCGGGCGCGATCTTCGTGCCGTTCGTGAAGCTCGGCGAGTCGGCGGCCAACTTCCTCACCAACGCCGCCTTCGATCCCTCCTCCAAGATCCCCGAATACAAGGTCTGCGCCGTCCGCGTCGAGCGCGCCTGATCGAGGACCGCGCGTGATCGAGGAGCGCCACGGGTCCCCCCGGGGCGCTCCGAGCGCTGGGGGGGTTGGGGGGCCATCTCGGGGCCCACGGCGGCCATAAACGCCCCAAATGCGGCAGGCCACGTGCCACTAGGTAGGTCCCAGGATCTCCTCCAGCTCACGCCGGACGTTTTCCCTGGCAACCCGCGCCGCCTCGGGATTGGGTCCGACGGTCGCGCCCCGGCGACCGGGACCGACGTTGGACAGGCGGATCGGCGGTCCCTGCCGCACGGAATCGAACCCGTGCAGAGCATCGGGATAGACGGTGATCCGCGCGTCGGCGCCCGCGCGCCGCAGCAAGGCGGTGAGCAGCTCGCACGGCGGCGCCGGCGTCCAGTCGTCGAGCGCGCCGACGTGGATACGTAGTGGCGCGGTGAGCGGCGTGCCGGGATATCGGGCCTCGCAGCGCGGGTAGAAGGCGACGAGCGCGCGGAAGGTCGGACCGTCCCGGCTCACGTATCGTCGCGCGATCCATGGCGCGGCGGCGACGAGGACGGTGCCGCCGCCATGCGAGAAGCCCATGAGGACGACGCGGCGCGCGTCGATGCCCGGATGCGAGGCCAGCGTGCGGAGCGCGGCGAACGCGTCTTCCACGCGCGCGTCCGACGTCATGGCGCCCGTCTCGCACACCGACCGCACGCCGCGGGCGCCGAACGAGTCCAGCACGAGCGCCGCGTATCCCCAGCCGCGCAGCGTCGCCGCCCACGCGTGATGCGTGGCCGAAACGCCGCTGCAGCCGTGCAGCAGGACGACGGCCGGCGCCGGCGTCGAGCTCGCGGGCAGGCTCAGCGTCGCCGTCAACGAGAGGTCGCGGCTCACGGGCACCGCGATCCGTCCCGCGTCGGTGGCCACGAATCGCGGCTGGACGGGCGGAGCGGCGCAGCCCCACAGCCCGAGGGCCAGCGCTGCCGACAGGCGCCTCACAGCGCGCGGCGCAGGAACGTGTCGAGCGCGGCGGCGAATGCGTCGGGCGCATCGAGCGTGAGGTGATGATAGGCGTCGGGAATCTCGACCAGCTCGGCGTCGGGGATCGTCTCGAGCATCCGCGCCGCCATGTCCAGCGGCAGGACCGGCGAATGCTCGCCGCGCACCACGAGCGTGGGCACCTCGATCCGCGGCAGCAGCGGCCAGCAGTCCACCGGCCGGCGGTCGGCGTAGCACGCGGGATCGAAGCGATACCGGAAGCCGCCGTTCACGCGGGCCAGGCCCATGCGCGCCAGGTGGGCGAGCAGCGCGGGGTCGGCGACCGTGTCGCGAGGCAGCAGCCGAAACGTGGCCAGGGCCGAGTCCTCCGAGGCGTGCACGCGCGGCGCGCGCCGGCCGCGCTCGCGCATACGCTGGACCCGCTCGGGCGGCAGGGACGGACGCGCGTCGACGACGACCAGCGCGGCCGTGCGCTCCGGGTACCAGGCCGCGAAGGCCATCGCGTTGTGGCCGCCCATCGAATGACCCACCAGCGTCATCCGCGCGAGGCCCAGCCGATCCATCAATCCGCGCAGGTCTCCCGCGAAGTCCTCGGTGGCGTAGGCGGCGGGCGTCGCCCACTGGCTCTCGCCATGGCCCCGCTGGTCGAGCGCGATCGCCCGGAACCGGGTGCCCAGGCCGGGAATGACGCGATCGAACCAGTGGGCGTGCGCCGCGCCGCCGTGGAGGAAGCACACGGTCGGCGCCTCGCTCGGCCCCCTCTGCAACAGGTGCAACCGCAGGCCATTGACCGTCTCCACGCGGTGCTCCGCGTCGGTACAAGCGAGCAGTTGACGCGTCATACCCTGCGATTGTACGGTGGTTGTGAAAGCGTAAAGCGCGCTACGCAAAATTTTTCTTTGCGCGTCTTCGCCGCCTCGTTATTGTCGGAGCAACGAATGTTCGAAGTGCCCACCGGCCCCGCAGCACGCCGCCCTCTCTTCGATGTCGGCTACACGGCGGGACTGCTGGGAATGAGCATTCTCTGCGGGTACGGCCTGCTCGCCCCCGAGCGGCTCGGTCTGGCGACCGTCACGCCTTCGCCCACCCGCATCGTGGGCGCGCTCACGAGCGAGCGGACCGGTGAGGAGCCCCACCCAGCCGTGACGCCCGGCGTGGACGCGCTCCCGCGGCGGCCGGTCGCCGTGGCGAGGCCCGAGCCCCGCGCGCCGCGCCCGCCCCGCGCCGCCAGACCGATCGAGACCGCGCGGCTGGCTCCGGACACGCGACTGGATCCCGCGCGCCCCGTGCCCGATCTGCGGCCCGCGCCGCAGCCCGCCAAGCCCGAGCGCCCGCGCGGCACGTGGTCGGGTGCGGTCAGCGGCAAGGTGCTCGACCCCGAGGGCCAGCCGCTCATCGGCGCGTCGGTGGTCGCGGCCGGCGTCGAGACGCGCGTCGGCGACGACGGGACGTTCGCAGTGACGCCGCCCACGGACGCGACGCTGATCGTCAAGCGTCCCGGCTACGCGCGGCTGATCATCGAGCCGACGCCGCTGAAGGGTCCGCTCGAGCTGGTGATGCGGCCGCTGGTCATCAAGGCCGCCTACCTCACCTACTTCGGCTTCGGCGACCGCGGTATCCGCGGCCGCGTCGTCGACCTCCTCGAGCGCACCGAGCTGAACGCGGTGGTCATCGACGTCAAGGGCGACCGCGGCTGGATCATCTATCCCACGCGCGTCGAGCAGGCGCTGGCGGCGGGCGCGCAAGGGCCGGCCACGCTGCGGGACTTCGACGGCATGATGGCCGACCTCAAGGCGCGCGGCGTCTACACGATCGCGCGCATCGTCACCTTCAAGGACAACCGCCTGGCCACCGCCCGGCCCGATCTCGCCGTCCTCGACACGCGCACGGGCAAGCCGTGGACCGATCGGGAGAACCTCGCGTGGGTCGATCCCTTCCGCGAGGAGGTGTGGGCCTACAACATCGCGATCGCGAAGGAGGCCATCGACCGCGGCTTCGACGAGGTGCAGTTCGACTACGTGCGCTTCCCGACCGACGGCAAGCTGCAGGCCGCGAAGTACGCCAAGCCCGTGAGCAAGGAGACGCGGCTGCCCACCATCGCCGCCTTCCTCGAGCGGGCGCGCAAGGAGCTGGGCGCGCGCGGAGCGTACGTGGCGGCCGACCTGTTCGGCTACACCGCGTTCAACGAGAACGACACCGACATCGGCCAGCGCATCGAGGAGCTGGCGCCGCACCTCGATTACATCTGCCCGATGGTCTATCCCTCCGGCTACCACGTCGGTATCCCCGGCTTCCGCAACCCCGTGCAGAACTCCTACGCGGTCGTGCGCGAGAGCGTGCGGCTCATCCGCAAGCGCGCCGCGCACACGCCCGCGCGCGTGCGCCCGTGGCTGCAGGACTTCAAGGACTACGCGTTCGATCGCCGGATCTTCGGGGTGTCGGAGATCCGCGACCAGATCCGCGGCGCCGACGAGGGGGGCGGGACGGGGTGGATGCTGTGGAACCCGCGCAACGACTACACGCGCGCGGCACTGCGGGAGAAGAGCCCGCTGGCGGCGCGATGAGGCTCGCGCTGGTCGTCGTCCTCGTCCTCGCGGCCGCGCTGATATTCGCGGCCTTCGCCTGGGCCGACCCGTGGCCGGCCAACGAGCTCGGCCGGTTGATGATCCTCGAGTACCACAAGGTCGACTATCCCGAGGACCGCTGGACCCGCACGCCCGAGAACTTCCGGCGCGACCTCGAGACGCTCTACGTCCGCGGCTACCGCCTGCAGTCGCTCAACGCGCTGCTCGACGGCCGCATCACGGTGCCCGGCGGCACCACGCCGGTCGTGCTCACGTTCGATGACTCCTCACCCGGCCAGTTCCGCTACGTCGAGACCAACGGCACGCTCGAAATCGACCCGAAGTGCGCGGTGGGCATCCTGGAAGCCTTCCTGCGCGAGAAGCCCGACTTCGGGCGCGCCGCCACCTTCTACGTGCTGCCCGGGGCCAGCAAGCCCAACCGCCTCTTCAACCAGCCGGAGCACGAGCGCCGCAAGCTGCAGTACCTCGTGAGCCACGGCTACGAGATCGGCAACCACACGCTCTGGCACGCCAATCTCGGCAAGTACGACGAGGCGCTCGTGCGGGCGCAGATCGCCGAGGCGCAGCAGTGGATTCAGCGGTACGTGCCCGAATACAAGATCCGCACGATCGCACTGCCGCACGGCGTGTACCCGCGCGATGTCGGCTGGGCGCTGCGCGGCCAGGCCAAGGGCACCGCGTACGAGCACGACGCGATCCTCATGGTGGCGGGCGGCACCGCACCCTCGCCGTTCTCGCGCGGCTTCGACCGCACGCGGCTGCCGCGCATTCAGGTCCTGGAGCGCGATCTCGCCACCTGGCTCACGTGGTTCGACAGGCACCCGAACGAGCGGTTCGTGAGCGATGGCGATCCCGCGACGGTCACCGTCCCCGCCGACCGGCGCGACAAGCTGAATCCCGATGTGAAGCTTCGGGTCATCGAGAGGAACGAACGATAACGCGAACTCCCAACCGCGAGGACTACTTGTAGATGAGGTACGACGCGCGGCGGTTCAGGAAGTTGTTCCGCTCCATCTCGGTCCACGCCACCAGCCGATCCAACGACTCGTTCCGCAAGAAGGCCCACATCGTCGCGCGATTCACGAGGAGATTCTGGATGGCCTCGGGCCTGAACTGGTCGCGGTGACGGCTCCGTAGCGTCCTCGCGATCGCGAGCCCGACCGTCACCGGCCGGACCGCCTCCCGGTCCGTGACCACGATCCGCACGCCGCCGCACGGCATGCCCTGGTAGCGATCGGCGCTCGGCGTGAACACCACCGGCTCGAAGGTCACGCCGCGCAGGCGCAGCGCGTTCAGATCCTGGCTCACGCGGTGCGGCTCGAGCCAGGGCGCGCCGATGACCTCGAACGGCCGCTCGGTGCCCCGTCCCACCGAGACGTTGGTGGCCTCGAGGAGGCCGATACCGGAATAGAGCAGCGCCTGGGTGAGCGAGCGGATGTTGGGCGACGGGTTCACCCACGGCAATCCGGTCTCGTCGAACCACCGCCCGCGCTCCCACCCCTCGAGCGGCACGATGGTCAGCGACACGGGAATGCGGCGCTCCATGGCGGCCATGCGCCCGAACTCGCCGATGGTCATGCCCGTGCGCACGGGGACCGCATGCGGTCCCGTGAACGAGAAGAGGTCGGGATCCATCAGCGGCCCCTCGACCACGCGCCCGTTGATCGGGTTCGGCCGGTCGAGGATGACCACGGGAATGTGCGCGCGCGCCGCCTCCTCCAGCACGTAGAGGAGCGTCGTGAGGTACGTGTAATAGCGCACGCCGACGTCCTGGATGTCGAACACGAGCAGGTCGATGCTCCGCAGCATGAACGTCGTCGGCCGCCGCGTGGCGCCGTAGAGACTCCATATCGGCAGCCCGGTGACGGTGTCGCGGCCGTTCGGCACGTCGGCGTTGGCGTCGCCGGTGAGGCCGTGCTCGGGCGAGAAGATCGCCGCCAGCCTCACGCCCGGCGCCGCCGCCAGCAGATCGATCGCGCGGCGGCCCTGCCCGTCGATCCCGGTCTGATTGGTCACCAGCCCGACCGTGTAGCCGCTGATCGGCGCGAAGTTCTGCGCGACCAGCACGTCGAGGCCGGAGCGCACGATGGTGGTGGGCGGCGCCGGCTTGGCCTCCTCGCCGCCGTCGGCGGCCGGCGTGTTCGCGTCGCCCATGGCCACCGCCGTCCCGAGCTCGGGCACGAACAGCGCGGCGCCCGCCGCCGCCGCGACGCGCGCGCGCAGCTCGCGGATCTTGGTGCCGCCGCCGCCGTTGGGATGCACGCGGTTGGTGAGGAGGATCAGATACGAGCGCGAGGGCGGATCGATCCAGACGGAGGTGCCGGTGAAGCCGAGATGGCCGACGGAGTCCGGCGGGAAGAACGGCGACGCCGTGAGCGAGAACGTGCTCGAGATGTCCCAGCCGAGCGCGCGACTGGCGTTGCCCTCCGGCGAGCGCGCCCACATCATCGCGACCGTCGCCGGCTTGAACACGCGCGAGCCCTCGACGCTGCCGCCGTCGAGCAGCATGCGGCAGATCCGCGCGAGGTCGGAGGCCGTCGAGAACATGCCGGCGTGGCCGGCGACGCCGCCGAGGGCGCGCGCCCGCGGATCGTGCGGCTCGCCGAGGAGCAGGTGACCGTTCATGAATTCGGTGGGCGCCACGCGGGCGCGGGCCTGCCCCGAGGGGTTGAAGCTCGTGTCGCGCAGGCCGAGCGGCTTGAACACGTGCCGCTCGAGGTAGCGGTCGAGCGGCTCGCCCGACACCCGCCGCACCATCTCGCCGAGCAGGATGAAGCCCGTGTCGCTGTACTGAAACGCGCTGCCGGGCGGATAGTCGTACGGCAGCTTCGCCAGCAGCGCGGCCGCCTTCGGGAATCCCGGGCTCACGGTGTTGCTCGGCGGGATCGCCGGCAGCCCCGAGCTGTGCGTGAGCAGCCGCCGGACCGTCAGCGCATCGTGGGCGTGGCCGCGGAACTCCTTCAGGTAGCGTCCGAGCGGCGCGTCCAGCCTGATCTGACCGCGCTCGACGAGCGACATCACGGCCAGCGCCGTGCCGAACGGCTTGGTCAGCGACGCGATGTCGAAGATCGTGTCTTCGGTCATCGCGACGTGGTCGGGCACCACGCGCCGCGAGCCCCACGCGCGCCGGTAGAGGATCTCGTGGCCGCGTCCGACGAGGACGACGACGCCGGGAATCTCGCCCGAGCCGACCGCCTCGACGGCCGCCTCGTCGATGCCGCTCCAGTCCTGCGCCGAGGCCCGGTCCTGCGCCGAGGCCCGGGCAGAGTTCAGCGCCAGCGCGAGGAGAAGAACCAGGGTCACAGCGAGACGGAGCGACACGACCACGTCCCCGATCTTATCATCGGCCGCCGACCGGATTGATACCCTCCGGATTGATATCCTAAGGGCCATGCAGTCGCCGTCGATGCGCCGCGTCTTCGTCACGGGCGGCACGGGCTTCGTGGGCCGGGCGGTCGTCCAAGCGCTGCGGGCGGAGGGGTGCGCGGTGCGGTGCCTGGTTCGCCGCGGCTCGGAGCGCGACCTGCGCGGCCTCGGCGCCATCGAGCGGATCGAGGGCGACATCATGTCGCGCGAGTCCCTGGACCAGGGCATGGCCGGCTGCGACGCCGTGATCCACCTGGTCGGCATCATCCGCGAGCATCCCTCGATCGGCGGGACGTTCGAGCGCGTCCACCCGCAGGGCACGATCAACGTGCTCGAGGCGGCCGCCGCCGTCGGCACCCGACGCTACGTGCACATGAGCGCGCTCGGCACGCGGGCCGGCGCGCGTTCGCGCTACCACCGGACCAAGTGGGCCGCCGAGGAAGCCGTGCGCGCCAGCCCCCTGCCGTGGACGATCTTCCGCCCGTCCATCATCTACGGCCGGGGTGACGGCTTCGTCACCATGCTGGCGGGCATGATCCGGCGGCTGCCGATCGTCCCCGTGATCGGCGCCGGTCGCCAGCGCCTGCAGCCGGTGCCCGTCGCGCACGTGGCCGAGGGCTTCGTGCGCGCACTTTCGCTCGACGCCAGCGTCAAGCACACGTACGACGTGGGCGGGCCCGAGCCGGTGACGATGGTCGACCTCATCGACCGCGTGGCCGTCGCCATGGGACGCCGCCGCCCGTTGAAGGCTCACGCGCCGCTCGGTTTCGTGCGCGCGGTCACCGCGGTGCTCCATCGCTTTCCCGACTATCCCCTGACCCCCGACCAGCTCCTCATGCTCGAGGATGAGAACACCTGCGAGCCCGGCCCGTTCTACGAGACATTCGGCCTCGCTCCGATTCCGCTCAGCACGGGGCTGGGGGCGATGCTCGGCTGATGCCGTTTCGCCATCCCAACCGCTTGCACGACCTCGACACGCGCATCGCGCACGAAGTGCGGGAGCGCCTCGAGGAGGCGATCGACTTCGTCTGCCTCGACGCGCTGGTGCGGACCCGGCAGGCGCGCGGCCTGCCGGCGCCGGCCGCCGACAACGCCGCCGACCGCGCCGAGTACACCCAGCACGTGCTCGCGTTCCTGCGGCTACTCAACGCCGAGGTGCCGCCGCCGGATCCGACGTGTCACGCGGGGGGCGGCGACGAGCAAGACCGCCTGCTCGCGGCGCAGGTCGCGTACGCGCGGGCATTGCCGGACTACTGGCAGCGCTTCGAGGCGCTCAGCGCGCGCTTCCTCGCCGAGCCCGCGCCCTCAGGCGGCGAGCGGCGCGGGGTGCTCGCTCGCCTCTTCGGCCGCCATTGACCGCCACGCGGCCAGCGCCCAGAGATTCTCGACGTCCTCGAGCGCGCGGCGCCAGCGACCGTAGCCTTCCATCAGCGAGGCGCGCGCCTGGGCCAGCTGGCCTTCGGCTTCGTCCAGCCGCGTGCGCACGGCCGGAGTCATTGCGTGCGGGGTGATGCCGTCCGCCGGGATCGACGAGGCCAGACGATCGACGAAGTGCGTGATCTCTTCCTGCAACAGCCGCTCGACCGAGTTCATGTCGCGAACCTCCCCTGCCGTGCATCGTGGGACCCTTATACTCAACACACGTTGAGTAATTGTCAAGTCCTGATTTGAGCCCGGTCGCCGCGATCCTGCTGGCCAAGTCGCTCCGAACGTTCTGCTATGGCTTTCTCGGAATCCTGCTGCCCGTCTACCTCGCCGCGCACGGCATGGACGCCCAGGGCGTCGGGCTGGCGGTGACCTGCACGCTCGTCGGCAGCGCCGCGCTGACGTGGGCGGTGCGACGCCCGGCCGAGCGCCTGGGCGCGCGCGCCGCGCTGGGCGCGCTCGCAGTACTTTCGATGCTGGCCGCGGCGCTGCTACTCGTCTTCGACAATCCCTGGGTCGTGGTGCTCGCGGCCATGATCGGCAACGTCGCCGTCGGCACCGGCGAGACGGGGCCCTTCCTCTCGATCGAGCAGGTCGTGCTCGCGCGGGCCGTCACCGGCCCGCGGCGAACGACGGTGCTGAGCGTCTACAATCTGCTCGGCTACGCCGCGGCCGGGCTCGGCGCGGCGATCGTCGGGCTGGCCGCGCCGCGCGTCCTCTTCACGATCTTCCTCGGCGTGTCGCTCGTACAGGCGCTGCTCTACGTCCGGCTTCCCGGCGTGCCCGTCGCGCGAACGACGTCCGGCGCCGGCTCCTCGTCGGCGCTCATCCGCCGGCTGGCGGCGCTCTTCGCGCTCGACTCGTTCGCCGGCGGCTTCGTGCTGCAGTCCCTCGTCGCCTACTTCCTGCACGAGCGCTATGGGCTCGGGCTCGAGGCCCTCGGCCAGATCTTCCTCGGCGCGCAGCTCGTCACCGCCGCCTCGCTGCTGCTGGCCGCGCGGGCCGCGCGGCGGTTCGGCCTGCTGAACACCATGGTCGTGTCGCACCTCGTCTCCAACGTCTTCCTCATCGCCATCGCCGCGGCGCCCGCCGCCTGGGTCGCCGTCGCCCTGCTCTACGCGCGCCAGCTGCTGTCGCAGATGGACGTCCCGACGCGGCAGGCCTACGTGATGGCGGTCGTCGAAGACCACGAGCGCGAGGCGGCGGCGACGACCACGACCCTCTGGCGCACGGTGGCGCAGGCCGTCAGCCCCACCGTGACCGGATGGGTCATGGCCTCCGTGGCCCTGGCCGCTCCGTTCGTGCTCGGGGGCGGGCTCAAGATCGTCTACGATCTGATGCTGTGGGCCACCTTCAAGGACGTGAAGCCACGGGAGCTTACGTGAGAAAATCGGGTATCGTGAAGGGACCGATGCGCCAGAGGATCCGCCGCTGAGCCCGCGCCGCAACTACAACTTCGAGCGCCGGCGTCGGGAAGAAGTCCGCAAGACCCGCCTGGAGGCCAAGCAGCAGCGCAAGGCCGACCGCGCCACTCAGGGCGAGGTCGGGCCCGAGATGGGTACCCGCGACGACGCCGGAGCACCCCCCGACCGCTGGGAGTGGTTCTCCCCCAGTCGCGGCCGCGTCGTGACCACCGAGCCGAAGCGGCGCCCCCCCGCCGACCCGCCCGACGACTGGACCCTCCTGACCGACGGCGCCGTCGCCACCGAGGTCGACCCCCCGCCCGGCTGACCCCCCTGGCGTAGCCGCGCCCCCTCGGCGCCGGCGTCGCTCACGCCGCGACCTCAGTAATGGAGTGCCTCGCGCGGGGCCCCGCGCCTCCCCGCCCCGGCGCGGCCCGCGCCCGGGGTTACTTGATCGCCACCGCCTTGACCTGCTTGAGGTCGGTGAGCCCCTCCACCGCCTTGAGGATGCCGTCCTGCACGAGCGTGGTCATGCCGTCGTTCTTGGCGGCGGCGAACATCTCCGACACGCGCGCCTTGTTGGCGATCAGGCGCTTCATGGCGTCGTTGGCCATCAGGAGCTCGTGGATGCCGGCGCGCCCGCGGTAGCCGGAGCTGTTGCAGTTGCCGCAGCCCTTGCCGCGGAAGAGCACGAAATCGTCGTTGTACTCGATGCCGAACTTCGCCGTCTCCTGCTTGCCGCCGAAGGCGTGCTCGAGCTCGGCGAACTCGTCGTCGTCCGGGTGGTACTCCTCTCTGCACTCGGTACAGATCCGCTTCACCAGGCGCTGGGCGAGCACGGCCAGCAGCGCGTCGGCGAAGTTGAACGGATCGAGGCCCATGTCGAGCAGCCGGATGACCGTCTCCACCGCGCTGTTGGTGTGCAGCGTGCTGAAGACGAGGTGACCGGTCAGCGAGGCTTCGATGCCCGTCTCGGCCGTTTCCTCGTCGCGCATCTCACCGACCATGATCACGTCGGGGTCGGCGCGCAGGAACGCCCGCATCGCCTGCGCGAACGTGAATCCGATCTTCGGCTGCACCTGCACCTGGCGCAGTCCGTACTGCGTGATCTCGACGGGATCCTCGGCCGTCCAGATCTTGCGCTCGGGCCGGTTGATGTAGCCCAGCAGCGAGTGCAGCGTCGTCGTCTTGCCGGAGCCGGTGGGGCCCACGCAGAGGATCAGGCCGTACGGCTTCTCGGCCGCCGACTTGATCTCTCTCAGATTCCGGTCGACCATGCCGAGCTTGTCGAGGGGGATCGGCTCGCTGGCGGTGAGGATGCGCATGACCACGTCCTCGTTGCCGCCCTGCGTGGGCACCGTGGCCACGCGCAGCTCGATGTCGCGCCCCTCCGGCAGCTTGAACTTGATCTTGCCGTCCTGGGGCTTGCGTCGCTCGGCGATGTCGAGCGTGGCCATGATCTTGATGCGGGCCACGAGGGCGCGGCGGAAGGCGCCGGGCACGCGCTGGTACTCGTTGCACGTGCCGTCGATGCGCAGCCGGATCATCGTGTCCTTCTGCAGGCCGTAGGGCTCGATGTGGATGTCCGACGCGCGCGCCTTGTAGGCGTCCACGATGATCTGGTTGGCGAGCCGGATGACCGCGCTGTCGTTCTCGTCGACCTCCGAGCCGGCGGCGTCGAGGTCCTTCTCGGCCTGCGCCTCGGCGCCGAGATCGGACAGGATCTCGCTCATGCTCGCGCGCGGAGAGCTGCTCTCGCCGCCGGCGCCGGCGAGGAACTGCTGGATGTCCTTCCGCAGGCCGACGGCCAGCAGAACCTTGTGGCCGCGCAGGGCCTGATGGATGGAGTCCACGCGCTGGATATCCTGGGGATTGTCGATCAGCGCGATCGTCGTGCCGTCGCGCTCGCGCTTGAGCGGCAGCCAGAGGTTGCGCTTGAGGAACTCCAGCTTGAGGTCCTTCATGAGGTCGGGCGGCGGGATGACGTGCTCGTCGAACTCGAAGAACGGCACCCGGTAAAACTGGCTCAGCGCCGCGCCCAGCTCGCTCTTCGGAATCTTGTACTGGTCCATCAGGACGGTTTCGACGTCGACGTTGCGGTGGCGCGCGGCGGCGATGGCCGCGTTGATGTCCTCCTGGGTCATGAGCCCCTGCGCGAGGAGGTAGTCGAACTTCGTCCCGCGACGCTGGCCCAGCTGCTGCTGGTTGTGGAACGCCACGCCGAGCGTCTTGGCGATGCGCGCGACGTTGAGCTCGTCGTCCTTGGTGAAGCGTCCACCCTTCTTCTTGTTGAGCAGCTGGATCACGCCGACCACGACGCGGTTCTCGTGCAGGATCGGCATGCCGAGGATCTGCCTGGTGCGGTAGCCGGTCTTCTTGTCCCAGGACGAGTCGAATCGCAGCCTGCCGTTGATCTTGCCGAGCTCGGCCGTGTCGTAGGCGTCGGCGATGTTGACCGTCTGGCGGCTGGTGGCCACGAAGCCGGCCACCGAGCTCTCGTTGACGGGGACCCGGATCTCCTTGACGGCGTCGAGGGCGAGGAACTTCGAGTAGAGCTCCTTCTTGTCCATGTCGGCCGCATAGAGCGTCATGCGGTCGGCGTCGAGGAAGGCCAGGAGGTCCCCCTGGATGTCGATGAAGATCGTGTCCAGGGTCTTGGCCGAGTGAATCCGGTCGATCAGCTGGACGAGCCTCTGCTCGTTGGCGAGCTTTTCCTGCAGTGCGGCAAGCGCGTCCTGGGCGGCCAAAGCCCCTCCCCTGCAGCGAAAATCGGTGCGACCAGAATAGCAGAGTGCGCAGGAGGCAGGCATCGGGCCGGGCGGTCCCGTGGGCGCCGGTCGCACCCCCAGATGTTGAGCACGCCCTCGGCGAGGGGCCCCACAGGAAGTCGCTCGCGTGGTACCCTTCGGCGCATCCGATGGCGACCGATCCCCAGTTCTTCCACGACCTGGCGTGGGTGATCGTCGCCGCCGTCGTGGGGGGAACCCTGGCGTGGCTGGCCCGCCAGCCGGTGCTCCTCGGCTATCTCGTCGGCGGCGTGCTCGTCGGCCGCTTCACGCCCGGGCCCACCGTCTCCGACACCCACACGTTCGAGCTGTTCGCCGAGATCGGCGTCGTCCTGCTGATGTTCTCCATCGGCATCGAGTTCACGCTGCGCGACCTGCTGCGGGTGCGCTGGGTCGCGCTGCTGGGCGGCCCGCTCGGCATCGTGCTCACGGCCGCGCTGGGGGCCGGCGCCTGGCTCGTGCTCGGCTGGCCGCCGCTGCAGGGGCTGGCCATCGGGCTCGTCATCTCGGTCGCCAGCACGATGGTGCTGGTACGCCTGCTGATGGATCGCGGCGAGCTGCACACCCGCCACGGCCAGGTGCTGATCGGCATCTCCCTGGTCGAGGACCTCGCGGTCGTCGCCCTGACGATCCTGCTGCCCGCGCTCGGCGCCGGGGTCGCCGAGCGCCCGCTCGCGGTGCTCGTCGCGATCGGCAAGGCGGCCGCGGTGCTGGGGCCGACGCTGCTCCTCGCCGCGCGCGGCGTGCCACCGCTCATGCGGCGCGTGGCGCGCACCCAGAACGACGAGCTGTTCCTGCTCGTCGTCCTGGCCATCGCGCTCGGCATCGGCGCGCTCACCCAGGCGGTGGGACTCTCGGTCGCGCTCGGCGCGTTCCTCGCGGGCCTGATCATCAGCACCTCCGACTACGCGCACGAGACGCTCGCGCGCCTGCTGCCGCTGCGCGACGTCTTCGTCGCGATGTTCTTCGTCACCGTCGGCATGCTCGTCGATCCCTTCACCGTGGCGGCCAACCTGCCGCTCCTGGGCGCGATGCTGGTCCTGATCGTCGTCGGCAAGGCCGCCGTGCGCACGGCCATCGTGGCGCTGTTCGGCTACCCGCTCGCGACGGCCGCGCGCGTCGGGATCGGGCTGGCCCAGATCGGCGAGTTCTCGTTCGTCCTCGTCCAGGTCGCGCGCGGCGCCGGGCTCGTCGACGACGACGTCTACAACACCACGCTCGCCGCGTCGCTGCTGACGATCCTCCTCAACGCGCTGCTCGTGCGGTGGGTCCCGGACTGGCTCGACGCGGCGCGGCTCGGCCGGGCCCGCCACGCGGCGGCCAGCGCCGCCGAGACCTCCGGCGCCGTCGTCCTGTGCGGCTTCGGCCGCGTGGGCAGCGAGATCGGCGAGGCACTCCAGACGTTCGGCATTCCGTTCACCGTGATCGAGCGCGACCCTGACATCGTCGTGCAGCTTCGCGCGCGCGGCATCCCGTGCGTGTTCGGCGACGCCGCGCATCGCGAGCTGCTGGCGCGGGCAGGCGCCGACCGCGCCTCGCTCGTCATCGTCGCGCTGCCGGCGATCGAGCGCGCGCGCCTCGCGGTGGCCGCCGTGCGCGCCCTGCGGCCCGACGTGCCGCTGCTCGCGCGTGCCCACGGCCGCGCCGAGGCCGAAGGCCTGCGCGCGAGGGGGGCGAGCGAAGTCATCCAGCCCGAGCTCGAAGCCTCCGCGACGCTGATCCGCCACGCGCTGGCGACGCTCGGGCTGCCGAAGGAGCGCGCGATCGCGTACCTCGAGCGCTACCGCGGCGCGATGGAGCGCGCCGACGCGGGCGCGGCCGCGGTGGGCGCGCTCCCCGAGGTCCGCGAGCTGGCGCTGCGTCCGGGCGGCGTCGCCGATCGCTCGCTGCGCGAGGCGCGCATCCGCGAGCGCTTCGGCGTGACGGTCGTCGCGGTGCGGCGGGCCGACGGGCCGGTCTTCAATCCCGCGCCCGAGACGATCCTGCGTCCGGGTGACGTGGTGCGCGTGTTCGGCCTGCCCGAGCAGATCGCGGCGTTCGCCGCCGAAGCGGCGCGCTGAGGGCGGCGGCTAGGGCGCGCGGGGCGGGACGATCCAGAGGTGCAGCACGTGCTCGCGGCCGTCGGCCGTGAGCCGGACGGTTCGTGCGGGGGTCCACTCGGCCATCGGGAACTGGTGCGACACGATGCGCGCGCCCGGTCGCAGCG
>WNEW01000723.1_pt1 | contig 15909 bp, 16 predicted proteins | sample 5399891 | NCBI WGS metagenome assembly WNEW01 (sample SAMN13153336, study PRJNA577476) | soil metagenome | isolation source: 40 cm grassland meadow soil pre-rain plot 5 | place: USA:California | collected 2015-09-08 | reverse complement strand
GTTTTTACTCTGTCAATAGCCTGACAAAAGGCAAGATAAAGGATGCAGTATCGATGGCAATAAAAATTGCTCGCGTGAGTCCAAAGGACAAGCATTACGCTATTCCCGGTAAATCGAAAGTAAGGATGCTGCGAGGCATCTACGACAAAAGAGCCGCGTCGTTTGATGCATCGGATGCCGCGAGGTTAGCAGCGGAATTGCTAGGAATTGCAAAGTCGTACGACAAGAGGGTGAGCGTCGACAGCGGTAACTTTGGCGCAGATGTATTGACACACGCACTTGCAAACTCTAATGGTATCGTGCTTTCAGAAAGGGCGAGTATCTTTTCGTGGTCGATAATGGGCATGGCAATTGAAAATAGTGACATATCTAGCTTTGATTTCCAACTTGGAGGATCGCACTTTGTCAAGGACATCGACGTCCGAGCCGCTTCCACCGAGTTCGCAGAGACAGTTATCAATTCCCTCGGACCACGCAAGATAGAGAGCTTCAAGGGGGAAATGTTGCTGACACCTGCGGCTGCAAAGGAAATGATGGAAGAAGTGATTTCGCATTCCATCAATTCTGACGCCGTCCAGAAAAAGTCAAGTCACTTTGCTGGGAAAATAGGCAGGAAGGTGGCTTCAGATCTGCTGACTGTAGATGACGACGCGACAAATGTGGAGGGTCTTGGCGCGTCGAGCTTTGACAGGGAAGGGGTGCCTCATCACAGAAATAATGTGATAGAAAAAGGGGTGCTCAAAAAATTCCTCTACAACACCTACACTGCAAAAAAGGATGGTGTTCGGAGCACCGGCAACGCAAGTGGCTCCACAAGCTCGCCACCCTCTGTGTCGACGACCAACTTTGTTGTCAAGCCTGGCAGACCAAGCCTAGATGCTCTCATTTCTGAAGTGAAAAAAGGCATTATGATCAGCAGGTTTTCCGGCAACGTCAATCCAGTGAACGGCGACTTTTCCGGAGTGGTCAAGGGAGGTAGGCTCATTAGAAATGGAACGATACAACACGCAGTCAAAGAAGTCATGGTGGCAGGCAATGTCTTTGAAGCGCTGCATCGCCTGAACGGGCTATCAAGGGAACGAAAAATCATTTATGACTCGATACTACCGTACATGCGGTTTGATGGCATCTCATTCACAGCAGGCTGATGGATAGAATGGAAGAAAAATGCGACATCGCGATTGTCGGAGGCGGGCCGGCAGGACTGTCAGCAGCGTATTCTTCGGCAAAGGCCGGCGCAAAGGTAGTCGTGTTTGAAAAGGACGAAGCCATTGCTCATAGCATCAGGACAAGTGGCGTTACCTGGATTTCTGAAATGGAAAGGCTTGGCATACCGGCGAAATTCTATAATCCTGTACAGAACTACCGCTTTGTGTCGCCTTCCAACGATGTCCTGATCTCTGGGAGCAGTCCCAAATCCTGCGTGCTTGACGTGAGAGGCATGTACCAGCATCTGGCATTTCTGGCAGCAGAGGCTGGCGCACAGATCATGGTAAAAAGCAATGTCATCAATATCATAGAGGAAGACTCCAGGATTGCGGGCATCAAGGCAAGCACCCCAAAGGGCGACCTGATTATGCATTCAACGCTTGTTATAGACGCAAGCGGCTTTAGCGCTACTGTCGCGCGTAAGGCAGGCGCGGCGGGTGAATGGAAGCGGTATGGGGTTGGCGCCGAGTACGAATGCTACTGCGATCAAGTTGACAGCGCAACTTGGGTCCTGATGGTCGGTCAGCAATTCTCTGAAGCTGGCTACGCCTGGATATTCCCTCTGTCAAAAAATAGGGCTAGGATAGGTGTCGGGATCGGCAGACCAGAATCAAGCGCCGAACCACTAGAAAAGTTGCATGAAATTCTTGGGAAAAAGTTAAAGCCGCTTGACGCTCTTGGAAAAATACAGCCGGTAGAGCTCCATTATGGGTTCATACCAAATGAAGGGGTTCGGCAGAGCAGCGTCGCAGATGGACTTATGTTGGTAGGCGACTCGGCCGGCCAGTCAAACCCTCTGGTGCTTGAAGGGATACGATATGCAATCGAATTTGGCAGGCTCGCTGGAGAAGTGGGAGCAAAGTCGCTCTCGCGCGGCGCCAGCAAGGAATCTTTGATGGATTATGAACGAACTTGGAAGGCAAAAGTCGAGTCAAAGATCCAATTAGCCCTCAAGGTGCAAACGCGCTGGCTTGGCCTAACTGACAAAGAATGGGACACAGAGATAGAAATTCTCCGGGACATGACAGTCGACGAATTTCTTGACTTTATCAAGGCCGACTTTACAGCAGGCAAGATGATGAAACTCGCGCTGCACCACCCAAAATTGGCGGCGCGGCGGCTGTTTAACATGATCTTGAAGACCTAAATTACGAGAATTGCAATCTGCTCGTTAGGTTTTTATATCTTGGAAAAACAGCAAGTCATGCCTTGGCTGGAGAGACCGCCGCGGACTTTTATCCGATTCTATACATGCTCGGCTTTGGCCTCTTAGCTTCGGTGCCTGCTCTGATATTGTCAAGGCTCATCTCGCCGAGACGCCGGTACAACCCAGTGAAGTTTCTTCCGATGGAGTGTGGCCAGATGCCAACAGGGGAGGGTAGATCGCATTTTATGATGCAGTATTATGCTTATATCCTGATGTTTGTCGTCTTTGACGTGATGTCCATTTTTCTCTACGCGTGGGGAACCGTTCTTTTCAATATTCCTCGCGTCGCGACGCTTCCAATTATCGGTTTTCTTGGGATAATGTTTGCCGCGATGGGATATGCACTTTACCTTGCAGGGAGGAAAGGCATTTGGTGATTTTGCTAACAAGTATTAAATATCTATCATACGTAGAAAACAACGAGGAGGACCGGCATTGAAGAGAGAACTCGTCAGCCCAAGCACCTTTAACGTATTGGTGAGCAAGCTCAGCGACATTCTGGTAAAAGCGTTGGATGCGCCGCTTGGCTATGCCATAAACTGGGGCAGAATCTGGTCACTCTGGCCTGTGCACCTTGAAACTGCATGCTGCAGCGTCGAGTTTGGAGCGGCTTCGGGACCAAGATACGATGTCGAAAGGTTCGGCATTATCGAAGCATTCGGCTCTCTACGGCAATGCGACCTTATAGTGGTGCAAGGTACAGTGACAAGAAAAATGGCCCCAAGGTTGAGGATGGTCTACGACCAGATGCCGGAGCCAAAGTACGTGATAGCAATGGGTGCTTGCGCCATCACTGGCGGGCTCTACATCGACTCGTACAATGTGCTTCCGGGCGTCGATGGAATCGTGCCGGTAGACGTATACGTGCCTGGCTGTCCTCCAAGACCTGAGACACTGATCCAAGGGACTATGTTGTTGCAGGAAAAGATCAAAAGGTCAAAGATAAAGTAGCATGAGCGCCAACAATGACGAGCCAAAAAAGATGGCCGCCAGCTCACCAAAGTCTACCGCGAATCCCCCGACACCAGACAAGCTGCCTGTACCAGCTGCACCCAAACCAGTCGCCGGGGCGCCGCCTCCAAAGAAAGAACCTGAAGCCCCGCCGTTTGAGAAGGGGCTTGTGGAGGAGATAAAGAAAAAGTTTGGAGAATTGATCAAAGTAGTTTTCGTAAAGCCTCTAAGGATAAAGATACAGGTGGAGCCGCGCGACATTGTCGAAGTCGCAACATTTTTGCGCGACAGCATGGGGTTTGACCACGCTGAGTCCGCCGGTGGCACAGACTATCCAAAGGAAAACCAGATCGAAGTCATTTACCACCTTGGCTCGTACACGCGCGAAGACCTTGGCGCACACATCCTGTCGCTTACTGCCAGAACAAGCAGAGACGATGCCCGGCTCCCAACGTTAATTAATGTCTACAAAAGTGTGGAGTACCACGAGAGGGAAACATTTGAGATGTTGGGCGTCTATTTCGAGGGTCATCCGAGGAACGAGAGGTTCCTGCTTCCTGAAGATTGGGCAGACATTCCGCCGCTCAGAAAAGATTTCAGGATAAAGGGGAGATAGCATGACAAGCCTGGAAGACAAGTTTGAAGAGTCAAAAAAATTGGGCCTGCAGATAGTAAGAGAGTCTGAAGAGGATCGGCTGATGACGCTTAGCGTTGGTCCTCAGCACCCAGGATCCGGACACTTTCGATTTACGGTCAAGGTAGACGGCGACTACATCGTCTACTGCGACCCTGACCCAGGTTACGTCCACCGAGGGGAGGAAAAAATGTGCGAATACCGAAACGTGATCCAGAACATTCCACATCTTGAGAGACCCGTAATCCACGATTCTTCAAACATCACCTATTCCTACAGCCTTGCAATTGAAGAGCTCGCTGGAATCGAAGTTCCCCGGCGTGGACAATACATAAGAGCGCTCGCGTCGGAGCTCAACCGCCAAGTCTACACGTTGTATTGGCTGGCAATCTACGGCATTTTCCTTGGGCATTCCACGATGTTCATGTGGCCTACCGGCGACAGAGAGCTCTTTATAGACCTGCTAGAAGCGCTCACTGGTGCGCGGGTGACGCACGCTTTCAACATCCCTGGCGGCGTCAGAAACGACATACCAGATGGTTTTAAGGACCGGTGCATACGGCAGATGAGATATTTCCAGAAGCGCCTCAAAGAATACGAGGATATTTTCTATAACATGCCGCTTTTCCGGCAGAGGACGGAAGGCGTGGCCGTGTTGTCGAAAGAAGACGCAGTAAAGCTGGGAGTTGCAGGCTCTGTCTTGCGCGCTTCAGGCGTACCATATGACATTCGCAAGGCCGAGCCATATGACATCTACAACGAGATCGACTTTAAGGTTCAATACATGAAAACAGGAGACTGTTTTGCAAGATCTTATGTGCCATTCCTCGATATGCAAGAATCGTGCCACATAATCGAGCAACTACTGGACAAGATGCCTCAATCAGGCGAAGTCAGAGCTAAGCTCCAACCAAACCCGAAAGGGCCTCCAGGAGAAACCTACAGGCGGGTCGAATCAGGGAGGGGAGCGCTTGGCTACTACATTGTGAGCGACGGCACGCCCAAACCGTACCGAGTAAAGATTTCGGTGGGCTCGTTCCGCAACATGCTTGCACTGCCCTACCTGCTAGTCGGCCAAAAGCTCGCAGACATGCCGGCAGTGTACTGGTCGCTCAACTACTGGCCAGTGGAGGCTGACAGGTAGATGGCGACATACCCGCAGAACTTCCGCTTTGGAGAATTTGTTGGAAGTCTGATCTGGCTCATCTTCTGGATACTTGTCATTGTCACACTCGTAGGGCTGCCGCTCATTTTCATAATTCTGTTCTATGTGCCTCTTCCGCCTGTGGGAGGTCAAGTTCTGACGCCGTATCTCTTCCTGACGATGGTCGTTGACCCGTCGCGCACGATGCCAATAATCCAGCACTTGATGACGACTGACCTTTTCAGAGTAGCCATGTTCCCAGGATTTACCTATGCCGCCCTGATTGCCGCGGTGACTATATTCGTAGAGCGCAAGTTCCTGGCAAAAATGCAGCTCCGCGTTGGTCCACTTTACGCTGGCAAAATAGAAGGCATACTTCAATTAATTGCAGATGGCCTCAAGCTGATAGCTAAGGAAATAATCATTCCTTCCGGCGCCGACAAACCCATGTTCTGGGCAGCGCCAATAATGTTTGTTGCAACAGCCGCTGCAGTAGTAGCTCTCATACCGGCAGCCCCGGGATATGTCGTAGCAGACGTTGATGTTGGGCTTTTGGCAGTCTTTGCTATCCTAGGGTTCTTCCCGCTCATAGCTCTGCTATTCTCGTGGGCAAGCAACAGCAAGTATCCCTTCATCGGCGGCCTGCGAGCGCTGCACCAGATGATCGCATTTGAAATCCCGTTCATCCTGTCTGCGCTTTCAGTTGTCATCCTGTCTGGCACACTCAACTTGACTGGCATAGTTGAATCCCAGATCCAGTCGTATTGGTTCATATTTTTCCTTCCTATAAGCGCCTTTGTTTTTTACATTTCGTCGCTAGCAGAGCTGGAGAGGATACCGTTCGACCTGCCAGAAGCCGAGTCAGAGATTGTCGCCGGCTGGCTCACCGAGACGTCCGGCATGATATATGGCCTGCTCCAGCTCGGCTCATATGTCAAGACGTACGCGCTTGCTGCATTATTCGTAGTGTTGTTCCTTGGTGGTTGGGCTGGCCCCATGGTGTTCCCGCCACAAGTCCAGACACCACTTATAAATATCGCCCCACTTTACGACCAGCAGGCTGCCAATGGTACGCTCTGGTTTACGCTCAAAACATTTGGCGTGATAATGCTCATGCTCCTGCCAAGAGGCATCAGCCCCAGGATCAGGATAGACATACTGCTCCACACGGGCTGGTACAAACTGATTGTGCTTTCGTTCATCAACATTTTTGTCGCCCTTGCACTAATATATGGCAACATACTTGGTCCGGGAGGTCTGCTAGTTAGATGACATCCGCGGGCGCCTTCATCAAGGCTATCGAGTCGGGCTCGAAGCACCTCATTTTCAAACGCTTTACATTCCGCTACCCTGAACAAAAGCTAAAGTTCGTGGGCGACGGATACCAGTTCGATCCAAAGCGCGGCGTAGGCATCGCCGGATACAGGGGGAGGCACATTCTGTTTCACGACAAGTGCACCGGCTGCCAGCTGTGCGCAATAGCATGCGAGGGCATTGCAGAAGCAATTGGCATGGTTAAGGTCGACGAACAATGGAAGCATAACAAGAAGGCCATTATGCCACAGATCGATTTTGGCAAGTGTGTTTTCTGCGGGCTTTGCGTCGATGCCTGCCCATTCTACGCGCTTTTCATGACAAACGACTATGAATTATCAGCATTCACAAAGGAACACCTGATTTACACCCCAGGCCAGCTTGCGATAAAGCCAAAGTACCAAGGCGATGTCGAAATAGTGATAGACGACATGGGTGCCACGCATGGCTGATCCTATCTTTATTGCTGTTGCCGTCCTGACAGTTGGAGCGGCCATTATCGCGCTTGAAGCGCGTGAGCTCATCTACGGCGCAGTGGCGCTTGCAATCTCGATGCTTGGCATTGCCGGCTTTTTCCTGCTGTTGGATGCCCCCTTTGTCGCAATGTTCCAGATCGCAGTCTACGTAGGCGCAGTTGCAGTGCTCATCATCTTCACGGTCATGTTGGTGAGGACCCAGGCGCTCTTCACCACGAAGGAAGACAAAAAGAGGAAGAGTGCCGGAATTGCTCTGATGCTCATTATCATGGCAAGTTTCGGAGCGCTATTGATTGCGTCGGGGCTCAACGGCCAGTTCGGGAATTTTGGCGGCTCGCCAACGGTGGACTTTAAGGAGATCGGCAAATTGATGCTGACCTACTATGCGCCGGCACTAATCATAATGGGGTTGACACTTGCAGGAGCTGTAATTGCGGCGCTTGCGCTTGCGCGCAGAGAGGACGTGGAACAACAACATGAGCGAGCTGATTGATTTCCTTATTGTATCGATAGTACTTGTTGCCATAGGCATCTATGGGCTCGTCGTCAAGCGCAACGCGATCAGGATGCTGTTCTCCATAGAGATCATTGCCAATGCCGCAAACCTTACGCTTGTCGCCTTTTCAAGGGGACTGCCAAACGCCCAGGGGCAGACCTTTGCGCTCTTTTCGATAGCCATAGCGGCAGCTGAAGTGGCAGTAGGGCTCGGGCTTATTATCGTGGCGTACAGGCTCTACAAGGAGATCGACGTCGCAGAATTCAGGAGCTTGCGGAGCTAGAAAATCAAAATGGCAGAGTCATATTTCCTGTTGGCAGCGACCTTTATACCGCTTCTTGTCACCCCCTTGGCCTACGGCATTGGCAGGAAGGCAGGCATAAACGCCGCAACCTGGTTCTCCTTTGGCGCGCTTGCGGTGTCTACCGGGCTCTTGCTTGTCCCTGCAATGTGGATCTACAATGGCCATCACCAAACGTACGTCGAGACCTACAAATGGGGCCAGTTTGGGGACTTTGGTCTTCGGCTTGATGGGCTGAGCTTGCCCTTTGCGCTAATCATCTATATCCTGTGCACCGTCATTGCGCTTTACTCAAAGCCGTACATGGTCCACAAGGTCTCGGAGGACTTGCCAGAGCACAAAGGTGGACAAGGCAATGATTCTTCCGCTCAGTCGAGCGACCACGGCTCGAATGCGGGCAGCCCGAACATTTCAGGTTCGCAACTGACCGTGCTTGAAACAGATCAGCGCGTCAAGAACCAGATGGCGCTCTACTTTTCGCTCTACCTTGCGTTCTCGATGGGTATGCTGGGCACGGTCCTAGCGACAAACCTGATCGAGTTTTATGTGTTCTTTGAATTGATGCTCGTCCCTTCCTTCTTTCTGATTGCGTTTTACGGCTACGGCGCAAGGCGCAGAATAGCCCTGATGTTCTTCTTCTGGACCCACGCCGGTGCGGTCGTACTCCTGCTGGGTCTTTTAGCCATGGGATTTTTTGCGGGCGGCTTTGATTATGAAACGGTCAGGGCAAACGCTGCAAATATCCCGGCACAGTGGCTTCCCCTGATAATATTCGCGCTTGTAATTGGCCTTGGCGTCAAGCTAGCGGCGTTTTTGCTTCACATCTGGCTTCCGTACGCGCATGCAGAGGCTCCAACTCCAGTGTCTGCCCTTTTATCTCCGGCGATGATAGGGATTGGCGCGTACGGTCTCCTGCGGCTTTGGATGGAGCTTCTCGGCGGCACAGGCACCTACGAGCAGTACAACCTGTACATCAACATGTGGGGCCTTGCCACAATGATATACGGCGGCGCAATGGCCCTTATGCAAGATGACATCAAGAGAGTGCTAGCTTACTCCAGTATCAGCCAGATGGGCTACATTCTGTTTGGTCTTGGTTCAGAGAGCGTACTTGGCATCAGTGGTGGAACAATGATGTACGTCACACACGGTCTTGGCAAAGCTATTCTCTTCATGATGGCCGGATCCATCATCATGCAAACGGGTACAAGGAGCATGGCCAAGCTCGGAGGGCTAGCAGGCAAGATGCCTTACACTGCAACGATCGCAATGATTGGGGCGCTCACGATAATCGGTATACCGCCGACGAGCGGCTTTATGGGCGAGTGGATTTTGTTCAATGGCGTGCTACAGACAGCCACTGCACACATGGACTCGCTAAGGACAACCATGTTCGGGCTGGGCATCCTCGCGACAGTGCTGTCGTCTGCCTACATCCTGTGGATGTTCAAGCGCATCTTCTTTGGTAAGATACCGGAGGAGCTGACGCACGTCAAGGACTCGAACCGCTACATCACAGCAACTATGGCGGTATTTGCGGCAATGACGCTAATCATAGGCGTGCTCCCAGACACATTCTTAACGCCTATCACCGACTACATCGGAGGCATGTTTGAAGGCAACGAAGCAGTATTGCCGGTTCCCGCACATGCAGAAATATCGACTGCGCAGAATGGCTTTACGTTGGGCGGGGGCAGTGACATCTATTCCAGTGGAGGATCAGGGTGATCTAGATGGCGATGGGCTTTGAAGGGATCGCAATAAACGCGTGGCTTGTCTGGATACTCCCATTTGCCGGGGCGGCAATAATCGCGGCGGTAGCTCGTAAAGGTCACCGAGTTCGCGATTACACCGCCGTTGGCTTTGCGCTGGCAAGCGCAGTTTCAGCAGCAACTCTGATCCCCCTTGCACTAAACGGCGCCGAAGTACACAGCCAGATCTCGTGGATCTCTTCACTTGGCCTCAAAGCCGGCGTCCTAGCAGACCCACTTGCTATAGTCATGGCCAACATGGTGGCGTGGATCTCGTTTCTCATCATGGTATATTCGACTGGCTACATGCACGGCGACAAGGACCTCACACGCTACTGGTTCTTCATGCTCTTCTTTATCGGCTCGATGCAGCTGATCGTGATGTCTGACAACCTTCTCATGGTATTCTTCGGGTGGGAAGGCGTGGGCCTCGCATCCTATGCGCTCATCGGGTTCTGGTACTACGACAGGAAGAAGGACTTTGTCGGCAAGGAGGGCCACATTGCAGGCGGCATCGCGATGTGGGCTTCACCTTCGCACGCCGGATTGAAGGCATTTCTCATGACCCGCGCAGGTGACACAATGATGCTCGCCGGCATGTTCCTGATATTCATGCACGCCGGCACCTTTGGATTCAAGGAGCTGGTCCAAGATCCTTCATGGGCGATTGCAATGTCGCAGCAGAACCTGCTGGTGCCTGCAGCCGTGTTGTTGTTTGGCGGCGCGATAGGCAAGTCGGCCCAGTTCCCGCTCAACGAGTGGCTACTCGAGGCCATGACCGGCCCGACTGCAGTCTCTGCGCTCATACACGCCGCGACGATGGTCAAAGCCGGCGTGTTTCTGGTCGCGCGCATCGGGCCGCTGTTTTTTGCGCTCGGAACAATGGGCGCCTTTAGCATGGAGCAATTCTTTGAAGTCGTCGCGTGGGTCGGCGCAATAACCGCGTTCTTGCTTGCAACACAAGCCCTTGTAAACCCTGAGATAAAGAAAGTGCTTGCGTATTCCACAGGCTCGCAGATAGGCTATATGATGATGGGCCTCGGCATAGCAGGGTTGTCACTCAACTTTGTCGACGGCTATACCTCCGGCTTCTTCCACATGATGAGCCACGCGATGTTTAAGGCGTCGCTCTTCATGGGGGCCGGCGCACTACTGCACGCCGTTGGATCCAGGTTCATGACCGACATGGGTGGACTCAAGAAGCCCATGAGAAAGACCTACATCTTTATGCTTCTCGCAAGCCTGTCACTTGCAGGTGCTCCGCTCTTTACCTCTGGCTTTTGGAGCAAGGACGCGATATTCGCCGCGGTACTTGAATCTGGGTACGCGTATTCTTGGCCACTCTTTATAATGGCAGTGGTAGTTGCAGTCATGACTGCGTTCTACACATTCAGGATGATAGGGATGGCATTCTTTGGTAAGGCTAGCAAGCACATCGAGGAAATGGAGCAGAGTGGGCATCACGTGCACGAGGCAGGCCCAAGCATGCTTGTGCCGTACGCGATTTTGGCGGTTGCGTCAATCGCGATAGGCGTGGTCGGCTTTATCTTTGAAGCTCAAATTCATGCTCTTTTCACCAATTATCTTGCCGCGTCCTTTGGAATCCACGGCCAAGCAAAAGAAACAGCTGGATCGCTGTTCAGCATTGCGCCTGTAGGCGACAAGACCTGGTTTGGACTCAATCCACTTGCGGCGGCGGCATCTGTTGGTGCGTTTGCGGTTGGCGGAGCCCTAGGATTTGTTTTCTACATTGCGAGGAAGGCGGACCCGGAGGTCATATCGAGGAGCATCGTGACAAGGGCGATTTGGAAGTTCCTGTACAACAGATGGTACCTCAATACCGCCCTTTATTGGGGCAGCGTGATAATCCCGCTTGCAGTGTACCGCATAATCTGGAGATACTTTGAAAGCACCATAATCGACGGCATGAACCCGGCCCTTCAATATTCAATGTCATACATGTCGCGGGTCGTTAAGAGCGGGCAGACCGGAATCACGCAGACATACCTGTTCGTCTTTGCAGTGGGCATCATGATAATCGTGATGCTGCTCTTCTTGTAGGTGCATGGAAAATGGTTGACCTATTTTCAACACCAATCCTCGTGACGGTAATACTGGGCGTTGTAGGCCTTGCCATCCCGGCCATTGACGCCGCCAGGCGCGAAAAGGGAGCAGACCGAAACAAGCTATACAGCGCAATCGCGTTTGGCGCGCTTATTGTCGCAATGGGCATAGTCATCTTCCGCATATTCTCGGGCGAAGTCCTACCCGCAGTGGCGTTCTCACAGGAAGTAATAGTCGACGACATGTTCGGCTCATTCTTTGCGATCGCGCTATTGCTCGTGTCCGTAATGGTCACCGCGTCATCGTGGAACTATTACAAGGGCAAATCAAACCCTGCAGCGTACTATTCGCTAATCCTGCTATCAAGCATTGGCATGGTGATAATTGCCTATTCGACAGACCTCGTGATGCTGCTCATTGCCTGGGAGCTGATGTCGCTTCCAACATATGCATTGGCAGGCTTTACAAAGCGTGACCCGATATCAAACGAAGCCGCCATAAAGTACTTTATGTTTGGCGCGCTGGCATCCGCGCTCATTGTCCTTGCGATTGGGCTTGTCTACGGCATTACTGGCACGACAAACATCGGCGACTCTATAAGGGCTATGGCTAGCCTCAATTCAAATCTGGTGCCTGTCGGCCTACTTGCAGTCGCGCTATTCATCGCAGGCTTTGGCTTCAAGATGGGTCTCGTGCCGTTCCACATGTGGCTTCCAGACGCGTATGAAGGCGCTCCCACGACCATTGGCGCGCTATTAGCTGCGGGTACAAAGAAGGCCGGCTTTGCCGCCGCGCTCCGCGTCATAGTGCTTGGCATGTTTGCGCTGAACCTCGACTGGACGCTCACATTGGCTATAGTTGCGGTATTTACCATGACGATTGGCAACCTCGGTGCTCTGGTGCAAAAGAGCGTACCCAGGATACTTGCGTATTCAAGCATTGCTCAGGCAGGCTATATCATGATAGGAATCGCACTTGCACCCTATTCAGATCAGGCGCTTACAGGTTCGCTCTTTCACATCATTAACCACGCGGTGATGAAGTCGGCGGGCTTCATCGCAGCCGCAGCGGTAGCTACTGCACTGGCAAGCTACAGCCTTGAAAAGTACCGGGGCCTTGGCAAGCGCATGCCGATAACTGCGATCGCGCTTTCGATATCGCTACTTGCGCTGGCCGGCGTTCCCCCGCTCAACGGCTTCTGGAGCAAGCTGGTGCTCTTTAGTGCAGCCATCAACTCCGGGCCACTTGTGGAATGGGGCCCGTGGCTTGCAATAGCAGGTGTTCTCAACAGCGCTCTCTCGCTTGGCTACTATGCCTGGATAATGAGAAAAATGTACATGGAGGAGGGGCCGGACATGAGCAAGGTAAAGGAGCCGAGGGCCATGGTTGCCGTGCTGGTATTTGCAATGGTCTTCATGGTAGGCTTTGGTATCTGGCACGCCCCGCTGCTTGACTTTGCGTCAAGGGCAGTCCCAGACCTGTCAAGCATAGCCCCTGCGTCAATTTTAGCCGGCGGCAACTAAACAAAGGTGCGCGTTTGCATTCTAAAAGCTCTTTCATGCTAGAACTGAACTGAAGCCAGGTCGGTCAGGTGCTCAAGGTGGCGCTTGGTCTCGTTTTCTGCAGATATCTTGCGGAGCTCATTCTTTGCCTTTGCAGCGTACGATTGATACAATTTGTCCATCTGGTCGACCAGCTCCTGCGACCTGCCGTTCTTCCTGACAAGCATGTTGAACAGCCGGTTTTCGTTGTTCCAGTCGATAAGGTCGTCGTGGATCTGATACGCAATGCCGAGCAGGTTGCCAAACGATGTCATGGCGCGGATCTGGTCTTCGCTTCCGCCGCCAATGATCGCGCCTAACTTTGCAGACGTTTCAAAGAGCGAAGCGGTTTTGTATTCAAGGACCTTGATGTAGTCGTCCTCGCTGATTTCTGGCGATTTGTTGAGCCTTATTTCCATCATTTCGCCCTCGCTCATTCTTGTCGCCGCGTTGGACAGCTCGCTTATGACCCGCGTGTCCTTGAGCTTCGAACCGATGTTGAGTATGACGCCGAGGACAAAATCGGCGGTAAGGATGCTACTGTTGTAGCCATACTTCACGTGAAATGAGGGCTTGCCGCGGCGTTGGTTCTCGTCGTCAATGATGTCATCGTGGATAATCGATTCGGTGTGTAGGAGCTCTATTGCAGATGCAGCAAGATAGGCGTCCGACCCGGGCCTTTTTGAGTTGATGCATTCGACTGAAAGCACGAGTATAAGCGGCCTGATGCGTTTGCCGCCGTCGCAGGCGTAGCGCAGCGGCGCGTGGAATTCGGACCACGAATACAGGTCAAGCTCGCGCTCTAGCGCCTCTTCAATTCTTGCAATATGGTCGGCATAGTGCTCGAGTAAAGGATTGACCTCGATGTTTCTCCTGCTCAAAACAGCTCTTATCCTGAGATTATCTCAAATTGCTGACAATATTAATTTACTGTTCCAGGAATTAAAAGTGCTCCGGCCGGGATTTGAACCCGGGATCTGCGACTCGAAAGGCCACAATGCTTGACCGGACTGTGCAGCCAGAATTGGCTACTACACCACCGGAGCACTCGCAAAGTTTGTAAGAACCTTCACATAAAATCCTTTCTTGATTGTTTTTTCACAAGGTTTTTCTATCGGGGAGAATTGAGATCACCTATGAACGTTGTTCAGAGGATCGATTCGGAAATTGAAAGTCGCAGCCTGCTAAAGCACTCTTTCTACCAGATGTGGTCTGAGGGCAAGCTAACAATCGATCACCTTCAGGGTTACTCGATGGAATATTTCCAGCTGGTCAAGGCAATTCCCAAGATTGTGGAGGGCATTGCAGCAAGGGTGTCGGACAATGAAGATATCGCTAATAATGCGAAAGAAGAGGCGGAGCACGTCGCGCCGTGGGTAAGGTTCGCTACCGCACTTGGCGTCTCAAGGTACGATCTTGTCGATTATGCCGGCACGACCGGTACAAACGCTGCGGTTGCGAGGATGTTGGACCTGGGAAACGCGTCGCTTGAAGAAGCAGTGGCAGCAATGTACGCCTATGAAATGGAGCTTCCAAAGATAAGCAGGAGCAAGATCGACGGGCTGAAAAAGTTCTACGGGATGAGCAGCGACGACGCCACGAAATATTTCGAGATACACGAAGAAGCAGACTTAAGGCACGCACAGGCATGGAGGGAAATACTAAACAAGATTCCAGGAGATAAGCAGGAAGCCGCGTTTGCAGCTGCGGTCGAGTCTCTTAAAGCACAGAACATGCTGCTTGACTCAGTGCAGGAAAAGTACATCGGGATGAACTGCTAGTTCTCCAAAGCTTTATACATACTTCTTCTTTACGTTTTTTGATTGGGCCCATAGCTCAGCCTGGCAGAGCGACCGGCTCATAACCGGTCGGGCAGGGGTTCAAACCCCCTTGGGCCCATTAATCATGTCAATTTTGGTTTGAACCTTTCGACCGCAAAGAAAACTTGCTCGTAATTAGAACCCGTGAAAATCGAGGGTGCAATCCCGATAATACCGAAATATCTATGGCCCTTTATATTCCACTTTAGCATAAAAGGCATTCTTTCCAGAATCATCATAGTTAAGGCTAGGAGTAGATATTTTCATCAGCTTTGATTTGCATGCATCTGCTAGCTGAAACACGAAACCCTTTGGTAGTTGAAGCTTTGTATCTTGCTCCTCCCCTGTAACAGGATTTTTGAACGATTCAATTTGTACATCCAGCACTCCTGGGACAGAAAAGCTACTTCTCTTTCCATCGATTTTCTTCTTAATATCGACAAACTGCGGGTCAAGCACGTACTTTATGCTAGCTGCAAATATAGCAAATGGCCCATTTCCCTTTGCTTGACCCGAGAAGATCTTGATAACCGCGTCTCTCTGGGGTTGTGTGGCATGCTTTGAAATGAACAGCTGGGCGGTTCCATTTCCTTCGTGAATTGCTTTTGGCCAGGTGGCTGCAAAAACAACATCTATTCCGTCAAGCTTCACGTTATCATAACTGCCAGAAGTTATAGAAATTAGGTTCAGTGCCCTGCAAAAGCCATATGTTGGGAAACCATTAAAATTGCAAGGACAGCCATATTCGCAGTTACACGTCTCAACGTATTCGGCCTTGAAGTTCCATTTTGGGATTTGCTCGATCTTGGAGGCCATATGTCTTTGTGCTACCGGAAGGAAGGATATAACATTTTTCCATTTTGTTTGCAGAGCACACATTGTTATTGTTACGCGAATGGGCACCTACGGATGCTCTGAGATCTAGGGTCACTGGGGATTGAGCTCTAGTGGGCTAGTTGCGCATGCAATCAGTTTTTCTTACCGTAGTTTAGTCGCGGCCT
>WNEW01000721.1_pt1 | contig 15919 bp, 10 predicted proteins | sample 5399891 | NCBI WGS metagenome assembly WNEW01 (sample SAMN13153336, study PRJNA577476) | soil metagenome | isolation source: 40 cm grassland meadow soil pre-rain plot 5 | place: USA:California | collected 2015-09-08 | reverse complement strand
TGCTCAAGGTTTCAATCAGTGAGCCCCATGGCTGGATTGTGGACGATCTTATCGGGAATAGTTCCGTGCTATTCACCCTGTGATAGCTGGTGGGTGACGATGTCGGCAATTTTGCCTAGCTTTACGAGGTTTCTTACTTCCTCGATGTCTTCGTGACTTGACCTGTCCTCAGTCAGAGTTTTGACGTAGTCACGGATTAGCCCGTGAACCTGTACTGTTCCGTCTCCAAGTCTCGCTGAGTCCCTGAGGTCGACTCCCTGAGCTGCCGTAAGCAGTTCGATAGCGATGACATACTCTGAGTTTTCCAGAATTCTGGATGCTTTTTGCGCGGCCCCTGGTCCCATGCTCACAAAGTCCTCGAAGTTGCTCGAGGTTGGAATCGAATCACTACTTGCGGGGTGCGTGAGAGTCTTGCTCTCTGCGACCAGCGCGGTTGCAGTGTACTGAACGGCCATGAAACCACTAGACAATCCCGGCTGTGACCCCTTGCCCACTAGGAAAGGAGGCAGTCCATTGTTCAGCGATGGGTCCAAGAGAGCCGCCACCCGCCTCTCTGAAATGTTGGAAAGCGTTGACAATGCTAGACTTAGAACGTCCATCGCCATCGAAACAGGTTGGCCGTGAAAGTTTCCCCCGGAGAGACAGACCCCGTCATCAGCAAACACCAGCGGGTTGTCCGTAGCAGAGTTCATCTCAATCTCCAAAATACGCTTGACATAATCTAACGCGTCCAGAACCGCGCCCATCACTTGGGGAGCGCAACGAAACGAGTAGGGGTCCTGAGGTTTCCCCACGTGATGTCGATCATGAGTGATGCTTCGGACCCTTCCGCTATTACGTAGAAGCTTAGTCACATCTCCTGCCACTACTCCCTGGCCATGGTGAGGCCGCGCTTCCTGAATTCTATGGTCAAACGCATCGGTCCAGCCCTGCATGGCTTCGAGAGAGAGAGCTAGCCCAGCCTCGGCCGATCTGAGCAGGGTATAGGCGTCATTCAGAACGAGACTTCCAATGGCGAGCATCTGCTGGGTCCCGTTGTTCAACGCCAGCCCTTCCTTCGCCCCGAGGACCAGTGGCCTGCATCCCGCCAGTTCGAGACCCTTTGCCCCAGAGAACCACTCTCCTCCATGTTCCGCTCCACCCTCCCCAATCAGAACCAGGGCCATATGGGAGAGGGGCGAGAGATCTCCGCTTGCCCCTACCGAGCCTTTCTCCGGAATGAAGGGATGCACCTGTTTGTTCAGGAGTGCCACGATTGCTTCAGGCAAGTCTGGTCTAACACCAGAGTATCCTTTGAGCAGAGTGTTAGCTCGCAGGAGCATCAATGCCCGAACAACGTCTCTCGAATGAGGTGGCCCGACACTCGTAGCGTGGCTTCGGATCAGATTGGTTTGAAGAGACTCCAAATTCTCCCTCGGTATTTTCTGGTCCGAGAGAGCGCCAAACCCCGTGTTTACTCCATAAATAACATTCTTCTCGCCGAGCATTCTTTCGAGGGCTTTCCTTCCTTCCGCGGTCTTTTCAAGAGCGATTTCCGAGATTACAACTGGAGCATTCAGCCTGGAGACCTGAACGACCTGCTCGAGGTCGAGGCTTGATCCGTCAAGAGTTACAGCTGGCATTTTCTCCGATGGCGGTGGTCGTCTTTCTGGTGAAATTAAGGATTCGGCACTGGGGAAGACCAGGTCTCGTCAAATCATATTTCTAGAGTCCGGACACTGAGCTTGGGGTATCTTACTTCAACATGGGCATCCAGATGCCCTTTTGCTTGGAAACCCTCTTTGCTTCGGGATACCCGGCATCTGCGTGCCGCACAACTCCCGTTCCCGGGTCTGTGGTAAGTACGCGTTCGAGCCTCTGCTCGGCGTCCGAGCTTCCATCGGCGACCAGGCACATTCCTGCGTGTATACTGTAGCCCATCCCAACTCCTCCACCGTGGTGTACGCTCACCCATGTCGCGCCTGCTGCCGTATTCAGGAGGGCGTTTAGAATCGGCCAGTCAGCAATCGCATCGCTACCGTCCATCATTCCCTCCGTTTCTCGCCGTGGAGAAGCAACGCTGCCGGAGTCGAGATGGTCCCTGCCGATCCAGATTGGACCACTCAGCTTGCCATCGCGGACCATGTTATTGATTAGACTGCCGAATTTTGCCCGTTCACCATATCCTAGCCAGCATACTCGCGCTGGCAGCCCCTGAAACTGCACTTGCTCGCTTGCCATCCGTATCCATCTTGCCAATTCCTTGTTCTCTGGGAACGTGTCAAGGATCAGCTCATCAGTTCTCTTGATATCATCGGGTTCGCCGATAAGCGAGGTCCATCTGAATGGTCCTCGTCCTTCACAGAACATTGGTCGAATGTATCGTTGGACGAAGCCTGGAATCTCGAATGCTTCCTTTAGTCCCGCGTCAAGTGCTTGCTGGCGCAGGTTATTCCCGTACTCGAACGCCACGGCGCCCTTCCGCGACATCTCCACCATTGCCTTTGTATGGTCCCTAATGCTGCTGCGCACCTTCTCCAAGTATCGAGAGGGGTCTGACTGCCTGAGACTATTAGCCTCGTCAACCGAGAGCCCAGCAGGATAGTAGCCGTTCAGGGGATCATGAGCCGAGGTCTGATCAGTGACCACGTCAGGCACTATCCCCCTACGGAGCAGCTCGGGGTGAACCTCTGCGGCGTTGCCTAAGAGAGCGATGCTCCGAGGCAACTTGTCTCGGCGAGCCTGGTTGATCATGTCTAGCGCCTCGTCTAGACTGTCGGTCCAGGCTTCTACGTACTTGTGGTGCAGGCGTCGATCAATCGCCTTCTTGTTTACTTCAACTGCCAAGGCTATCCCTCCGTTCATTGTCACTGCGAGCGGTTGTGCTCCGCCCATTTCCCCGAGCCCTGCTGTGAGCACTAAGCGACCTTGCAAGCTTCCGCTGAAGTGTTCCTTCGCCACGGCGGCCAGTGTCTCATAGGTGCCTTGCAGAATTCCCTGCGTTCCGATGTAGGACCAAGAGCCCGCTGTCATCTGGCCGAACATTATGAGACCCTTCTGTTCGAGCTCGTAGAAGTAGTCCCATGTAGCCCATTTGGGAACTATCATACTGTTCACAATGAGGGCTCGGGGCGCCATTCTGTGGGTCTTGAAGACCGCGACTGGTTTGCCGCTCTGAATGAGCATTGTGTCATCCTCCCCAAGCTGTTTGAGAGTCTCTTCGATCGCCTCGAAGGCCTCCCACGAGCGTGCTGCGCGTCCAGTTCCTCCATAGACGATTAGGTTCTCAGTGTCTTTCGCAACGTCCGGGTCTAGTACGTTGTGGAGCATTCGGAGAATGCCTTCAATCTGCCAATTGGTACAGTGGAGCTGCTTTCCGGTGATGACCGATACTTTCTTGTTCTGTCTTGGAACCGTGTCCGGCCGGGGTTGGCTGGGCTGGGTCAATTGAGCCGCTTCCCGTTATGCACCTTGAGCCTTCCCTCGATAAGGACCTTGTCCACTACGCCTTCGCCGTACCCATATCCGATCCACCTGTGATTCGGGACCCGCAGTGTTACCAAGTCAGCTCGTTTTCCTTCTGACAGGCTGCCCACGCTGGCCTGCATTCCGACCGCGCGTGCTGCGTTGATTGTTATTCCCCTGATTATTTCGTCTACGCGCATTCGCAACTCTCTGGCAGCGAGCGCTGCCGTCGTCAATTGTCCTGTGACCCAGTTAGCCGGGCTGAAGTCTGTCCCAAGTGCAACGGGGAGTCCCAACGACAGCATTTCGCGAGCGTTAGCATGCGCCCTTGACAGAAGACTGTGACTAGATGCTGGCAGGAGCACGGGAATTACGCCTGCTTTCCGAAGCCTCTCGAAATCGTCCAGTTGGGAGTGAATCAGATGGTCTGCAGAGGTGCACTTGGTCGCTACGGCAACACGACTACCCCCGATCGATGAGAACTCATCCGCGTGAATCTTCGCATGAAGCCCCATCTTCGATGCGGCATTGAGAATTGATTGGGACTGTTTTGCGTCGAAGGCGCCCTGCTCGCAGAACACATCACAGAATCTCGCTAGTCTCTCCCTCACAACCAACGGTAGCGTTTCGCTGACTACCTCGCGAACGTAATCTGCAGCTGAACGATCTGAGGGTATAGCGTGGGCTCCCAGGAACGTTGGGACAAGACGGCAGGGATGAAGTCTCGATAAATCACGCATGGTTCTTAGAATCTTGAGCTCTTCGAGAGTTCGTAGTCCGTAACCGCTTTTCGCCTCAACGGTGGTAGAGCCTGCCTCAATGAAACTGTCCATCCTCTGCAGCCCCAGCGAAACTAGTTCAGACTCGCTAGAGAGACGGGTCTTGCGAACTGTCTCCAGGATTCCGCCCCCTCTCTTCAGAATCTCCATGTAGCGGATCCCGCTTATTCTGAGCTGAAACTCGTCCTCTCTTGATCCGTTGAACACTAGATGGGTGTGGGGGTCAACGAGGCCTGGTAGAATTATCTTGTCAGATGCATCGATGACTGTTTTTGCCTCGAACTTTCTCTCCAACAACTGGGACGCGGCTGCTCGAACAATTCTTCCTGTATTGATCGCAACGCCTCCATCTTCGATGACGCCGATATCTTCAGCGCTATTCCCGTCGATGGTTACTGTTTCTCTCGAACCTAGTACGAGAAGGTCGACTTTGCTTTTCACCATAGCTTTCCAGCACGGGTAGAGCTTGGTCCTATTGATAAGTCACTGATGGCTTAGATGGTAACTCTTCCATCTACTACTAGCTTGCGTGCGTCTATCTCGATCGTCGGCTTTGAAATTGTTCCTGAGAAGGTCCAGCTGCTATCGTTTCTGCCACCTATTCCCTTGTTTGAGCCTATGCCGATGGTCGCGGTCCCTGATGCGAGTTCGTCGGTTGTATAGCCTATCAGCTCGATTCGTGGGTTTAGGCCGATGTCGAACTGTGCGATGACATCCTTATCCCCCCGGCTGACCTCCAACACTTCACGGAAGGTGTCTCCGTACTCCTTAGCCTCGAACCCGACAATTCTTCCTTTTTCAAAAGTGAAAGTTAGCCCTTTGATCAGTCGTCCCTTCAAGGCACGGGGAGAATCGAACACGACCTTGCCTCTGGCTGTGTCCTCGATCGGAGGCACCTCGACCTTGCCCGAGGGAAGCTGTGTTGAGACCAGTCCCCGTCTAATGTCGTCCTCATCAACGATCCCATCCTGAACATGCACGGGTCTCTTTGTGATCTCGAACTTGATGTCGGTCCCTGTCTTTGATGTGATCCGCACCTTGCTCCCTTTTTCCAAACGGGCACCCAGCCTGCGTCCGAGTTCTCCAATCTTCAGGTAATCAATTCTAATGGCCTCTTGTGTCATCTTGAGCCAGTTTTCATAATTGAACCCGTAGACTTTCGCGCGTTCCTGTGTGACTTGGCCGAGAATCAGCTCGGCGGTCCTGACCTTCCTCTCGAAGGCCATGTCGAATATTGGCCGGTCCGCGTCTGCGAAGCTCTCGAGCCGCGATGAGGCGACTTCCCTGAACTTAGTCGGGTCCTGAGGACCTCCAAGCCCGATCCAAGCTGTGGTGTTTTCAATCGCTTTCAACATGTGCTTTGATGTCTTGCGAATGTAGCTTTCCGGAACAGTGCCGAGAGTGTTCCACCAAAGCTCGTCAGTAAGCAAGGTCACAAGTGGTTTCGCCCCCGCCTTGTAGCACTCTAGAGCGATCTCGCTTGCTAGAGCCAGAGTATGCTGCCAGGTCTCGATTAGGACCATGTCGTCTTCATGGATTCTCAGCGAGCTGTGAACTACTCGCTTCGCGATCGTGTCTGAGAGCAAGGGAGCTTATCGGCCTAGGCTTCTTTGCTTAGCCCATTAAATAAGCGTTGAAAAATCTGTTACGTGGAGAGCACGCGATTTGGAACAGCTACTTGTTGAGTTCGTCTGAAACTCCAAAACCTATCACAATCAGCGAGTGAAAGCGTCGCAGCAGCTCACTGACCTGCGGCTTGTAGAAAACACATCGGGTCGTCTGGTCCTGGAACTCCTCCAACGTAATATTGCTCCCGGCAACCATTCTGAACAGTGCGTACTCCTCGACACGATCCCCTAACAACGCAAACGCACCAAGGCCAAGGTCCGTTCTGCGAAGAAGCACTAGGGGCAATTTGACTCTCGGCAACAAATCCTCAGAGAGGGATTTTGCCAAGCTTTCCAGCTCAGGCTTCTTCATCACGATCTTTCCTCCGTCCACGCTCGGAACCCAAGGGGTTTCGAGAGTCAGTAGCTCACTGATAGTCAGTCTCTTCCTCGGAAGGTGAACGTTTAGCCTGCTCATCTCGTCCCTGAGCATGGTGTCGGCGAGACTATCACGACCTTCCACGTTCTCGACCTACCCTGAGCCTTCGATCATGCAGTGATCCATCTCGTATGGGTCGAGCCGCGTCATTTCAGCGACTTTGTATCCGCGTTGTTCCAGGATTCTTGCTTGTTCGTCGAAGACTCGACTTGGATCTTTAGTGACATCGATACTCCTTGACTTGACGCATAGAAGGAAGCCTCCAGGCTTGTTCAGGAACACGTCGAGATTGTCTGCGATAATTCTCCCCTGATCCGGCTGCGCGACGTCAGAATATACGGTGTCGACTTGGGGAACCATGTTCCGATACTTTCTGGGAAAGCGTGCATCTTCCAGTAATGGAGTTGTGTTGGGCCTTTGCTGGCAGACATTGTTTACCAGCTCTCGGAATGAACGCTGGGCAAACTCGATGCAGTAGACGCGACCCTTGGGACCGACCAGATCACTCACGTGGCTAACTGTGGTCCCGCTAGCTGCTCCGAGATATAGAACCTTGGACCCCGGTCCTAGTGGAAGGATTGATAGTCCCTTCCATATTGCTGCGGCCAGCTTGCTCCGGTATGGGTCCCAGATGCGGTATTCATTCCCGTTGACTTTGAAACGCGTTTCTCCGTATACGTTGGTCCCGGGGGCCAGGCTCAGAGTAGCGAGCTGTTCTCTTTCCCCAGGAAGGCTTGCCCAGTAGACGCCTTCGATCTTCGTGTGGGACCTGACGCTGGCTCGGTTCATACCGCTTTCTCGGAGATTCTTTGCGGTATCGGTCCTTCAACTCTCTTATCTTTGCCTCCAAATCCCTTCGGAACTTTTCTGACTGGTTGGAGCCTCCGAAAGCATCCATCCTAGCCGCTATTGCCAGCTTTCCGGCTAGTGCTCGCGCGATCTTCCCACGGAGCCATCGGGGGGATTGGTGAATGTCGGCGTACTGGAAGATTATGCCGTGCTTGGGGGGCCGGGCACCGGTCTTAAGAGTTCTGAACAATGCTTTCTCAGCACCGAGGACTTGTAATGTGCTGGCGGGCATCTTTGCAATATTTTCCAGCCCCCCTGCCATTGACATTAGCTTGGCGGACAGTACCGCGCCCAGAACACCTGTCATGTTCGGCGCGACCTCCTCCATGATCTTGTCAGTATACTTGTCAGCAGTATCTCTAAGCTTGTAGAGGCCGAGCGCTTCACTGCACACCTCTCTGAGCCATTCCAAGTCCGGACCAGGAATATCGCCCCCAGCCGAGTTTCGCGCAGCCTCAGCGATGGCTGCTGATTTCTCCTGAGGGATGCCCTGCTTTACGAGACTCTCTTGTGTAAACTCGTCCCGGTCTCCAAGGTTCTGCACTAGTCGGATGTAGCTATCATGTTTCTCCACTAGCCTGTCGAGCTCGGGAAAATGCAGGCCGTACCATTCTCTAATGCGGCCAGCCAACAGGTTGACCGTCTTGTCCAAGTCTTCGATGCAGCGCACGGATTGTATTGCGTAGAGGTCTCTCTTTGTTGTGGCTTCCGTGATCGAAGCCTTGGCGAGCTCCATTGACACATCTCGCGTGAGTTCCTCATACTGGTCCTTCGACTCAACAATTCTGAGCCGGGTTAGGATGCTGGGAAGCCGGCTTCGCAGTCTCGTAATCGTGTTGTCTTCCTGTTCAAGGACTACTTGGAAGCTCCCGAGTGCCCTGGCTATCTTCGCCAGATTGTCAGTGTCGACGGTAATGGTTTCAATTTCGAGTCTTGAGACGGCGTCCCGAAACTGCTCGGATTCTTTTGGCAGGACCCCCTTGTTGACATCGGAAAGGCTTAGGGCTGCGTCTTTCGGGTTTCGAGGGAATAGTGTCTTTTCTGTTATCTTTCCTGTTTTTTCGAGTAGGAAGAGTCCCACTGGGGAATCTATCAGGTAGGCCTTCAATCTTAGGCATCATCCTGATTTTGATTGATTTCGACGTTGCGTGAAAGTGTGAAGATAATAAGCGGGTATCGGAGATTGCTCGGCGGCTGCATTTGGAACCTGAAATGAGCGTTGAGCTGGCTGGTATAAAGCTCCCCAACCCAACTATTCTCGCATCTGGAATCCTCGGCGTCTCAGGTGAGATCATGGTCCGGGCAGCCCGAGCCGGCGCTGGAGCGGTCGTGACGAAATCGTTCAACAGAAACGGCAGGGAGGGCTATCATAATCCATCGTTCATCGAGGTCCCTGGGGGCTTCCTCAACGCTCTGGGTATTCCGAACCCTGGAATGGCGGAGATGATGGAAGAGGTTCGAACAGTATCGACCGCTGGGGTTCCGGTAATCGCGAGCGTGTTCGGGTTTGACGCTGACGAGTTTGCGGATGCAGCCGCAATGGGCGAGGCTGGCGGAGCGAGTGCGATCGAGCTGAATGTGTCATGTCCGCATGTGAAAGAGCTGGGGGTGGAGATCGGGCAGAGACCGAGTATGGTCGCCGAGGTGACGAGCGCAGTCAAGAGACGGGTCCGGATTCCCGTCTTTGTCAAGCTGACTCCTAATGTTACTAATATTGTCGAGATTGCTGTAGCCGCGGAGAAAGCCGGAGCGGACGGAATCACGGCGATCAACACCTTACTGGGAATGGCGATTGACGTGGACGCTGCCTCTCCTGTTCTTGGGGGACATGTCGGAGGGCTTTCGGGCCCAGCGCTTCACTCGGTCGCTGTCCGTGCAGTCTTTCAGATCAAGGATGCAGTTCGGATTCCAATCATCGGAGTTGGGGGAGTAACCACCTGGAAGGATGCTGTGGAAGTGATGATGGCCGGCGCCTCCGGGGTTCAGGTTGGGACGGCGGTAATGTACCGAGGCGTGGAGGTCTTTAGAGAGATTGTTGGGGGAGTCTCCAAGTTCCTAGGTGAAAATGGTTACAGATCAGTTGGCGAGCTTGTTGGAATTGCCCACAAGCCGAAAATTGAGGCTTAGACGGTTAGGCAGGCAATAATAGTAGGATTTTGGAGAATTAGCGCGGCTCGAGTGATAAGGACAAAGTTTCTCGTCACTCTTTTGTCGTAGGCCTGCCTTTCCTGCTTTGCACTTGTCACTGCAGAACTCTTTGTTCATATCGACAGGGTCCCAAAACAGCACAGTGCTTATGCTTAGCGAACGGTCCCAGCTCTTCACGCCGATACTCGGACAGCTAGGGCATCGACTGGCGCCATTCTCTCCAGGCGACTCTTATATCATTCCCAGCAGTATCGTCCGTTGTCATGAACAAGATCCAGTGGCTTGATTGGGGCAAAGACAGCTTCGACATGTCCCGCTCATCAGGCAGACCAATCCTGCTAGATATCAAGGGATCCTGGTGCCACTGGTGTCACGTAATGGACGAGACCTCGTACTCGGATCAGGCCATAATCGACACGGTGAACAAGAACTTCGTGCCCGTCAGAGTGGACACCGACAAGAGGCCAGATATCAACCGTCGATACAATATGGGAGGATGGCCGACAACCGCCTTCCTCGACAGCGAGGGACGGGTGATAACAGGTGGGACTTACATTCCGCCACAACAACTCAGGGAAGTTTTGCGATCGGTCATCGAGTACTATCGCAGGAACAAGGGCAGGGCTCAGAGCAAGCTTGAGCCAGTTGTCCTTCCGAAGGCAACGGGCCAAGGTTTGAGCGAGGGCACCGTCAACGATATCGCGACCTCGATGGCCGTAAACTTCGACATTGATTACGGCGGTTTTGGTTTCGAGCCCAAGTTTCCCCACACTGATGCTTTAGATCTCGCGTTGCTGAGGTACAAGTACAACGGCGAGAAAGAGATGCTGACAATAGTCAACAAGACTCTAGACATGATGGGAAAAGGAGGAACGTACGACCAGGTTGAAGGCGGATTCTTCCGATACTCGACGACCAGGGACTGGAGCGTTCCCCATTTTGAGAAGATGGCGGAGGACAACGCCAAGCTCTTAGGACTGTATCTACACGCGTTCCAAGTGACCGGGAACCCGTACTTTAGACAAGTCGCTGAAGGAATAGTGAACTATGTCAGGAAAAGTCTGTCAGACCAACAGAATGGCGGCTTCTATGGCAGCCAAGATGCTGACGAGGAGTACTACAAGCTCTCAAGGAATGAGAGGGAGAAATCCAAGGCTCCAAGCATCGACAGAACCCTCTACGCAAACTACAACTCGCTATTCGCATCTTCCTTTCTCCTCGCAAGCGTAGTTCTCGATAATGCTGACTTGGCTAGTTTCGCATTGAAGTCTTTGGAGGGAGTCCTTGCGAAGTTCTCGGTGACCGAAGGTGTCGCCCACTTTTGGGGCGTAGATGCGACCGGTCCACGAGGCCTTCTAGTCGACCATTCAACACTGCTAAACGCTCTCCTTGACGCGTACGAGCACACCAGCAAATGGTCATTCATCGAGAAGGCAATCGAGCTCGTTGAGCTATCCTTGAAGACTCTCTTCGACCAGAAGGATGGCGGCTTCTTTGATGTTCCTGACGCTGGAGAAAAGCTCGGGGAGTTGAGGACTAGAGACAAGCCTCTCGATGAGAACAGCATGATGGCGCTCGGACTTCTGCGCCTCTCCTCGATCTCTGGTGAGGATCGATTTGGTGAGATTGCGGCGAAGACACTCCAACTGTTTCTGGAGAGCCATGAGAGACACGGGCTCATGGCCGCCGGGTACGGTATTTCAGTGGACGCTCTCCTAAATGGACCAATTGGAATAACGATAGTAGGGTCTCAGAAAGGAAAGGCATTCCAGAATTTCAAGTCTCAGGCTCTCAGGACTATGCCAGCTCGGAGATCAATCATCTATCTTGACAAAGTCAAAGACTCGACGCGGGCCGAGAAGCTGGGCTACGACACGTCCGAGAGCACACGCGCCTATGTCTGCGTGGGAAAGGTGTGTGGACCCCCGCTCCAAGACCCAGCGCAAATCGGGACATCAATTGCAACCCTGCTTCGTACCACTAATGCTCCGCTTCTCTCTCCTCCCATCCCAAAAGCAGAGGCAAGCACCCCCTGAACATGATTTAGCGTTCAGAGAGCTACGAATTGCCTAACCCTGACCTGATTCTCCACAATGCCAACATATACCCAAGACTTGATAGGTCGAAATCGTTCCAAGCCATCGCCGTCTGGAATGGATTAATCACAGCAGTTGGCCGCGACCGTGACATTCTAGGACTCAAAGGAAGATCCGTCAAATCCATCGACTTGGGCCGGAAAACCGTAATCCCAGGTCTCACCGACTCTCACATTCACCTCTTAGGCTACGCAATGCTCCTGCGAACCTTAGATCTAACGACCGCTCGTTCGATCAAGGACGTCCAAAGAGCCGTGAGCGCTGCATCTCGACACAGAGGAAAAGGCTGGATTCTCGGAAGAGGCTGGGACCAAGAGAAGCTTGCGGAGCACCGATACCCAAGGAAGGACGACTTTTCCCCAATCCAACAGCCACTGTTCCTAAGACGAGTCTGCGGACACATAGCGGTCGCCAATGCCACAGCGCTAACTCTCGCTAACATAACGAAGAACACCACGGATCCAAAAGGTGGATTGATCGAGCGTGACAGGCCGAGCGGCGAACCTACCGGAGTTCTGAAGGAGAGCGCCCTGGGGCTCGTTCAAGAAGTGATTCCCTGGAATGAAAAGGAGGTGGAAAGAGCTCTCATCACAGCAACGGCAAAACTGGTCAAGATTGGTCTCACGTCCCTCCACTGCATTATTGAGAATCTTGTCGAGCTTAAAATTCTCCGAAGGCTGAGAAGCCTTGGAAAAGTCAGCCAGTCAATTTATGCCATAATCCCGCTAAGTCTGCTCGAGAGCGCAGCTGGAGTCGGGCTTTCAACAGAGCCTGGGAGACCCGGGTTCAGGATTGGAGGTGTGAAGATGTTTCTCGATGGGTCCTTAGGTGCGCGGACCGCGGCCCTAACAGAGCCATACAGCGACGACCCCTCCAGCGGAATGCTGACCCTAGGCGGGGAACGCCTCCAAGCTGCCGCGCAGAAGGCAGTCGATGCAGGATTCCAACTCTCAATGCATGCGATAGGAGATAGGGCTGTTGAGGAGGCTCTGGCTGTGGTTGGGAAGGTAGGCGGCACGTATCACGGGAGAGAATTGAGGCATCGTATCGAGCACGCTTCTCTGACGCCTCCTATGCTCCTCCGATTGTTCCAAGAGAGAGGAATCATTGCCTCCGTTCAGCCTAGTTTCATCCCTTCGGATACATGGGCCGAGAAACGCCTTGGGCCCCGAAGAGTCGAACATCTCTACCCGTTCAGGTCAATGAATCGAGCAGGAATCCGCATGACAGCGGGGTCAGACTGCCCCGTCGAGAATCCTAACCCTTTCCGAGGAGTGTGGGCTGCAGTTGCGCGGCCAGGACTGCCGGCGCGCGAAAGGCTCACCGTCCACCAAGCATTTTCCTGCTATACCACAGGGCCCGCCTACGCGTCATTTGCGGAACAGTTTCAAGGAAGTCTCGAGCCTGGAATGGTTGCTGACATGCTGGTCCTCGATCGGGACCCGTTTACATGCCCGTCGGCTGACCTGGCTAGAGTGAAAGTACTGCAGACATTTGTCGCAGGGAACCCCGCTACGGCCTAATCCTAGCTGGATTTCACGGATGCGGGAGGTAAGCCAAGTGATTGCTGCTTGTGCTCCCTATCTCCAGAATCTGTCTCTCAACGCTTCTTTTTCAGCTTCTATTATTGCTTCGAAGAACTTGCCGCTTGGCTTGCTGTGCTTCCGGAGAATCTCGTCGACAGTCTCCAGCGATAATCTGCGTCCCGACAGTGCATAGACCGTGAGGATGCCGTGCTGGTTCACGAGCTTCGCCGTCTCCTCCGCCCTTCCAAGAATGTTCTTTTCACGTTCTGCTAGTCTCTGTCCTTTCTTTGCAATAATCTTCTGGACTTCCTCGTCGGAGACCGCTAAGACGCCTATCCTCTTCTCCCCACACATGGGACATTTCATGGTGCTGGCCACGTCCTTGACCCTTTTCATCTCAACATAGTTCCAGCAATTTGTGCAGACGAGCGTTTTTACGTCATTAAGAATTCTAGCCTTGGTCGATTCGATCAAGATCAGGTTCATCTTCTCAGTCGGAATGAGATCTGTCCTCCGACTGATTCTCTCCAGTCCAATTCTCGCAATCGGCGTCACCTCACCCGGCGCCTCAACAATCTTAAGCTGTACCACCCCTTTCCCGATAGACTCAAGCACTTGTCGCGAATGTGGAACGTCGAGGTCCTTCTCGAACGTCTCCCTAATCGCCTCATCCATGATCACTGTATTCTCGAAGCTCTTGGCGAGCTGGCGAAGCGTTACGGTGCTGAGGTCGGTCCACTTTGAGATCGCCCCAAATCTTCGGGCAACGTGGACAAGCCTCCGCTTGAACAGCCCAGTCCGTTTCGAAGCGGTAATCGCCATCTCATCGAGGTCTACCGATGACAGTCGCTCGAGGGCTCTGATGACATCTTTCGCTTCTATCGTGCCCACTGTCTGGAAGACGAACCGGTAGGGGTCCTGTTGAATACCAACGCTCTCGCCTGACTCGTCGGATAGCAGGTGGCCGACGAGCCTAGCAAGCGTTCGGTTGACAAGTGTTCCTAGATGTGAGTTTACGATTATGAAATCCTCCCATTCCTCAATAGTCAACAGCTGGTCGCTTGGGACCGGTATGGCCTCTTCGCACTGGCCGATGGTCTCGGTAAGGGCTCGTGCGATTGTCGAGGGCTCTGCCGGATACTCTGAACTCAGCTTCTCCGAGATTGCACCCAAATCCTTTCCTTCTCGGTACATCTCCTCGGCGATGCGCCTGATTTTTCCAACCTCTGCCGCGATCTCGTATGGTACGGGTATCTCCTCACCGACCCAGCTCGGTATGGCGCCAGTCGGGTCCGCTATCGGCTTCACGATGATCTTGTCGCCTCTGATACTGACCATCTGCCAAGGCGTGCCTCTCACTATGAACTTGGTCCCAGGCTGCCCATACTCGGCTACGAAGGCCTCGTCCAGGACCCCGATGGCCGAATCCTCTTCCTGGTCAATCACCAGATACTGCTTCTGGTCAGGAATCATTGAGAGCCGGTTGAAGTAGTAGCGATAGAGATCCTTGACCCTCTGAGGGCGCATCACGACCTTGTCTTGTTGGGAGACCCAAGCGAGACGTGGAAACCGGGAGTGCATGTACGACGCGATTGATTCGACATCCTTCTCCAACACGTTTCGGTACGGGTATGCCTTGCTTGCGAGCTCTACGATCTCGCTATAGTACCACTTCCTGTTCTGGATGAGTAGACCTGCGATCTGGTGGGAAAGCGCGTCCAGCGGCTTCTCAGGTACCGTCACCTCCTCCAAGCTCTCCTCCATCGCACGACGTGCGATAACGAGAGCCTCAAGCGTGTCATCCGAGTCTAGTGTTATGATCACTCCGTCAGCCATTTGGCCTAGGCTGTGGCCTGATCGGCCTACTCTCTGGATGAGCCGTGACACTTGGTGAGGACTCATGTATTGTATGACATAGTCGATTCTGCCAACGTCGATTCCAAGCTCTAGACTTGACGTGGCAACCAGACCCTTGATCTCGCCGCCCTTCAGCCCTCGCTCGGCAGTGATACGGGCTGGCTTCGCCAAGCTTCCATGGTGGATGGATACCGGGAAGTCGACGTCCCAGACCTTGAACCTGCTCGCTAGAACCTCAGCGTTTGAACGCGTATTCGTGAAGAGAATCACGGACTTGTGCGCGTTAATCATATCACGCATGATTCTCAGTCGGGCCGCGACCTCGGGGTGAGTGTAGAGCTTGTTGGCAAGCTGAAAATCCGCACCCTTCGCCTCTGGATAGAGAATCTGGAGCTTCATCTTTCGAGCAACTGGAACGTGAACTATCTCAACTGGTCGGCTGCTGCCGACGAGGAATTTTCCCACCTTTTCAGGAGTGCCTATTGTCGCAGATAGACCGACAAGCTGAAAGTCCCGCTGCGCCACCCATCGTAGGCGTTCGATGCCGAGGGCGAGCTGGCTGCCTCGCTTGTCCTCTGCCAGCTCGTGAACTTCGTCGATGATGATGAATCGGATATCTCGCAGGTGTCTCCGCATGATGCGTCCGGGAAGAATCGCCTGCAGCGTCTCAGGCGTTGTGATGAGCATGTCAGGGGGGCTCTTGGCCTGGAACGAGCGTTCCTTTACCTCAGTATCCCCATGTCGGACTGCGACCTTCAATCCGACCTTTTCCCCCCACCACTGTAGTCGGCCTAGAAGGTCACGGTTGAGCGCCCTCAATGGCGTGATGTAGAGAATCTTGACCCCCGGAGCCTTCTCCGAGTCGGCTAGGAGCCGGGTAAGTACCGGGAGTATTGCCGCTTCGGTCTTGCCGCTGGCTGTTGGTGAGATTAGCAGAACATTCTTTCCTTCGAGTATTGGAGGAATGGCCATTGTTTGGGCTTCACTGGGCTTCTCGAACCCTTTATCCCGAGCCGCGTCGGCTAAGGGCTTGGCGAGAAGCTCGAAAACACTCGATGACAATAACAGGGGACTGGAGTTGGACCGTTCGATAAAAACCTGAGAAAGGATTAAGGGGCCAGGGCCCAGGCAAAACTAAGGACCGTTCACCTCTTGATCAAGGATCTAGACAAGG